>OICC01000400.1_pt1 | contig 13199 bp, 10 predicted proteins | sample 1581191 | NCBI WGS metagenome assembly OICC01 (sample SAMEA3882535, study PRJEB24775) | human gut metagenome | biome: human-associated habitat; feature: intestine environment; material: feces | place: Netherlands | collected 2009/2010 | reverse complement strand
CGGGAAATGCTGAAGGAAGAACTGTCTGAGGCAAAGAAGAATGTAGAGGAACTGGAGCATGAACTTAAGATCCTTCTTCTTCCGAAAGATCCTAATGATAACAAGAACGTTATTGTGGAGATTCGTGCAGGTGCAGGTGGGGATGAAGCTGCCCTTTTTGCAGCAGAGATTTACCGTATGTATGTGAAATATGCAGAATCCCGCCGCTGGAAAACAGAAATGATGAGTCTCAATGAGAACGGAATCGGCGGATTTAAGGAAGTAACATTTATGATCACAGGTGCAGGTGCTTATTCCAGACTGAAATATGAAAGTGGTGTACATCGTGTACAGCGAGTTCCGGAAACAGAATCCGGCGGACGTATCCATACCTCTACCTGTACAGTTGCTATTATGCCGGAAGCAGAGGAAATCGATTTCCATCTGGATATGAATGACTGTAAATTCGATGTGTTCCGTGCATCCGGAAACGGCGGACAGTGTGTCAATACAACAGACTCTGCTGTGCGACTGACACATATTCCTACCGGAATCGTAATTTCCTGCCAGGATGAGAAGTCACAGCTTAAGAATAAAGATAAAGCACTGAAAGTTCTTCGCTCCCGTCTGTATGAGATGGAGCTTGCCAAACAGCATGATGCTGAGGCTGAGGCAAGAAGAAGCCAGATTGGAACAGGTGACCGTTCAGAGAAGATCAGAACTTATAATTTTCCACAGGGCCGTGTGACAGACCACAGAATCAAACTGACACTGCACAGACTGGAGAATGTTCTGAACGGGGATCTGGATGAGATCATTGACAGTCTGATCGCAGCAGATCAGGCAGCAAAATTAAGTAATCTTCAGGATGCGGAATAGAATATTGCGGAGAGGGTATGTGACAGAAGATGACTGAAAAAGTATTGATATGAGAGAAGAATGTCAGGAGGAAAATATTTATGCAGAAAACAGCACTTGTAATTATGGCGGCAGGAATCGGAAGTCGTTTTGGAAAAGGAATCAAGCAGCTTGCACCGGTGGGAACATGTGGAGAGATTATTATGGATTATTCCATCCACGATGCGCTGGAAGCCGGATTTAACAAAGTAGTGTTTATTATCCGTAAAGATCTGGAAGAAGAGTTTCGCAGAGTGATCGGCGAGCGTATTGAGAAAATTACGGAAGTAGAATATGTATTCCAGGAGCTTGATGATCTGCCGGAGGGATTTACGAAACCGGCTGACCGCACGAAACCCTGGGGAACCGGACAGGCTGTACTTGCTGCAAAGAAGGTTCTGGATGAGCCATTTATTGTTATCAATGCAGATGATTATTATGGGAAAGAAGCTTATGTGAAGGTGCATGATTATCTTGTGCAGGAACAGCAAAAGGACGGAAAACTCCATATCTGCATGGCCGGTTTCAGGCTTGGAAATACATTGAGCGATAATGGAAGCGTTACCAGAGGAATCTGCCATATTGAGAATGGACAGCTTACAGGTGTGACAGAGACGCATGATATATTTAAGACTGCCACAGGTGCAGAGTCAAGAAATGCGGACGGGAGTGTGCAGGAACTGGATGTAAAGGATTTGGTGTCCATGAATATGTGGGGACTGACGCCGGACTTTATGGAGGTTCTCGAGAAAGGATTTGAAGAATTTCTCAGTGGACTCGCACCGGAAGATATAAAAAAGGAATATCTGCTTCCGGAGTTAGTTGACCATCTGATCAAAAATGAAAGTGCTGAAGTTGATGTCCTGGAGACAAAGGCTACATGGTTTGGTGTAACCTATCAGGAAGATAAAGAAACAGTAATGAGAGCATTTAAAAATCTTACAGAAGCGGGTATATATCCTCAGGGACTTTATCAATAAGTTAAGCAGATATCTGCAGCTTTCGCAGGAGACATGTCTGATCTGATTAAAAGCAGTTTTGGGTGTGATCCGGGAAATACAGTATGCAGTGCAGAAACAGAGGATATTGTAAAAAGTAAAGGAGAGCAATTATGGGAAAATATTTTGGAACAGATGGATTTCGTGGAGAGGCAAATGTTAAACTGACAGTAGATCATGCATTTAAGGTGGGGCGCTACGTAGGCTGGTATTATGGAAGAGACCATAAAGCTAAGATTGTTATTGGAAAAGATACAAGAAGAAGCAGTTATATGTTTGAATATGCACTTGTTGCAGGTCTGACAGCGTCCGGTGCAGATGTATATCTTCTTCATGTAACGACGACCCCAAGTGTTTCCTATGCAGTACGTACAGAGGATTTTGACTGTGGTATTATGATCTCCGCAAGCCATAATCCATTCTATGATAATGGTATCAAACTTCTCAATGGAAACGGACAGAAGATTGAAGCGGAAGTAGAAGCAAGGATTGAAGCATATCTGGATGGCCTGATCGAGGATCTTCCTCTGGCAACTAAAGAAGATATTGGACGCACTGTGGATTTTGCTTCAGGAAGGAATCGTTATATCGGACATCTGATCTCTATTCCAAGCAGGGATTTCAAAGGCATTAAAGTAGGGCTTGACTGTGCAAACGGAAGTTCTTCAGCTATTGCAAAGAGTGTATTTGAGGCACTTCAGGCAAAGACTTATGTGATCAATAACCAGCCGGATGGTACAAATATCAATACAAACTGTGGCTCTACCCATATTGAAGTCCTGCAGAAATATGTTGTGGACAATGGATTGGATATCGGTTTTGCTTATGATGGTGATGCAGATCGCTGTATTGCTGTTGACCATAAGGGAAATGTGGTCGACGGTGATAAGATTATGTATGTATGTGGAAAATATCTCAAGGAGCAGGGCAGATTAAAAGATGATACAGTAGTAACCACTGTTATGTCAAACCTCGGTCTGTACAAATCTCTGGAGAGAGAGGGTATGAAATATGAGCAGACTGCAGTAGGAGATAAATATGTGGCAGAGAATATGATGGAGAATGGATACAGTCTTGGCGGTGAGCAGTCCGGACATATTATTTTCAGCCGTTACGCTGCAACAGGTGATGGAATCCTTACTTCTCTCATGGTAATGGAAGCGTGTGTAGAGAAGAAAGCAACTCTGTGTGATCTGGCAAGGGAAATGAAGGTTTATCCACAGCTTCTCAGAAATGTCCGGGTGGCAGACAAGAAGACTGCGAGAGAGAATCCGAAGGTAGTTGCTGCTGTAGAGGAAGTTGCAAAGAAACTGGGAAGTGATGGGCGTATTCTGGTACGCGAGAGTGGCACAGAGCCATTGATTCGTGTTATGGTAGAAGCCGGAACAGATGAACTCTGCCTTGAGAATGTTGATCATGTAGTAAAGGTAATGGAATCTGAAGGATTGCTCATTGACTGATTTACTGGCAAAGGAATTACATGTATAACAGAAAAAAAAGATTATTTCTGACTGCTGTCTGCTTAAGCCTTGGACTTCTGACAGGCTGCAATGTGGGAGATACGAAGAATTATAAACAGGCTGCACAGGATCTGGAACAGGGAAATTATGAGGCAGCACTTGAAGAATACGAGACAGCAATTTCTGAAGGAGTGAAGCCTGCACAGTCGTACAGAGGTGCAGGCGTAGCAAAACTCAAGCTTGGAAACTATGAAGAAGCCATAACATATTTCAATGATGCGCTTAAATGTGACAAAGTTGGCAAAGCATTAAAGAAAGATATTCTGTCATATAGAGCTGTGGCTTATCTCAAAGTAAAGGATTATGAGGCAGCGCTGGAAGACTGCCAGACTCTGGCAGAAAACTATAAAATGGATGCGGATCTGTACTTCCTTACGGGAGAAACAGCATTGGCCATGGATTCCTATGAGGAAGCTTCTGCTAATTTTGAACAGGCCTACGGCGAAGATGCAACTTATGACAGAGCTATCCAGATCTACGGGGCATATCTGAACAGGGATATGGAAGCAGACGGAACCCGTTATCTGGAAGCTGCTTTGTCAGAAACTGCAAAAAATGCAGAGGATCATTGTGACCGCGGCAGAGTTTATTATTATATGGATGATTATGAAAATGCTGAAAGTGAACTGAAACAGGCCATAGACGGCGATAATACGGAGGCACTGGTTCTGCTTGGTATGGTATATATGGATAAAGGAGACAGCGCAAATGCAAAAGCAATGTTTCAGCAGTATGTATCACAGGCAGAAAACGGAGCCAAAGGATTTAACGGACTTGCACTGTGTGATATAGAGGATGGGGATTATGACAGTGCCCTTTCTGATATAGAAAGCGGAATCCATGTGGCAGGAGCGGAGGATATGCAGAGTCTGCTGTTTAATGAGATCGTAGTCTATGAGAAGAAACTGGATTTTCAGACTGCTTTGCAGAAAGCACAGGAATATCTGGAATTATACCCGGAAGATAAAACTGTTAAGAAGGAACTTGCATTTCTTAAAACGCGTGTGTAATATCCATCTGACTGAGGAGAATTTATGGAAGAATTTGGAAAGCTTGAAGAACGGGTGGTTCTTGTGGGAGTGCAGACGGATGATCATGATAATGTGGAAGAATCCCTGGATGAACTGAAGGAGCTTGCATCAACTGCGGGAGCTGTTACAGTGGGAAGAATCATTCAGAATCGTGAGTCTGTGCATCCCGGAACTTATATTGGAAAAGGAAAGATAGAGGAAGTACGTGCACTGGTATATGCTATGGATGCAACCGGAATTATCTGTGATGACGAACTTTCTCCTGCACAGCTGAATAATCTGGAGCGGGAACTGGACTGTAAGGTGATGGACAGGACATTATTGATTCTGGACATTTTTGCAGCGAGAGCTATAACCAGTGAGGGTAAAATACAGGTAGAGCTTGCACAGCTTCGCTACAGATCTGCCCGTCTGGTCGGTCTCAGGGAATCTCTTTCCCGTCTGGGAGGTGGAATCGGAACCAGAGGTCCGGGAGAGAAAAAGCTGGAGACAGACCGTCGTCTTATCCGTACAAGGATCTCTGCTTTGAAGCAGGAATTATCCCAGGTGGAGAAACACAGGGAACTGATCCGTTCCAGCCGGGCCAGAGGCAATATGAAGACTGCTGCAATCGTAGGATATACAAATGCGGGAAAATCTACGCTGCTGAACACACTGACAGGCTCAGAGGTTTTATCAGAGGATAAACTGTTTGCTACACTGGATCCAACTACCAGACTTTTAAATTTGAAGGACGGACAGCAGATTCTTCTCACAGATACGGTTGGATTTATCCATAAGCTTCCGCATCATCTGGTCGAGGCATTCAAGAGCACATTGGAAGAGGCCAAATATGCAGATTATATTATCCATGTGGTAGATTCTTCCAATCCGCAGGCAGAGATGCAGATGCATGTGGTATATGAGACATTAAAAGAACTGGGAGTGATGGGAAAGAAGATCATCACACTCTTTAATAAGCAGGATGCGCCGGGGGCATGCGTACTGCGAGATTTTAAATCGGACTATACGCTGAAGGTCTCTGCAAAGACAGGCGAGGGTCTTGCAGATCTGAATGATCTTCTGGAGAAGCTTCTTGCTGAAGAACAGATTTATGTGGAGCGCCTTTTCCCTTATCAGGAAGCAGGAAAAATCCAGCTGATCCGCGAATATGGGCAGCTTATCTCAGAGGAATACACAGAGGAAGGGATTGCTGTGAAGGCAAGGGTGCCGAAAGAAATCTACGCCAGAGTTGTATAAAAAAATATTTTGAAAAATAAGAAAATACCATATATTGTGCCTTTTGCGAAAATGAGGAACATTATGTGGTATTTTTGCGTGTTGACGAACCGGTGATACTCTGATACAATGAACCTACAGTGTTACTCAGAGCAAAGTGGACAGTAACGACAGAAATATCTCCGGTAAGAATATGCAGGAGAAACAGATTAACAAGAGAAAATGGGGGCATTAGATATGTTTCAGGTAGTAAAACGTGATGGCGAAGTGGATGAGTTTAAAATAGGCAAGATCACAGCGGCTATCCATAAAGCCTTTGATGCAAAAGAGAAAAATTATAGCGAAGAGATGATTGATCTTTTAGGGCTGCGTGTTACTTCTGATTTTCAGAAAAAGATTACAGATAATAAGATTACAGTAGAAGAAATTCAGGACAGTGTGGAGAACGTGCTGATCCAGGCCGGATATGCAGATGTGGCAAAAGCCTACATTCTTTACCGCAAGCAGAGGGAAAAGGTTCGCAACATGAAGTCAACGATCTTGGATTACAAAGAAATCGTAAACAGTTATGTGAAGGTTGAGGACTGGCGTGTAAAGGAGAACTCCACAGTTACTTATTCAGTTGGAGGTCTGATCTTAAGCAACTCCGGTGCAGTTACTGCAAATTACTGGCTGTCTGAGATTTATGACAATGAAATCGCAGATGCACACAGAAATGCAGATATTCATATTCATGACTTGTCCATGCTGACCGGATATTGTGCAGGATGGTCACTGAAACAGCTGATCCAGGAGGGACTTGGCGGCATTGAAGGCAAGATCACATCTTCACCTGCAAAGCATCTGAGTGTTCTCTGCAATCAGATGGTAAACTTTCTTGGGATTATGCAGAATGAATGGGCCGGAGCGCAGGCTTTCTCATCCTTTGATACTTATCTGGCACCTTTTGTCAAGGCAGATAATTTAAGTTATCCGGAAGTGAAGAAATGTATTGAGTCTTTTATTTATGGAGTCAATACCCCAAGCAGATGGGGAACACAGGCACCTTTCTCCAACATTACGCTGGACTGGACAGTACCGGATGATCTTGCAGAGCTTCCGGCTATCGTAGGCGGAAAGAATATGGATTTCAAGTACAAAGACTGCAAAAAAGAGATGGATATGATCAATAAGGCATTTATTGAGACCATGATCGAGGGGGATGCCAACGGACGCGGGTTCCAGTATCCTATTCCGACCTATTCCATAACAAATGAGTTTGACTGGTCTGATACAGAGAATAACCGCCTTCTTTTTGAGATGACATCCAAATATGGAACACCGTATTTCTCAAACTATATTAACAGTGATATGAAACCAAGTGATATCCGCAGTATGTGCTGCCGTCTGCGTCTGGATCTGAGAGAACTCCGCAAGAAGAGCGGTGGTTTCTTCGGATCAGGAGAGAGTACCGGTTCTGTGGGGGTAGTAACTATAAATATGCCGCGTATCGCATATCTTTCCAAGACACCGGAAGAGTTTTACAATCGTCTGGATCGCTTAATGGATATTTCCGCACGTTCTCTGCATATTAAACGTGAAGTAATTGGTAAGCTGCTGGATGAGGGATTATATCCTTATACAAAGAGATATCTTGGAAGCTTTTCCAATCATTTCTCTACCATTGGACTGGTGGGAATGAACGAGGTTGGTCTGAATGCCCGCTGGCTGGGAAAAGATATGTCTGATGAGCGTACGCAGAGGTTTACAAAAGAGGTTCTTCTTCATATGCGGGAACGTCTGTCCGATTATCAGGAGAAGTACGAAGGAGAACTGTTTAATCTTGAGGCAACTCCTGCTGAATCTACTGCCTATCGTCTGGCCAAACATGACAGAAAACGCTGGCCGGATATTAAGACTGCAGGCAAGGAAGGGGATACTCCTTATTATACAAACAGTTCTCATCTTCCGGTTGAATATACCACAGATATTTTTGATGCACTGGATATTCAGGATGATCTGCAGACGCTTTATACATCAGGTACTGTATTCCATGCATTTATCGGTGAGAAGCTTCCTGACTGGAAAGCAGCAGCAGCACTGGTACGTAAGATCGCAGAGAATTATAAACTGCCGTATTATACGATTTCGCCGACCTATTCTGTATGTAAGGAACATGGCTACATCAGCGGAGAGCATTTCACTTGTCCGAAATGTGGTAAGAAGGCGGAGGTTTACAGTCGTATCACAGGATATTACAGACCTGTACAGAACTGGAATGACGGTAAAGCACAGGAGTATAAGAACCGTACGCTTTATGATGTGATGCATTCAGATATCAGAAAAATACAGCCGGTTCATGCCAGTGTAGTTACTGTGACTAAGGATGATGTGAAGATAGAACCTGTGGCATCACATAAATACCTGTTTACAACCAGTACCTGTCCGAACTGCAGAGTGGCGAAGAAGATACTGGAAGGCAGGGAGTTCGAGATTATTGATGCGGAGAAGAATCCGGAGATGGTGAAGGAGTTTGGAATTATGCAGGCTCCGACTCTGGTGATCACAGACGGTGAGCATATGACGAAATATGTAAATACATCCAATATTAAGAAATATGTGGATGAGGGATTATAAAGATACTGAGAGAGTTGACCGGAGGATAAAAGAGATGATCAAACAGAATGTTGTATTTGTGGAAAATAAAGCAGGAAGTCTGAAAAGAGTGACAGGGATACTTGCAGATAACGGGATTAATATTTATGGATTTGCATGCTTCGATGCACCGGAGTTTGCAATCTTCCGTATGATCTGCAACGATCCGGATAAAGCGGAAATTGTTTTAAACAGGAGTGGATATATGAATCGTATTACACAGGCGATCGTAGTTGATATGAAAGATCAGGTAGGCGGTCTGGATGAACTCCTGAAAGTAGCATCAGACAGTAATGTAAGTCTTGACTATATTTATACTTCTTTCCACAGAAAAGATCTCATACCTGTAGTAATTCTTCAGACGGAGGATGGTGCAGTGACAGAATGCATTCTTAAGAATAATGGATTTAATGTATTTACTTCAGCAGAAGAACTGGAAAAATAATACTGTATAAGACAGTGAGAGAATCACAGGACTGGGGATGGTTCTGTGATTTTTTGTATATTCATATAGGAAAGTTGAATACATCTTGACTATATGACTAGGAATACTATATAATAAAAGAAAACAATGATAATCCGACGAAATTTAATTAGGAGGTTTTGAAAAATGCAGATTTCTACAAAAGGAAGATATGCTCTGAGACTTATGCTTGATCTTGCAGTTCATAATACAGGAGAACTGGTCAAGATCAAAGATATTTCTGCGAGGGAAAATATTTCAGAAAAATATCTGGAACAGATTATTTCATCATTAAAGAAGGCGGGATATGTAAAGAGCCTGAGAGGGGCACAGGGCGGTTATATGCTTGCCAGAGAGCCGGAAACATATACGGTGGGAACTATTCTGAGACTGACAGAAGGCAGCATGAAGCCGGTAGCCTGTCTGGAGGACGAACCGAATCAGTGCAGCAGAGCCGGGGAATGCGTCACACTCCGTCTCTGGAAGATGCTTGATGAAGCTATTGAGGGAGTACTGGATAAGGTTACATTGCAGGATCTTAAAGACTGGTATGAAGAGATGGGAAATGATTATGTAATTTGATTTTCCCTCTTGACAACAGTGGATTTATAGAATATTATGTATATAACATATAATTCATATATACTTAGTATGAAATAAGGAGGACGAACTCATGGCAAAAATCTATAAAAATGCAGCGGAACTGGTTGGAAATACTCCTCTCCTTGAGGTTGGAAATCTTGAAAAAGAGCTTGGGCTGGAAGCGAGAATACTTGTGAAGCTTGAGTATTTTAACCCGGCAGGAAGTGCCAAAGACCGTATCGCCCTGAGTATGATCGAAGACGCTGAAGAGAGAGGCGTTCTAAAGCCTGGCGCAGTGATCATCGAGCCTACATCAGGTAACACCGGAATCGGTCTTGCTTCTCTTGCTGCAATCAAAGGATATAGAGTGATACTTACGATGCCTGAGACAATGAGTGTTGAGAGAAGGAATATTCTGAAAGCATACGGTGCAGAAATCGTATTGACAGATGGAACAAAAGGTATGAATGGCGCAATCGCCAAAGCAAACGAACTTGCGAAGGAATATGAGAACAGTTTTATTCCGGGACAGTTTGATAACCCTGCAAATCCTGCGATCCACAAAAAGACCACAGGTCCGGAAATCTGGAGAGACACAGACGGACAGGTAGATGTTTTTGTGGCAGGTGTTGGTACAGGCGGAACGATCACCGGTGTTGGTGAATATCTGAAATCCCAGAATCCTGACGTGAAAGTAGTGGCAGTAGAGCCTGCAACTTCCCCTGTACTTTCTCAGGGAAAGAGCGGTCCGCATAAGATTCAGGGAATCGGTGCGGGATTTGTTCCGAAGGCATTAAATACAGAGGTTTATGATGAGGTTTTTCCGGTTGAGAATGAGGATGCTTTTACAGTTGGCAAGCTGATCGCCAAACATGAGGGAATTCTTGTTGGTATTTCTTCCGGTGCGGCTCTCTATGCGGCAATCCGGCTGGCCAAGAGACCGGAGAATAAAGGAAAAACAATCGTAGCTCTTCTTCCGGATTCCGGTGACCGTTACTATTCTACTCCATTATTTGTGTAAAATAAAAAAGCCCTTTTTAGGGCTTTTTTTATTTTACATAAATGTGTTAGAATAGATATGCTGTACAAATGATTTTTATGTAACTGTTCAGTATTTTGCAGAACAGCTATCATAACATAAATAAAATTATCATAAACAATAATATTCCGTGTAATCGGATCACAGAACAGGATGGAATAAAAATGAGAAAAGCAATTATCGCAATGAGCGGCGGAGTGGACAGCTCTGTGGCAGCTCTGCTTACAAAGGAAACCGGTGATGAATGTATCGGTGCTACCATGAAATTATTTCACAATGAGGACATAGGAGTAAAGAGAGAGAAAACCTGCTGTTCTCTGGATGATGTGGAGGATGCCAGAAATGTCTGCTACAGAATGGGGATCAGGTACTATGTTTTTAACTTTTCCGAGAGGTTTAAAGAGGATGTTATGGACCGCTTTGTGGATGCCTATGAGCATGGAGCCACGCCAAATCCCTGCATTGACTGCAATCGTTATCTGAAATTTGACAAGATGTTTCAGAGAATGCGTGAACTGGAGTATGATTATATTGTAACCGGACATTATGCACGTGTGGAATATGATGAGGAGAAGAACCGTTACTTATTAAAGAAAGCTGTGGATGATACGAAGGATCAGAGTTATGTGCTTTATATGCTGACACAGGAGCAGCTTGCGCATATTTCCCTGCCTCTTGGCGGGCTTCGCAAAACGGAAGTGCGTGAGATCGCAGAGAAGCATGGCTTTGTTAATGCCAGAAAGCATGATAGCCAGGATATCTGTTTCGTACCGGACGGTGATTATGCAAAGTTTATTGAACAGTACACAGGACGTAAATCAATCCCGGGCGATTTTGTAGATACAGAAGGAAACATTCTTGGTAAACATAAAGGAATCATCCACTATACACTTGGCCAGAGAAGAGGACTTGGTATTCCGGCAGCATCCAGACTGTATGTGTGTGATATTTCTCCAAAGACCAATCAGGTGGTTCTGGGAAATAATGAGGATCTTTTCCATTCGGAACTGACTGCAACAAAGGTCAATCTGATTTCCTGTGAATCTCTGAAGGAGCCAATGAGACTGAAAGCAAAGATCCGTTACCGTCATCCGGAGCAGGAGGCCGTAGCATGGCAGACGGAAGATGGAGTGCTGCACGTGCGTTTTGATAAACCACAGAGAGCTATCACCAGAGGGCAGGCAGTTGTGTTATATGATGGTGATATCGTTGTAGGCGGCGGCGTGATTGAAAATTGTATTAAATGACAGATCATCCTTGTCTTTCGCATTTTGTCGGACTGTCTTATCTGCACTGTTTTTTGGAAACGTTATAGTTATTAGCTATTAAACGCTATAGAAAATTTCCTATTGACGTACTAGGAATTAAATGGTAATATACAACTATGCTAAATCATATCAAACAGATATGAAAAGCGTAGAAACAAAAATGACTTGCAGATAAGGGGCTTAAGAGCCGGAATCAGTTTTGCAGAGAAAAAGATTATTATAAATCAGAGAAAGATGAGGATATACACATGAGCAAAAAAATCGAAAGAAAAGACAGACATTTCAAATTTGAAACATTACAGCTTCACGTAGGACAGGAGAGTCCGGATCCGGTTACAGATGCAAGAGCAGTACCAATCTATCAGACATCTTCTTATGTATTCAGAAACTGCGATCATGCAGCTGCACGTTTCGGACTTGCAGATGCAGGTAACATTTACGGACGTCTTACAAACCCGACTGAAGATGTATTCGAGAAAAGAATCGCAGCACTTGAAGGCGGTTCTGCGGCACTTGCAGTAGCATCCGGTGCAGCAGCGATCACATATACAATTGAGAATCTTGCACAGCAGGGTGACCACATTGTAGCAGCCAAGAATATTTACGGTGGAACAACAAACCTTCTGGAGCATACACTTCCGGCTTATGGAATCACAACAACATTCGTTGATGTATTTGATCTTGAAGAAGTAGAGAACGCAATTCAGGATAACACAAAAGCTGTTTACATCGAGACTCTTGGAAACCCGAACTCTGATGTAGTTGATATTGAAGCTATCGCAAAGATTGCTCATGCACATAAGATTCCGCTTGTAGTGGATAACACATTTGCAACACCTTACCTTGTAAGACCAATCGAATATGGTGCAGATATTGTTGTTCATTCTGCAACTAAATTCATCGGTGGACATGGTACAACAATCGGAGGTGTGATCGTTGAGAGTGGTAAATTTGACTGGGAAGCATCAGGTAAATTCGCATCTCTGACAGAGCCGAACCCAAGCTATCATGGCGTAAGCTTTACAAAGGCATGCGGACCAGCAGCATTTGTTACAAAGATTCGTGCAATTCTTCTTCGTGATACAGGTGCAACCATCTCTCCGGTAAGCTCATTCATTTTCCTTCAGGGACTTGAAACACTGTCACTTCGTGTTGAACGCCATGTTGAAAACACAAAGAAAGTTATTGAATATCTTGTTAATAACCCTAAAGTTGAAAAGGTTAATCATCCAAGCATTGACCCAAGATATAAAGAACTTTATAACAAGTATTTTCCAAACGGTGCAGGTTCTATCTTCACATTTGAAATTAAGGGCGGAGAAGCTGAAGCTAAGAAGTTTATTGACAGCTTAAAGATTTTCTCAATTCTTGCAAATGTAGCGGATGTTAAATCACTTGTTATTCATCCGGCAACCACAACACACAGTCAGCTTAGCCCTGAAGAACTTGCAGAACAGGATATTAAGCCTAATACAATCAGACTTTCTATCGGTACAGAGCATATTGACGATATTATTCACGATCTCGACGAAGCTTTCGCCGCAATCGACTAATTTTAAATTCTAAATTA
>OICC01000398.1_pt1 | contig 13252 bp, 6 predicted proteins | sample 1581191 | NCBI WGS metagenome assembly OICC01 (sample SAMEA3882535, study PRJEB24775) | human gut metagenome | biome: human-associated habitat; feature: intestine environment; material: feces | place: Netherlands | collected 2009/2010 | reverse complement strand
CATAAATGTATTGGCACCGTAAGAAACGGCTTCTTTCGCAGAACCAAGAAGCATTTCTTTTCCACTCATGCCAACGTGTGAACCTAATTTTAACATTGTTGGATATCCTTTCTGTCTGATGTTATATCATACAGGATGTAGAAACTGTATGTGTAAAGCTGTGGTTACATTATAAGTATTGGTTATTTTTATGTCAATTGGTTTCGGGGGCAGTCCGGATCAATTTGCATCGTTGCCGTTACTGTTCACAGTAACGCTTGCTGTTCTGTTGGATACATGATAGAATAAATAGTGGCTGTTTGTCTCCAGAAAAGTTGGGAGGCAGACTTGTTTTAATAAAATTGCCGTCAGGCAGAAAAGACAAACGAAAAGTAAAGAGGAGTGTGAAACTTTGAAGACATTACTGGAAATGATCACAATAGAAATGAAAGAAGCGTTCAAAGCAGCAGGATATGATGAAGAGCTTGCAAGAGTTACGCTTTCCAACCGCCCGGATCTCTGTGAATATCAGTGTAATGGTGCAATGGCAGGTGCGAAGAAATATAAGAAGGCTCCAATCATGATTGCGAATGCAGTTGTGGAAGAACTTGCAGATAGCAAGTATTTTGCATCAGCAGAAGCGGTGAATCCGGGATTTATCAACCTGAAGCTGGCACCGGAAGTTGTTGCAGAGTATTTGAATGAGATGGCAGCAGATGAGAATCTTGGTGTTGAAAAAGAAAAGAATCCGAAAAAAGTTATTATTGATTACGGCGGACCGAACGTGGCAAAACCGTTGCATGTCGGACATCTTCGTTCTGCGATTATCGGAGAGAGCATTAAACGTATTATCCGTTTTAAAGGAAATGATGTAACAGGAGATATCCATCTGGGAGACTGGGGATATCAGATGGGCCTGATCATCACAGAGCTGAAAAAACGTAAACCGGAACTCCCGTATTTTGATGAGAGTTTTGAAGGAGAATATCCGGAAGAAGCACCATTTACGATCAGTGAACTGGAAGAGATTTATCCTACAGCAAGTACTTATGCAAAAGAGCACGACGATTATAGAGAAGAAGCACTTCATGCAACTTATCTGTTACAGAATGGATATAAAGGATATCGTGCAATCTGGAAACATATTATGAATGTGTCTGTAACTGACTTGAAGAAGAACTACGAGCGACTGAGTGTAGATTTTGATCTCTGGAAGGGTGAAGCAGATGCCCAGGCATATATTCCGGATATGGTTGAGATGCTCAAGGAGAAAGGATTCGCACATTATGATGAGGGTGCGCTTGTAGTAGACGTTGCAGAAGAGACAGATAAGAAAGAGATTCCTCCGTGTATGATTCTGAAATCTGACGGAGCTGCGCTGTATGATACAACAGATCTTGCTACACTGGTAGAACGTGAGAAACTGTATGATCCGGATCAGGTGATCTATGTTGTTGATAAGCGTCAGGAACTGCATTTTGTGCAGGTATTCCGTTGTGCGAAGAAGACAGGAATTGTAAAACCGGAGACAGAACTTACATTCCTTGGATTTGGTACAATGAACGGAAAAGATGGTAAGCCGTTTAAGACAAGAGAAGGCGGTGTTATGCGTCTTGAGAATCTGATCCGTGAGATTGATGATGAGATGTATAAGAAGATCATGGACAACCGTACAGTAGAGGAAGAAGATGCAAGACGTACAGCAGAAGAAGTTGGACTTGCAGCGATCAAGTACGGAGATCTTTCTAACCAGGCTTCTAAGGATTATATCTTTGATGTTGACAGATTTACTTCCTTTGAGGGAAATACAGGACCGTATATTCTTTATACAATCGTTAGAATTAAGTCTATTCTCAAGAAATATGTTGAGAATGGCGGAGTTCTTGACGGAACGATCAGACCGGCTGAGAATGATGCAGAGAAGTCTCTGATGCTTCAGGTAGTGAAATTCAATGAAGTGATCGATAATGTATATAAAGAGACAGCTCCTCATAAGTTGTGTGCATATATCTATGATCTTGCGAACGACTTTAATAAGTTCTATCATGAGACAAAGATTCTTGCAGAAGAAGACGAAGAGAAGAAGAAAGGTTATCTTGCACTTCTCACACTTGCGAAGCAAGTGCTTGAGACCTGCATTGACCTTCTTGGATTTACAGCTCCGGAAAGGATGTAATACGAATTATGACAGAAAATGGATTGATGGATGGTACAAGAACAGAAAAACTGTTTTACAATGACAGCCATCTTTCAAAATTTACTGCAATGGTTCTGGAATGTGAGCCGTATGAGAAAAAGGAAGGATGCTATGCGGTAGAACTTGACCGTACAGCATTCTTTCCGGAAGGCGGTGGACAGTATGCAGATACAGGAAAACTGAAGGATGCGAAGGTATCTGATGTTCGGGAAAAGAATGGAAGAATTCTGCATATTACAGATCAGCCGTTTGAAGCAGGAGAGATTGTTGAAGGCGAGATCGACTGGAAGACCAGATTTATGAAGATGCAGCAGCACACCGGAGAGCATATTGTTTCCGGAATCGTGCATGCAAGATACGGTTTCAACAATGTCGGATTTCATCTTGGAACAGAAGATTGTACGATGGATTTTGATGGAGAGATATCAAAAGAAGCACTGCAGGAGATTGAACTTGAGGCAAACCGTGCAGTGTGGAAGAATCTGACAATCGAAGTGTCCTATCCATCCAAAGAAGAGCTGGAAGAACTGGATTACCGCAGTAAGATTGAGATTGAGGGACAGGTTCGTATCGTATCGGTTCCGGGATATGATATCTGTGCGTGCTGTGCGCCGCATGTTGAACGCACAGGAGAGATCGGTATGATCAAGCTTGTTAATATGCAGCGATACAAAGGCGGCGTTCGTGTGACAATGCTCTGTGGAAGCCGTGCACTTACAGATTATGAGAAGAAGCAGGAACAGAACAGGAAAATTTCAGCGTTGCTCTGTGCGAAAGAATATGAGACAGCAGAGGCAGTGGGACACTTGAAAGAAGAGCTGGATTCTTTGAAACGGACACTGGTGGAGAAAGAACGCCAGCTTGTACATATCTGGGCGCAGTCTGTTCCAGAAGAAGAAAAAACAGTCTGTATGTTTTCAGAGGATATCAGTGCGGATGCCATGCGTCAGTATGTGAATGAAGTGCTTGAAAAAGAAAGAATTCTTTGTGCTGTGTTTTATGGAAATGATGCAGCGGGATACCGTTATGTGATCGGAAGCAGAACCCAGGATCTTCGTGCATTTTCCAAAATGTTAAATGCTGCATTCGAAGGACGAGGAGGCGGAAAGCCGGAGATGGTTCAGGGAACTGTAAAAGGTGAAGCTGGAAAGATCAGAGAGTGGATTCAGAAGATAGCGGAGGAATTGTCTTATGAAAAATGATCAGAGACGCTCCTTCTGGAGAGCTGCCGGTCCTTTACTTGGATTCTGGGGAATCCAGCTGGTGATGGAATTTGTGATTGAGTTTATAATCATTCTTCCTTTTATGGGGGAAGCATCTTCCAGGATGACACAAAGTGGAGAAGTTCTTAATTATCAGGAAATGATGAATAAGTACTATGAAGTGTTAAGTCCTGCGTTTGATAAAATCATAGGAGGTCAGATTGCGATTGCAGGGATTGCTACAGCAGCAACGTTGTTTCTGACAGTTACATTGTTTGTTATCGATCGGAAGAAAGAGCGGATTGCAGGGATACAGCGGATGGGGGGTCAAAAGCCACTGAAGAATTACTGGTCACTTCTTGTGATGGGAGTGATCGGAAGTATTGGTGCTACATGTCTGTCCGCTATGGCACAGGCCGTTTTGGTTGATCCAGAGTATATCCAGACAGCACAGAATATGTATTCAGCAGATTTTGTGGTCCAGATTATTGTATTTGGATTTGTAATTCCGATTGCAGAGGAATTTATGTTCCGCGGAGTACTCTATCAGAGGTACCGGGAGACAAGAGGATTTTATTATGCGGCAATCTGGTCAGCACTGTTTTTCTCAGTCACACATACCAACACGGTACAGATGATCTACACTTTCCTCTTAGGAATTCTTCTGTGCTATGTTTATGAGAAATTTGGCTCAATGAAAGCACCGATTACGCTTCATGTTGTTTTGAATCTGGGCTCTTTGATCTTTACAGATATCGGAGTATTTAACTGGCTTGCCAGAGAACCGTTTAAAATGGCAGTGGCAGTGATCATCAGCACATTCATCTGTGCAGCTTGTTTTGTGTGGATTCAGAGAAGCGGTGATCCAGTGAGTACTCAGAAAACAGAAGAATAGTGAAGAAATACGAATGAAATAAATTGTATTAATAAAAATACAATCTTAAATTGTGCGCGATGAGGTGCGAAACCTTGTCGCGCCTTTTCTTTTTAATCCAGTATTTTATTAAATAAAATCAAAGAAAAACAGAAATCTTAATAATTAATATTATTTTTATAAGAAAATCAAAATAATCTGACTATTAAAAGAAAAATAACGAAAAATCAAATAATCAGACAATTTACAAGAATTTCCATATTTACAGCCTAGGTAAAAGGGTGTATATTCTAGAAAAAGTTTTACACGACGTGAGAAAGAAATGATTGAATGCGCCGGACAAAGAAGATTTTAAAGTAAACTTTAGATTACAGGAAGAAAGGATAGCGACTATGAGGAAAGAAATGGAAAGTCAGAATCGTGGTCTTTACCGCGAAAGTTTTGAACATGATAACTGTGGTATTGGTGCAATTGTCAATATCAAAGGCAAAAAGACACATAGTACAGTGGCAGGAGCCTTGAGTATTGTAGAACAACTTGAGCACAGAGCCGGAAAAGATGCAGAAGGAAAGACAGGAGATGGCGTGGGTATTCTGACACAGATTCCTCATGGATTTTTCAAGAAAGTCTGTCAGCCACTTGGAATCAAGCTGAAAGATGAAAGAGATTACGGTGTAGGTATGTTCTTTCTTCCGCAGGATGAATTAAAACGCAATCAGGCGAAAAAGATTTTCGAGGTTATTGTAAAAAAAGAAGGATTGAAGTTCTTGGGTTGGAGAGAAGTTCCGATTCATCCGGACATTCTTGGAAAGACAGCAGTAGACTGCATGCCATGTATTATGCAGGCATTTATTGAACGTCCTGCAAAATACGAGAAAGGAATCGACTTTGACCGTCGACTGTATGTAGTCAGAAGAATCTTCGAACAGAGCAGTGATGACACTTATGTTGTTTCACTTTCCAGCAGAACAATCGTTTACAAAGGAATGTTCCTTGTAGGACAGCTGAGACTTTTCTTTGAAGATCTGCAGGATGAAGAATTTATTTCTGCAATTGCAATGGTACATTCCAGATTCAGTACGAATACTGCACCGAGTTGGCAGAGAGCGCATCCGAACCGCTTTATGGTCCACAACGGAGAGATTAATACGATCCGTGGTAATGCAGATAAGATGCGTGCCCGTGAGGAAACGATGGAGGCAGGATGCCTGAAAGGCGAACTTCACAAAGTACTTCCAGCAATCAATACTTCGGGTTCTGACTCCGCAATGCTTGACAACGCATTAGAATTCATGGTGATGAGTGGAATGGATCTTCCGCTTGCAGTTATGATCTGTATTCCGGAACCTTGGATCAACAATAAAGAGATGTCCCAGAACAAGAAAGATTTCTATCAGTATTATGCAACAATGATGGAGCCATGGGATGGACCGGCATCAATTCTGTTCTCAGATGGAGATGTTATGGGAGCCGTACTTGACCGTAACGGACTTCGCCCTTCCAGATATTACATTACAGATGATGACAATCTGATTCTTTCTTCAGAGGTTGGAGTTCTGGATATTGATCCATCCAAGATCGTGATGAAAGAAAGACTTCATCCAGGCAAAATGCTTCTTGTTGATACTGTTGCAGGACGCGTGATCGATGATGAGGAATTAAAAGAAAAATATGCAAATCAGTTCCCATATGGAGAATGGCTGGACAGTAATCTGATTCAGCTGAAGGATTTGAAAATCCCGAATAAGGATGTGCCAAAGTATACTGCCGAAGAGTGTACACAGCTTCAGAAAGCATTTGGTTATTCTTATGAAGACGTGAAAACTTCTATTCTGACAATGGCAAAGAACGGTGCCGAAGGAACCGCAGCGATGGGAATGGATGCACCGATTTCAGTCCTTTCGCAGAAACGTCAGCCACTGTTCGGATATTTTAAACAGTTGTTTGCACAGGTAACAAACCCACCGATCGATGCAATCCGTGAGGAAGTTGTAACATCTACAACAATTTATGTCGGAACAGACGGTAACCTTCTGGAGCAGAAGGAAGAGAACTGTAAGATGCTCAGAGTCAATAACCCGATTCTGACCAATACAGATCTTCTGAAAATTAAAAATATGAAAGTGGATGGATTCAAGGTTGCAGAGATCCCAATCACTTATTATAAAAACACAAGTCTTGAGAAGGCAATCGAGTATCTGTTTATTGAAGTAGACCGTGTGATCCGCGAGGGCGCTAACATTTTAATTCTGACAGACCGTGAGGTAGACGAATATCACGTTGCAATCCCGTCACTTCTGGCGGTATCCGGACTGCAACAGCATCTGGTACGTACAAAGAAGAGAACCTCAGTCGCGATGATTCTGGAAAGTGGAGAGCCTAGAGAGGTTCATCATTTTGCAACACTGCTTGGATATGGAGCATGTGCGATTAATCCATATCTTGCGCATGAGTCAATCCGTCAGCTGATTGAGTCTAATCTGCTTCACAAAGATTATTATGCAGCAGTAGATGATTATAACTCAGCAGTAATTCATGGAATTATTAAGATTGCATCCAAGATGGGAATTTCAACGATCCAGTCCTATCAGGGAGCAAAGATCTTCGAGGCAATTGGTCTCGAGACAGATTTTATTAACCGCTATTTTACAGATACAGTCAGTCGTGTTGGTGGTATCGGTATTGAAGAAATTGCAGAAGATTACACAGCATTCCATACAGAAGCATTTGATCCGCTTGGACTGCAGGTTGATACGACACTGGACAGTGTTGGAAAACATAAATATAAAAGTGGCGGAGAAGAACATCTCTATAATCCACAGACAATCCATATGCTTCAGCAGTCCACAAGACGTGGTGATTATGAAATGTTCAAGCAGTATACAGAGATGGTTGATGAGGAAGGCGAGAAGATCAATCTGAGAGGTCAGCTTGATTTCAATTTCCCGAAGAAGAGTGTACCGCTTGATGAAGTAGAAAGCGTAGATTCAATCGTAACAAGATTCAAGACAGGTGCGATGTCCTATGGATCTATTTCAAAAGAAGCACATGAGACAATGGCGATCGCCATGAATATGCTTCATGGTAAATCAAACTCCGGTGAAGGTGGAGAGGACATTGAACGTCTTGACACAAACAGATGCTCTGCAATCAAGCAGGTTGCTTCCGGCCGATTCGGAGTTACATCCAGATACCTGGTCAGTGCACAGGAAATCCAGATCAAGATGGCACAGGGAGCAAAACCAGGAGAAGGAGGACATCTTCCGGGTGGAAAGGTATATCCATGGATCGCGAAGACTCGTCATTCAACACCTGGTGTGAGCCTGATCTCACCACCGCCACATCATGATATTTATTCAATCGAGGATCTTGCACAGTTGATCTATGACTGTAAAAATGCAAATAAAAATGCAAGAATTTCTGTGAAACTGGTATCAGAAGCAGGTGTAGGAACAGTCGCTGCCGGTGTTGCAAAAGCAGGAGCCGGAGTTATTCTGATCTCAGGATATGACGGAGGAACAGGAGCAGCACCGAGAAGCTCGATTCAGAATGCAGGACTTCCGTGGGAGCTTGGACTTGCAGAAACTCATCAGACATTGATTCAGAATGGTCTGCGTGAGCGTGTCCGTATTGAGACAGATGGTAAGCTTATGAGTGGCCGTGATGTTGCAATCGCAGCAATCCTTGGAGCAGAAGAGTTTGGATTTGCAACAGCTCCGCTTGTAACAATGGGATGTGTTATGATGCGCGTCTGCAACCTGGATACTTGTCCGGTTGGTGTTGCAACTCAGAATCCGGAGCTTAGAAAACGTTTCAGCGGAAAACCGGAATATGTTGTCAACTTTATGCGTTTTATTGCAGAAGAATTAAGAGAATATATGGCAAAACTTGGTGTCCGCACAGTGGATGAACTGGTAGGACGTACAGATCTTCTGAAAGTAAAAGACGTTCCGACATCAGAGCGTGCCGCAACACTGGATCTGTCACAGATTCTGTACAATCCATATGCGAAAGAGAAGAAAGGTGTTATCTTTAATCCAAAGAAAGTCTATGATTTTGAACTTAACAAGACATTAGATGAAAAAGTGCTATTGAAACAGCTTCTCCCAGCCCTTGAAAGAGGAGAAAAGAGAGGACTTGAAGTAGATGTTACAAATACAGACCGTACTTTCGGAACAATTTTCGGATCTGAGATCACAAGAAGATATCCGGAAGGACTGGAAGAAGACAGCTATGTGATCCAGTGTAAAGGTGCCGGCGGTCAGAGCTTTGGAGCATTTATCCCAAGAGGACTGACACTGGAACTGACAGGAGACAGTAATGACTATTTTGGAAAAGGACTTTCCGGTGGAAAACTGGTTGTTTGCCAGCCGAAAGGTGTGAAATTCAAATCAGATGAGAATATTATCATCGGAAATGTTGCTCTTTACGGAGCTACAAGTGGTAAAGTATTTGTAGGAGGTGTTGCCGGAGAACGTTTTGCGGTAAGAAACTCTGGTGCACGCGCAGTTGTAGAAGGTGTCGGAGATCACGGATGTGAATATATGACAGGTGGATGCGTTGTTGTACTTGGACAGGTTGGAAAGAACTTTGCAGCCGGAATGAGCGGCGGTATTGCCTATGTGATCGATCTCGATAACAGCCTGTATCGTAAAGTAAATAAAGCAATGGTCAACATTGAACGTGTCACAGATAAGTATGATGTACAGGAATTAAAAGGAATGATCCAGGAGCATGTTGCTTATACAAACTCTGAGGTAGGTAAGAAGATTCTTGATAATTTCAAAGAATATCTGCCAAAATTCAAGAAGATCATTCCGGAAGACTATGAGAGAATGATGTCCACGATCATCCAGATGGAAGAAAAAGGACTTAGTAGAGAAAAAGCAAAAATCGAAGCATTTAATATGATCAAGAACGGAAGATAGGAGGCATAGAGATGGGAAAACCGACAGGATTTATGGATTATGAAAGACAGGATAAACCGGCAGAGAGCCCATTGGAACGCATCAAACATTTCAATGAGTTCCATACGCCTCTTAGCAAAGAAGAACAGGAGCTTCAGGGCGCACGCTGTATGGCGTGCGGAGTTCCGTTCTGTCAGTCTGGAAAGCCGCTTGCAGGAATGGCCAGTGGATGTCCACTGCACAACCTTGTGCCAGAGTGGAATGACTTGATCTACAATGGAAATTGGAAGGAAGCTTATTTACGTCTGAAAAAGACAAACAATTTTCCGGAATTTACTTCCCGTGTATGTCCGGCATTGTGTGAAAATGCATGTACCTGTGGACTGAATCAGGAAGCAGTTGCATCAAAAAGTAATGAATATGCAATTATTGAAAATGCATATGAGATGGGATATGCAAAGGCAAATCCACCGAAAGTGCGTACAGGAAAGAAAGTCGCAGTGATCGGTTCCGGTCCGTCCGGACTTGCGGCAGCAGATCTTCTGAACAGAAGAGGTCATCAGGTAACTGTTTTTGAACGTGAGGACAAACCGGGTGGATTGCTCCGCTACGGAATTCCGAATATGAAGCTGGAGAAACAGATTATCGACCGTAAGATTGCGATTATGGAAGAAGAGGGAATTATCTTCCAGACTGGATGTAATGTTGGAAAAGACGTGAAGGCGGCAGATATCCTGAAAGAATATGACCGCGTGATCCTTGCATGTGGAGCATCAAATCCAAGAGATATCAAAGTACCGGGAAGAGATGCACAGGGAATTTATTTTGCAGTAGATTTCCTGAAATCAACAACGAAAGCACTATGGGCAAATGACATGAAGCTTAAAACAGGAAGCTACATTTCTGCAAAAGGAAAAAATGTAATTGTAATCGGAGGCGGAGATACAGGAAATGACTGTGTCGGAACATCTATCCGTCATGGAGCAAAGAGCGTTCTCCAGCTGGAGATGATGCCGAAAGCACCGGACGAGAGGACACCGCTGAACCCATGGCCGGAGTGGCCAAGAGTCTGCAAGACAGATTATGGCCAGCAGGAAGCAATCGCTGTGTTTGGTTCTGATCCTCGCGTTTACACAACGACAGTGAAAGAATTCATAAAAGACAAGAAAGGAAATCTCTGTAAGGCAGTTCTTATCAAGCTTGAGAGTAAGACAGATGAGAAGACCGGACGGAAAATGATGGTTCCGGTAGAAGGAAGCGAGTATACAGTAAATGCAGATCTTGTTCTGATCGCAGCAGGATTCCTTGGAAGCCAGGATTATGTAACAAAAGCATTTGGTGTAGAAGTGAATGAACGCACAAATGTAAAGACAGAGGCAGGAAAATATTCTACAAATGTGAAGGATGTATTCACAGCCGGGGATATGCACAGAGGACAGTCTCTTGTTGTATGGGCTATCCGTGAAGGTCGTGAAGTGGCAAGAGAAGTGGATGAAAGCCTGATGGGATATACAAACTTATATATTCAGTAGAAAATAAAAGATCATACAGTGAAACAGGAATCTGGAAAGTTTATCTAAGAATAAAGAGAACTTTCCAGATTTTTTTGTTACAAAAATGTTACGAAAAAATGAAAAAAGTAAGGAAAACTATTGAAAATATTACATAAATACGCTATAATGTTGAGCGTAGAATGTAAATAAAATACCCTCTTGTTACGAGAAATATGTTGAAAAAACACAATAGATGTTGTATTATAACATATGAGTATGTGGAATTATAATGTAACTATTTACAACGAGTTATGATACGAAAATTATAATGCATCACATGGGGGACTAGATAAAAATAAGGATAGGTGGAAAGATGAAGTTAAAAAAAGTAAGCAGTATGATTCTTGCAGTAACACTTGCATGTACAATGACTGTTACACCGGTACTTGCCGACGAAGTCAGTGATCTGAAGCAGAAGAAGCAGGAGACACAGAATCAGGTAAGCGATCTTCAGACACAGCTGAATTCACTTATGACCAAGATCTCTGATCTTGAGAATGATCTGATCGAAACAGGTGAGGAAATCTCTCAGACAGAGGAAGATCTGAAGACAGCGCAGGAGGAACAGGAACAGCAGTATGCAGCCATGAAGCTTCGTATTAAGTACATGTATGAAGAAGGAACAGGCACTGCTACAGTGGAGAAGGTACTGACATCCGGAGATATTTCCAGTGTACTGACACAGGCAGAATATTCCCAGCAGGTACATTCTTATGACAGAGATAAGCTCGAAGAGTATGTTGCGACAGTTCAGAAAGTAGAAGATCTTAAGACAACGCTTGAGACAAAGATGGCTGATCTGCAGGAGACACAGACAGAGTATGATGCGCAGAAGGATGAACTGAATACAACAATCACAGAGAAGAGTAGTGAAATCGCAAATCTCGATGTTAAGATTGATGAAGCTGTAAAGAAAGCAGCGGAAGAAGCAGCGAAGAAAGCAGCGGAAGAGGCAGCGAAGAAAGCAGCAGAAGAAGCAGCAGCGAAGAAAGCAGCTGAGGAAGCAGCTAAGAAGAATAACTCAAGCAGTAGTTCATCTAATAGAAATAACTCAAGCAATAGTTCTTCCAGCAGTTCAAACTCCAGCAGCTCAAGTTCAGGAAGCTCAAGCAGTTCAAGCTCCAGTAGCTCAAGCAGTAGTTCTTCCAACAGTTCCAGCAGCTCAAGTTCTTCCTCATCAAGCCCAAGTTATAGTGCTAATAAGGGAAGCATTATTGTAAATGCAGCTTATTCACAGATCGGAGTTCCATATGTATGGGGCGGAACTACACCGGGAGTTGGACTTGACTGTTCAGGACTTGTACAGTATTGTTACAGACAGGCTGGAATTTCAATTCCAAGAACAAGTGGAGCTATTCTTGCAGGAGGAACAATTGTAAGCGATCCTCAGCCGGGAGATATCTGCTGGACATCGGGGCATGTAGCGATTTACATTGGCGGAGGACAGATGATCGAAGCACAGCAGACAGGAGTGCCGGTTAAGGTAAGTTCTGTACGTGTTACATATTATGTAAGATATTAGAATCAAAAAAAGGAATCAGTGATGCTGATTCCTTTTTTAAAAAACTATAACCCAAAAAAAATTTTTAACAAAAAAGCTCGAAAATGTACATAATGAACTTTAAAACCTAAAAACAGATATTTAGAAAAAGTATCAAAAATGTACATAATTAGCTTTAAAACTTAAAAATAGAAATCACCAAAATCATTAGAAAATGTACATAATAAAAAGGAATCAGATTATGATTCCTTTTTATTTTACACTTTAAAATTAAAATAGTCGCTTCTTGCGTCTTCGTCCCTTACAATAAGGACAGCTTTCACGATGACGTTTCTTGTATAAAATCTTTTCAGAAACACTTAATTCATAGACGTGATCAGGATTACGCTTGCAAATCCACCAGACGTTAGTTGAATATTTTTCTGTAATCTCATCAGGATCAACTAATACATAATTGTTAATCCAATTCCATTCATTCATTAGATCGGGATGAAGTGCCGCGAAGGATGTTTTGCCAGGGATAGCTTTTCGACCTGAACAATACGGACATTGAACATATTTTTTACCTGTTCTACTTGCTATAACTGCTTTCCAGGAATGACCTTCTTTACATCTCCACCAAACTTTACTTCCGCTTCTAACGGTATACATATCAGGGGTTTTATTTTCATTTTTTTCATAATCCCATTCTTTTGCTATATTGGGTCTTAGCGTATTAATATCATTAAATCCTGCCAATACTTTCTTACCGGAACAATAAGGACAGCCCTGTCCCTTTTTCCTATGATTTGGAGTTGCTTCCCAAGAATGACCTTCTTTACACTTCCACCATATTTTCATCCCACTTCCTACCTTGATTTCATATGGTTTTATAATATTTTTTTGATAATCCCATTCCTTTATTAATTCAGGATTTGTTGTCTGTAAATCATTTACTCCTACAATCGGAAGTAATCCCGCACAATAAGGGCAACCAGATTTTTTTTGCCTACTATTCATAGTCGAAGCCCATTCATGTCCATATTTACACTTCCACCAT
>OICC01000381.1_pt1 | contig 13528 bp, 11 predicted proteins | sample 1581191 | NCBI WGS metagenome assembly OICC01 (sample SAMEA3882535, study PRJEB24775) | human gut metagenome | biome: human-associated habitat; feature: intestine environment; material: feces | place: Netherlands | collected 2009/2010 | reverse complement strand
CTACGGCGTGAAGGAGCTGCTGGATAACCCCGGCATGGCACAGAAGTGCGTGCCCATCGTGCTGATCCCCACCACCGCCGGTACCGGCGCCGAGGTCACCCCCAACGCCATCGTGGCTGTGCCGGAGAAGGAACTGAAGGTGGGCATCGTCAACGAGAACATGATCGCGGACTACGTCATTCTGGACGCCCGCATGATCAAGAACCTGCCCCGCAAGATCGCAGCCGCTACCGGCGTGGATGCGCTGGCACACTGCATCGAGTGCTTTACCAGCAACAAGGCCAACCCCTTCAGCGATCTGTACGCACTGGAAGGCCTTGACCTGATCCTGAACAACATCGAAAAAGCCTGCGATGACCCCGAGGCCATGGCAGAGAAGAACCGGATGCAGATCGCAGCCTACTACGGCGGTCTGGCCATCACCGCTTCCGGCACCACCGCTGTGCACGCACTGAGCTACCCGCTGGGCGGCAAGTACCACATTGCACACGGCGTGTCCAACGCCATCCTGCTGGCACCGGTCATGCGCTTCAACAGCGAGCATCCGGCTGTCAAGGAGCGTCTGGCTGTGGCTTATGACCGCTGCTGCCACGAGGAAAAGACCTGCACCACCGTGGAGGAAAAGACTGCATGGATGATCGCCCGTCTGGAGCACATCGTCAAGCATCTGGATATCCCCACCAGCCTCAAGGAGTTCGGCGTGCCTGCCGAGGATCTGGAAGGTCTGGTCAACGCCGGTATGCAGGTACAGCGCCTGCTGGTGAACAATATGCGCCCCGTTACCGCCGACGACGCACGCAAGCTGTATCAGGAAATCATGTAACAGAAAAGGAGTAAAGACTTATGAAGACCAGCGATATCAAGGGCATCATCCCTCCCGTAATCACCCCCATGAACAACGACCCTGAGCAGACGGTCAACCATCAGGCTCTGCGCGAGCAGGTGGAGCGCCTGCTGGCAGGCGGCGTGCACGGCATCTTCCCCATGGGCACCAACGGCGAAGCCTACGCCCTGTCCTTCCAGGAGAAGGAAGAGATCCTTGCCACTGTCATCGATCAGGTAAAGGGCCGCGTACCGGTCTACGCAGGCACCGGCTGCATCACCACCGCCGAGACCATCCGCCTGAGCAAGCGTGCCGAGGAGCTGGGCGCAGACGCACTGTCCATCATCACCCCCAGCTTTGCACTGGCCTCCCAGAAGGAGCTGTACGACCACTACACCGCCGTGGCAAAGGCCGTGAACCTGCCCATCATCCTGTACAACATCCCCGCCCGCACCGGCAACAAGCTGCTGCCCGAGACCGTGCAGGCACTGTGCCGTGACGTGGAGAACATCGTAGGCGCAAAGGATTCCAGCGGCGATATCGAGAACCTGAAGGCCTACATCCGCCTGACCCGCGAGCTGGATAAGGAAGTTGCTATTCTGGCCGGTAACGACGGTGCCATCCTGACCTGCCTGAAAGAGGGCGGCGCAGGCGGCATTGCAGGCCGTGCCAACATCTGGCCGGAGACCGTTGCCAAGATCTACGATTGCTTCAAGGCCGGGGATCTGGAGGGCGCACAGGCTGCACAGGACGCCATTGCCATCCTGCAGCAGACCTTCAAGTACGGCAACCCCAACACCATCATCAAGACCGCCGTTGCCCTGCAGGGTCACCCCGTTGGCAAGTGCCGCGCACCCTTCAACTATGTGCCGGAAGAGGGCATGGAGGCCATCAAGAAGGTTCTGGCAGAGAACGAGGCCAAGGGTCTGCACTGAAACGCGCTGAAGCAAGGAGAAGGCTGCTATGAATAAACCCATTGTCGGTATTACCATGGGCGATCCCGCCGGTTCCGGCCCGGAGATCACCATCAAGGCTCTGGCTGACCCGGAGCAGTACAGCTACTGCCGCCCCATTGTGGTGGGCGATGTGAAGGTGATGGAGCAGGCCAAGAAGTTCGTTGGCCGCGAGGACATCGTCATCCACCGCTGCGAGAAGGTGTCGGATGCCCTGTTCACCCCCGGCACCATCGACGTGCTACATCTGGATCTGATCGAGGACATCAGCAAGTTCGAGATAGCAAAGGTCAGCGTGGAGGGCGGCAACGCAGCCTTCCAGTGCGTGAAAAAGGTCATTGAGCTGGCCATGGCCGGTGAGGTGGATGCCACCTGTACCAACGCCCTGAACAAGGAAGCCATGAACAAGGCTCTGGAATACTATCACGGCGAGAAGTCGGACGGCTACACCCATTTCGATGGCCATACCGAAATTTACGCCACCTACACCCATACCAAGAAGTACACCATGATGCTGGCCCACCACGACCTGCGCGTGGTCCACGTCTCCACCCACGTCTCCCTGCGCGAAGCCTGCGATCGGGTCAAGAAAGAGCGTGTGCTGGAAGTCATCGAGATCGCCAATAAAGCCTGCAAGGATATGGGCATCGAGAACCCCCGCATCGCCGTGGCCGGCCTGAACCCCCACTGCGGCGAGAACGGCCTGTTCGGCCGGGAGGAGATCGAGGAGATCACCCCCGCCATTGAGGCTGCCAAGGCCGAGGGCATTACCGGCGTCGTGGGCCCCTGCCCGCCGGACAGCGTGTTCTCGCAGGCCATCGGCGGCTGGTACGACATCGTGGTGTGTATGTACCACGATCAGGGCCATATCCCCCTCAAGACCGTGGGCTTTGTCTACGACCGCGAAAAGCAGGAGTGGAAGGCCGTGGAGGGCGTCAACGTCACGCTGGGTCTGCCCATCATCCGCGCCAGCGTGGATCATGGCACCGACTTCTACCACGCCGGTAAGGGCAACGGCAACGAGCTGAGCCTTGTCAATGCCATCAAATATGCGGTCAAAATGACCGGCCGCGCCAACTAAGTTATCCCCATCCTAACCAATTCTTCATTTTCTTCCAGAGAGAGCCGCTGCACCCCGTACGGTGCGGCGGCTTTTTCTGGTTTTGGAGACGAACTCCCTCAGGGAGCGAACCCTCTCAGGCGCTTCCGTGCCAGATGAGGGGCAGCACCCGTTAGCCTTGCACGCCCTCTCAGGCGCTCCCGCGCCAGCTCTCCCAAGGGGAGAGCCAAGGTCTAAGGCTCGTTGCTAAAGTATTAGGTTCAATGAGGAAGTTTTCGGCAGTGCTCTTGGCTCTCCCTTTGGGAGAGCTGGCAAAGCCGTAGGCTTTGACTGAGAGGGCGCACGGCGATAGCCGTGACGGAAAGGGTTCCCTGTTTCAAAAAGCAACAAATCAGCCGAAACTAACCGCAATATGTTTCAAAAAGCGACACATTGCGGCAAAAGAATTGAACAAATTCTGAATACGTTTCAAAAAAGAACACAACGAGCCCCAAAATGATTGTGACGCACAGCGGAAAACTATATACTTTTAATCAAGAAAGCCGCATCGGAATTGTGCAAAGGGTCGGGCTCTTGCGCAACAGGTACTGCGGACACAAAAAAGGAGGAAACGTTCTATGACACTTCCCATGATCATTGCTCTGGCAGTGACTGTCCTCATGATCATCCTGATCATGGTGGATAAACTGCCCTTCGGTGCACCCCCGCTGCTGGCGCTGCTGCTGCTGGTGGTGTTCGGCGTTACCGACATTAAGACCGCCTTCGGCGGTTTCGCAAACCCCACCATCGTCATGCTGGCATCCTTCATGGCCATCATTGCGGCCCTGCAGAAGACCAGCTTCATCGTCAAGTTCAAGCAGACCATGTTCAACATGGCCAGCAAGGGCGGCTTTAAGGCATACGTCCTGCTGATCCTCATCGTTATGCTGGGCTGCAGCCTGTTCGGCACCGGTTCCACCGCCTACTATGTGCTGGTCATCGGCCTGCTGTCCACTCTGCCCTACTCCAAGCAGCTGCCCCCGTCCAGGGTTCTGATGCCTGCGGGCTTTGCAGCAAACCACCCGCTGTTGCCCTTCAACACCGCTCTGCAGTACGGCATCGTGATCGCCGTTCTGGAAAGCGCAGGCGTTGCGGCAAACGTCAATCTGGTCAAGTTCTCTCTGGTCAACCTGTGCCTGTCCATCGGCTTCCTGGTGTGGTGCATCCTGGCCTACAAGATCCTGCCGGACCACCCCATTGCCGAGGCCAAGGAAGAGGCTCTCCACGCCGGTGAGCAGAAGGTCGCTCTGACCAAGAATCAGGAGCTCATCACCTACTTCAGCTTTGTGCTCGCCGTTGTGGGCATGATCCTGCAGAGCAAGATCGGTGATGCAGGCTACGCCATCACCGGTCTGGCCGTGGGCGTCATCCTGATCTCCGGCGTCATGGACTTCAACGAGATCCGCAACTCCATCAGCGCACCCATCATCCTGATGTCCGCAGGCGTCATCGGCATTGCCGATGCTCTGGGCAACACCGGCCTGACCAGTCTGGTCGGCGAGACCGTTGCCAAGATGCTGGGCACCAACGTCAACCCCTTCGTGCTGATCTTCGCCTTCTGCATCCTGACCAGTGTGCTGGCCACCCTGACCGGTTCCACCATCGGCACCGTGTACGTCTTTGCTCCCATGGCCATTGCCACCTGCGTCAATCTGGGTCTGGATCCCACCGCAGCCGCTGCCGCTATCGTGGTCTCCGGCTGGTGCGGACACTTCCTGCCCATTGACGGTATGCCCGCCATGATTATGGGCGCCGGCGACTACAAGATCACCGAGTTCTGGAAGTTCACCATTCCGCAGTACTTCATCCGTCTGCTGGCGCTGACGGTGGGTGCTGTGCTGATCTTCCCCATGAAGTAACAGGAGAAACACCAAATGAAAAACACGTTTGAGCTGGAGCACGTCGGCATCAACACCGACAACGCAGGCGAGGCCGAGCAGCTGGCGCTGCTGCTGTGCAAGCTGTTCAACTTGGAGCCCCGCCACGGACAGAAGTCCGAGTTTGCCGGTAACTATTTCGAGTGCATGAAGAGCCCCTTTCTGGGCAAGAACGGCCACATCGCAATGCGCACCCCCGACCTGAAGGCTGCGATGGAGGAGCTGGAGGAAAATGGCTTCCGCTTCCGCATGGAGACTGCCGCCTATTTTGAGGACGGCCGCATCAAGAATGTGTATCTTGAGGGCGAGTACGGCGGTTTTGCCATCCACATCATGCAGAAATAACGCCAACTGACCGATCTTGTGCAGAACCGGGGATGGAGCAATCCGTTCCCGGTTCTGTGGTTCACGCCCCGCGAAAATTCAGAGGAGAAAAATTATGCTGGTTCCTGTATTGCTTTTTATCGTCGGTCTGCTGTTCCTGATCAAGGGCGGCGACTGGTTCGTGGACGGTGCTTCGGCACTGGCCCGGCGGTTCCACCTGCCGGAGCTGCTCATCGGTGCCACGGTGGTGTCCATCGGCACCACCCTGCCGGAGGTCATGGTATCCACCATGTCCGCTGTCTCCGGCCATGGTGAGATCGCCTACGGCAACGCCATCGGCTCGGTCATCTGCAACTCTGCCCTGATCGCCGCCATCACCATCGCCGTCCGTCCGGGCAAGGTAGACCCCAAGACCCTGCGGGTGCCGGTAGCCTTCTTCTTTGCCGCAGCCGCCATCTACTGCGTGGCTGCCTACGCCATGGGCGAATTCACCCGCCCGCTGGGCTTTGTGATGCTGGCCATGTTCGTGGCTTACATCGTGTGCAACGTGCTGGCTATGAAAAATACCCCCGCTCCGGAAGAGGAAGAGCAGGCTGAGGAAGGCTCCTTTGCCAAGGAGTTGGGGCTGCTGGCCATCGGCGCAGTGCTCATTGCTGTGGGCGCTGACCTGCTGGTGGACAACGGCACCCTCATCGCACAGGCGCTGGGCGTGCCGGAGTCGGTCATTGCGCTGACCTTTGTGGCACTGGGCACCTCGCTGCCGGAGCTGGTCACCGCCATCACCTCGCTGGTCAAGGGCTGCAGCGATTTGTCCCTTGGCAACATCGTGGGCGCAAACGTGTTCAATCTGGTGCTGGTCAGCGGTATGTCCGTCACGCTGGCGCCCTTCACCGTGCCGCAGAGCTCTACTTTGTTCGGCATCAATTCCAGCCTTGTGCTGGAGATCCCGGTCATGCTGGCTGTCATGATGATCATGACCCTTCCCGCACTGAAGCGCGGCAAGCTGTCCCGTGCACAGGGCATTATTCTGCTGTGCATCTACGCTGCCTTCTGCGCTATCCAGTTTACCATGTGACATTCCCGGAGATACTTCCTTGCCCCCGGTCTGCTTTGTCAGGCCGGGGGTCTTCCGTTGTACCGGCAGGAAAGCAGTTTCATCATAGTGGTATCCTCCAAGACTTGATTTTTGGTGTGCGGTCACTCGAACCAATGCCGTCAAGTCGTTGTCGGATGAAGTGGTTTTTAGTTTGTCCGGGAGTAAGTGCACGGTTTCTGCACGGTTTTTGCACGGTTTCAAAACGTGCAAAGGGTGCAAATCGTTGCAAAATCGGACAAAGGATGCAGAAACTCCAAGCTCAAAACTTGCGATGTATCGCTGAGAAATAACGACAAAACGTAACTTCCAAAAATTGAGGGAATCGCCCGGCGTGCGCTACGAATCAGTAGGCCGGGGGTTCGAGTCCCTTCCATCGCACCAAACAATGAAAATCCGAACCTTTTCTCGATAGGAGAAGGGTTCGGATTTTTTGTTTTCTTCGGAAAGCAAAATGAAGGCTCCTTCCCGACGGCTGTGTGTCCAAAACCTTATCAGAAGAACCGTATAACAAAAGTCACAACTGTAAAGGTGCCGTAAGGCAGAAAGGACACAAACATGAAGTACGATGCAAGAGCCTGCCATTTCAACATGGATACCGGCTGCGTGGAGCTGCTGCTCCGGGATGGGAGAATGATCTCCATTGACTGCACTGGGGTCGAGGATGAATTGGACGTGACCATGGCGCAGAGGTCGGAGTTAGATTATCTCATCTACAATGACCCGCTTGGCTATGCAGACTTGATTCTGAACGGCGAACCAGAGGAGTATCTGAAGAATGTGGCGGGAAGTCACGGATTAGAAGATTAAGCATAAAAGGGTATGCGGCTATAAACCGCATACCCTTTTACACTTTATCGCTTCCAGACCGCTGCGGCATTGGAACGTGACATCAGTTCTTCGACCGGGATTCCGGCTGGGCAGATGTCCTGGCACGCAAGAGATTTTCCGCAGCCTTCAAAATAAAGCTGACGATACGCATTTGCGAGTTCTGTCTGATGGGCAATATCCTGTTCTTCGTTCAGAATACGGTAAGCGTTGACGGGCAGAACAGCTCCAGCAAATTCACTGTTCGGGTCAAAGTTCGGGCAGACCTCCAAGCAGCAGCCACAGAGCAGACACTTAGCAGATCGATACCGCTGGCTGTGCGTATAGCTGGTCTGGAACGCATCTCCTTCCAGCCACAGCTTTGTCCGCTTCAGTGCTTCAAAGATCACGGAACGGTCTACGACCAGATCTTTCACCAGTGGGAATTTGCTCAAAGGCTCCAGAGTAACAACGCTTCCCTTACAGTCCCGCAGAAAAACGGAACAGGCAAGACGAGGCAGACCATTGATCCGCATGGCACAGGCACCGCACTTGCGTATCATGCAGCCGCATTCCCACGCAATGGGGGAAACGACCGTTCCGCTCTTTTCGCACAGAGGGCTGCGGTGATTCAGCTCGTTCAACACCGAAGCAATCGAGGTGTCCGCACTTCCCTCAAAGGAAAACTCCTGCCAGCAGGGTGAAGCCTGCGGGTTTTCCTGCCGTTTGATTCGGATGGTGTAGTTCATAAATCATGCCGCCTTTCGGGGATGGATTCAAAGCTGATGGCGATATGCTGCCCGTTCCAGTGTGCCACGGTGGTTTTGCAGTAAACGGCATCGTTGCGTTGGGGATAATCTGCCCGCCAGTGCGCACCCCGGCTTTCTTTTCGGGCGAGGGCACTTTCCAGCATGGCACAGCCCAGAAGCGGAAGGGTGCCAGACAGTTTGCGGATTTCCTGAATGCCCGCTTCCAATGTCTGTGCATCCCGCACGACACCGAGTGCGTTCAGCAGGATACGATTCATCTGCATTTGAGCGTCCGGGGAAAGTTCGGGCAGAAGGGATTCTTCGGCACAGGGCATATTGGGGGAACTGGCTGTTTCCCGGCAGGCAGTTTCCGCAGCAATCTGTCCTCCATAGATCGCACCCAGAAGAGAATTTCCACCCAGACGGTTTGCGCCATGGTACTGAGCGCAGCATTCACCGGCAGCGTACAGATTCCGCATCGAAGTGCGGTGCCGCTCGTCCACCTGAATGCCTCCCATAAAGTAGTGGATACCCGGCAAAATCGGAATGGGTTCTTTGCGAATATCTTTGTGCAGATAGGTCTGACAATCATCCACCAGTCCGGCAAGTTTATGCTCCATGACTTCTTTAGGAAGCTCTGTCATATCAAGGAACACCTCATAGTCACGGCTGACCGTCCAGACTTCCCGCGCGGTGATGTCACGCGGCATCAGGTTGCCGAGTTCCGGATATTTTTCTTCCATGAAATACCACAGCTTCCCGTTCCGTAATGCAAACAGCCGCCCGCCCTCACCACGGGCGGCCTCACTCAGAAGCATCCGTTTTTCGCCCAGTTCGACCGTGGTAGGGTGGTACTGGATCATTTCAAGATTTGCCATCGGAACGCCCAGACGGAACAGTTCTGCGGTGACTTCTCCGGTATTGGCAAGAGAGCCGGTCGTATCACCGAATAAGCCATGCAGCCCGCCTGTGGCAATCAGGACGGCATCGCATACAAACCGCAGCAGTTCGCCAGTATAGGTGTCCTGCACTGTGCAGCCACCGCAGATGTTCCCGGAAAGCAGCAGGGTGCGGAACTTATGGTGTGGAAAGCGTTCGACCGTTCCTGCGCTTTCTTCCCGGCGCACAGCATCAATCAGAGCGGTCATTAGCTGCTTTCCCGTATCGCTTTGTGCAAAGGCCGTCCGCTTTTTCTTCTGTCCGCCAAAATTCCGCAGGTCGAGTTCATCGTCATCTGTCACGTTGAATTGTACTCCCAGATGGTGCAGGCTGCGCACCAGTTCGGACGCAGCCTGCGTCATCCCCCAGACTGCATTCGGGTCAGCAAGTCCGCAGGCAGCGGTCAGGGTATCTGTATAATGCTGCTCCGGGCTATCCTCCTCTCCCTTGGTATTCAAGGCTGCATTGATTCCGCCCTCTGCCATAACAGACTGCGCCCGCTCGGAGGCAAGGGAGGACACCAGCTTTACCGTCCAGCCGTTTTTCACAGCAGTCAAAGCAGCGGAAAGCCCTGCCAGCCCTGCACCCACGATCACCAAAGTGTGTTTCATACATTGTTCCACCCGATATAATATAGAATGATCGAACCGGCAGCAAACAGCACCAGTATAGAAAGAATCAGATAGAGGTCGCCGCGCTGCTCCTTATCCCGGACGATGCCCAGCGATACCAGAAGGGGTCGGAGATTGAGCAGAAGATGCACAAATACCGAAGCAACCAGTAAAAGCTGCGTCAGCAGCCGGACCGTTGTGAACGGAAACAGAATGTATACGCCGTCCTGCACTCTGCCGAACACGCCAATATGGAAAAAGAGCATGAGCAAAATAGCAAGCCCACTGGTGCGCCTTGCCCAGAACAGAGCATTCTGCTTTCCGTAGAGTTTTCCGCCGGACCGGGAAGCCCGGAATGTCTGTGCGGTCAGCAAAAGCCCAAGGACGGTGTGCGCCGCCAGAATGCCAACGCCGATCCATGCCAGAAACTTTCCTGCCCCGGAACTGATGCCCAGCAACATAAAACTGCCCATCAGCCCATGAAGCAGACAGATGAAAAGTAGCAGAACGGAGAGAATGGTGTTCAGTTTTCGCATGAGGGGTCCTCCATTTCTTCTGCGGAGAGCAGAAGGATGTCTGCATCCGGCAATGCTGTTGCATCAAGCGTATTTTCCGAAACCAGCAGCAGTTGATACCGCCCATTGATTGCACGGGAACGCAGCATGGTTTCGCTGTACTGCTTCAACGTGACATCTGCTCCGGCAGCAGTCAGGCGTTCACAAAGAGCCGTTGCATAGCAAAGCAAGGGATAGTCTGTTTCGCAGACCGAAAGCGTCATGTGCGGCAGTCCGGCATCGGAAAGGACTTCTGTCTCACCGGAAACAAATGCTTTCAGATCATTCCGGAAATCCGCATCGGAAAACGGTTCCAGCGCAGGGTTGATGCAGAACAGATAGTTGCCCTCCAGCGGTGCGGCCATCTGTGCGGCACGTTTCGCTTTCGGGGTCGCACCGGTCAGCCCATCCAGAATAGAGGGCGGCGAGTGCATAAATACGCCAAACGCGGCAAGAAATCCCAATGTCAGAACCAGAGTGATGAATTTTCCTTTCACAGGCAGACCTCTTTTATTTATTGCATGGTTGTTCAAATGAAAAATCTTCTGCGCAAAATACGGCAGTTGAGTAAACGCTCAACTATATTGTATGCGAAATAAGGAGGCTGTCAAGGTCTGTTAGACGACAAATCGCAGGAAGCAGATGCTAACTTTTCCTCTTGACAACGGAGGAAGAGCAGATATAATATGATTGAACGGTTGTTCAACTACAAAACAAGGAGAACGTCTGATGTCAAATTCTTTATACACCTGTAATTGCGATGTGATCCATGAGGACATCGTGAACGATGTAAAAGGCAAAATGCAGCCGAAAGACGACTACATCCAGCTTGCATCGCTTTTCAAGCTGTTCGGAGATGGCACAAGAGTGCAGATCCTTCATGCTCTGGAACAGAGCGAGATGTGTGTATGCGACCTTGCGGTTCTGCTGGGCGTCACCAAATCGGCGATCTCTCACCAGCTGAAAGCACTCCGGCTTGCCGGACTGGTCAAATTCCGCAGAGAGGCCCAGATCGTGTATTATTCGCTGGCGGATGATCATGTAAAGGAGATCATCGACAAGGGATTTGAGCATTTAAGAGGATGATCGCGCAAGCGATTATCTTTTTGTCTTTTAAGTTGAGCGATTGAACAATTAAGAAAACGTAGTGGAGTTCAAAATGAAAAGAGTATTCATCCTGAAAGGTCTGGATTGCCCGAATTGTTCCGCCAAGATAGAAAAAGAGGTCGGAGCATTGCCGGGAGTGGAATCCTCGGTTGTGAATTTAATGCAGCAGACACTGACCGTTCAGTCAGAAAAGTCTGCGGATGCAACACTGGCGGAACAGGTCGAAACGATCGTTCACAGCCATGAACCGGATGTTGAGGTGTCGGAAAAGACCGAACCTGCGGTGACGAAAGTCTATCTCCTGAAAGGTCTGGACTGCCCGAACTGCTCAGCAAAGATCGAGAAAGAAGTCGGTGAGCTGGATGGCGTGACTTCTTCGACCGTGAATCTGATGAACCAGACGCTGACTGTTCAGGCTGGAACATCGGTAGCTGCTTCCTTGCTGGATACCGTTACCACGATCGTACACAGCCATGAGCCGGATGTTGAAGTGTCGGAAAAGCAGCTGGAAGCGACTGCACCTGTCAAAAAGGATGAAAAAGCGGCGGTCTATAACGATGAGGATAAGAAGCGCACGATACGGCTTGCCGTGGGTGCTGTGGTCTATGCAATCGGTATGGCATTGACCGTATTCGCAAAGCTGCCGACTCTGGCGGAACTGGCGTTTCTGATTGTGGCGTATGTGATTCTTGGCTGGGATGTCGTATGGCAGGCAGTGAAAAATATCACCAGAGGACAGGTGTTTGACGAGCATTTCCTGATGAGTGTTTCCACGATCGGCGCATTTGCCATCGGGGAATACCCGGAAGCTGTTGCAGTTATGCTGTTCTACCAGGTCGGAGAGTTCTTCCAGTCGCTGGCGGTAAAGCGTTCCAGAAAGTCCATCTCTGACCTTATGGACATCTGTCCGGATTCGGCGACCGTTAAGCGGAATGGCGTATTGCAGGTCGTTTCTCCGGAAAGCGTTGCGGTGGGCGAGATCATCGTGGTAAAACCCGGTGAAAAAATCCCGCTGGATGGCATCGTTGTGGATGGCGAATCCATGCTGGACACCAAGGCACTGACCGGCGAATCTGTGCCGAGAAGCATCCGCAAAGGCGATGAAGCCCTGTCCGGCTGCATCAACCAGAGCGGTTTGCTGACGCTGAAAGTCACAAAGAGCTTCGGGGAATCCACGGTATCGAAGATCACTGACCTTGTGGAGAATGCTTCTGCAAGAAAAGCTCCCACCGAGAACTTCATCACGACCTTTGCACGATACTATACGCCGGTCGTTGTTGGAATGGCGGCTGTGTTGGCGATCATTCCGCCGCTCGTCCTTGGCGGCGGCTGGTCTGAGTGGTTGCGCAGAGGTTTTGTGTTCCTGATCGTTTCCTGCCCGTGTGCATTGGTCATTTCTATTCCCCTGACCTTCTTCGGCGGTATTGGTGCCGCATCCAAGCGCGGTGTGCTGGTAAAGGGCAGCAACTATCTGGAAGCACTGAACAAAGTGAGCGTGGTGGTCTTTGATAAGACCGGCACCTTAACAAAGGGTGTTTTTGAGGTCGCAAATATCATTCCGGCAGCCGGATACCAGAAAGAGCAGGTATTGGAGTATGCTGCACAGGCAGAGAGTTATTCCAACCACCCGATCGCAAAGTCGATTCTTGCGACTTATGGAAAGCCAATCGACCAGAAGCAGTTCTCTGGCTTTGAGGAAATCTCAGGACACGGCATCAGCGTTATGGTGCAGGGAAAGAAGGTACTGGCTGGCAACAGTAAGCTGATGGAATCTGAAAAGATTGCCTATGCCGCTTGCGATGCAGCCGGAACAAAGTTCTATGTAGCAGCGGATGGTAGCTATGTAGGCTGTATCCTGATCGCAGATGAAGTGAAGCCGGACAGCAAGTGCGCAATCGCAGAGCTGAAAAAGATCGGCGTGGAAAAAACTGTTATGCTTACCGGCGATGATGAGCGAATCGGCAAGTCGGTGGCAGACGAACTTGGTCTGGATGCGTATTATGCACAGCTCTTGCCCGACCAGAAGGTCGAAAAGCTGGAAATGCTGGATAAGCAGAAACGGCAGGGCAGCAAACTCGCCTTCGTGGGCGATGGCATCAACGATGCCCCTGTTCTTGCCCGTGCAGATGTCGGCATTGCCATGGGAGGTCTTGGCTCGGATGCCGCGATTGAAGCTGCGGATGTTGTTCTGATGACAGATGAACCATCGAAACTTGTAGAAGCCATTGATGTTGCAAAGGCTACGAAACGGATTGTGATGCAGAACATCGTGATTGCTCTTGGCATCAAGAGCGTGTTCCTTGTTCTGGGCGCACTCGGCATGGCCGGTATGTGGGAAGCCGTGTTCGGTGATGTGGGTGTCACGATCATCGCCGTTCTGAACGCAATGCGGATTCTGAAGAAATAAGCACAAACAAAAACAGGGTGCGCCCACCCGGACGCACCCTGCAAAAATCCACACACGATAAGTAAGGCAGGGAGTTCCCCAGAGCAGAGTTCCCATAAAACAGTATTTGCAAAAGTTCCCGCAATGGGGCAGATTTGGCGTGACTTCGGTCACGCCTTTTCTTTTGCTTCCAGTTCATCCAGAGG
>OICC01000377.1_pt1 | contig 13613 bp, 10 predicted proteins | sample 1581191 | NCBI WGS metagenome assembly OICC01 (sample SAMEA3882535, study PRJEB24775) | human gut metagenome | biome: human-associated habitat; feature: intestine environment; material: feces | place: Netherlands | collected 2009/2010 | reverse complement strand
GAAATTGCTTCTGTACCAAGCTGTGCTGCTACTATCTGGGACTGTAACTCAGATAACTCTAAGGAAAGAGAACCGATACGGATGTTAGAAGCTAAAGTCTCTGCTTCTTCATAGGAACTCATTCCATCGATTACTGCGCTTCCGCCGGTAATTGCTTCTTTTACACGAGGAGTACTAATTGCCTCATCATCATATACAATTGGGCAGACCTTTCCAACATTGGCAGTAGTTGCATCTGCAAATTTCTGTGCGCCTTCATCCGTAAGTGTAAGCTGGACCACATACTGCTTGTTGCCAAGGTTGTCCTGCTGTGTTGCAGCCTGTGCATCCTTTACATCATTACCAGTCATGTAAACATTTCCGTCCGGATCCCGGAACTCTAAGGAACCCGGTTTTCCAAGTTCGTCCAAAATCTTGTTGGCATCCTTTACTCCTGGAATTTCAACGGTGATACGGTCATCACCTTCCTGATATACAGATGCTTCTGTACTGTAGCCTTCCACACGCTTCTGAAGCTTGTAAATAGTATCCTTCATCTGCTCGGAAGTCGGATTCTCAGATTCTACCTGATATGTGATGCTGACACCACCTGCCAGGTCCAATCCAAGCTTAATGTTCTTATCTTCACCTTTTCCGGTTGAAGATAAGATGATAGACGCATAATACGACAGTCCTGCTAAAACCAAGAGAACTGCAAGTAATATGGCTACGCCCTTACTTTTCTTCATTTTCTTCTTCCTTTCTCCTGACTTAAATTTCCGCCTCTGCGGCTTTTATCATAATTGCGCATTCCACACGTTTCTTCTGTAATGCACAACCAATGTCATAGGTATTATGAATATCACCATGGAAATTATAAGAGTTCGCTGCACATCCACCGCTACAGTAGAATCTTGCAAAACACTCTCTGCATTTTTCCTTGGAATAAACATTACAGCTCTTAAAGGAATCCCGGATATCGGTACGTTTTAAGCCTTCAAAAACATTTCCCATCAGGAAATCTTCATTTCCAACAAACTGATGACATGGATATAAGTCTCCCCAAGGTGTTACTGCCAGATACTCGGTTCCGGAACCACATCCGGAAAGTCTCTTGGCAACACAAGGACCACCCTCCAAATCAATCATAAAATGGAAGAAGTTGAATGCTTTTCCTTCTTTTTTCCGTTTTACCATCTCTTTTGCCAGTGCATCATATTCTGCAAAAAGCTGTGGCAGGTCTTCCTCACGGATAGCATAATCATCTGTCTCCTGTGCCACAACCGGCTCTACGGAAATCTGCTTAAACCCAAGGTCTGCCAGATGCAGTACATCCTTGGAAAAATCTAAATTATGATGGGTATAGGTTCCACGCACGTAGTAGCGTTCCTGATTTCTGCTGTCTGCAAATTTCTGGAATTTCGGAACAATCACATCATAGCTTCCCTGACCACCACGGAACGGACGCATATAATCATTGACTTCTTTTCTTCCGTCAATACTTAAGACCACGTTGCTCATTTCTTTATTGCAGAACTCCATGATCTCATCGTTTAAGAGTACGCCGTTTGTTGTCAGCGTGAAACGGAAGTTTTTGTCATGCAGCTTTTCCTGCTCTCTTCCATATGCTACTAAATCTTTTACCACCTGGAAGTTTAAGGTAGGTTCTCCACCGAAGAAGTCCACCTCTAAGTTCCGGCGGTTGCCGGAATTGGCAATCAGGAAATCCAATGCAGCTTTTCCTACTTCATAGGACATTAACGCACGTCTGCCGTGATATTCTCCCTCTTCTGCAAAACAGTATCTGCAGGCAAGGTTACAATCATGGGCAATATGCAGACACAGTGCTTTTACTACAGTAGGACGCTTTGTTACATCACCGATGTATTCTTCATAATCATCCGGTGTGAACAAATCTCCGTTCTTCTGCAATTCCTCTATCTCTTCAATTGCTTCTTTTATCTCCGCCTCATCATAGGTCTTATTCAGTCTCTGTATGATTTCTTCACGGCTTGTCTCTTCCCACAATGCAATGACATCATAGGTTAAGTCATCCACAATATGGATGGCGCCGCTGTTTACATCCAGGACAATATTATAGCCGTTGTTTTTATACTGGTGAACCACTACAATATTTCCTCACTTTCTTACAACATTATAACGACCGTCCGCGCAGGCGTACGGTCGTTTCGTTCGTTCTCAATCTGAACTTCTGGTAATTATTTGCAATGCTCGCAAGTCTGGTTTCCTACAGTACAGGAAGTCTTGCATGCTGACTGACAAGATGTCTGGCACTCGCCGCATCCGCCCTTCTTTACTGTATTCTGTAACTTTCTTGTATTCAGGGTCTTAATATGTTTCATCTCGTTATCTCCTTTCGAAAAAATACCTCTAGTTAGTATAACACATAGTCTTTCATAAGAAAAGCACTTTTTTTCAACTGAGCATTCCTCCCACAGTTCCCGAAGCAGTGCATAAAATCAGTGTTGTAAGGATGTGCTGCATTCCGGAATCCAGTCCCTTTTTCAATATCAGGGACACAATGAGCAGCACCGCAAAATATAATAGCCCCATCACGGCTCCCCACAGATATTTCCGGCTCTTCTTAATCTTTCCAATGATGAAGCCGCCGACAAATCCCACTACAATATAGCTTATGATAATGCTGATATTTACCGCAGCTTCGCTTAATTCCATTTTATATAAGACTGCCGCCAGAATAAAAAGCAGTATTCCCGTCAGAATATACATGACCAGCAACACTTTGCCCATTGTCGTAAAAAGATTTCCTTTTCCTGCCACCTTCTCTTTTCTCATATATCCTCCATCCATCTTCGTACCTTGCGCCTGCATCCGTAACTTATTTTTTATATCATGTTCCGGATACAGTTTCGCTTTGTACTATATATGAAAAAAAGATTTATATTATGTATAAAAATGTCTCCTGCCGCTTAACTTTCCAATCACGAATAAAAATACCAAAAATGTCGGAATATTTTTCCATCCTGATTTATCTTCTCTGTTTCCTGAAAGCCAAGTTTATGAAGCAGTCCCAACGATGCTTCATTCCCCGGCTCCACCAGACAGTCAATTCTTCGAAATTCAAGATTACTTTTTACCCACGCCATGATTGCCTGACAGACCTCATATGCATAACCCTGCCTCTGGTATTCCGGTGCAATGACATAACCCATCTCAATAATTTCTTCTTCTCCCAGCATGCGATAGTCGATTCCGGCTCTTCCAATCAGCCGGTGGGTACCTTTTTCCTTTGCCAGCCACATGCCATATCCATAGTAGCCATACATATTTTCAATATATGCTCTCTGGTACTCCTCCTCTTCCTGCCTTTCGTAAAGGGGCTCGATATAATCGGTGATTCCCTTCTTATTATATAAATCAAATAAATCGTCCATGTCATCTAACGTAATCTCTCTCAGATAGCACCGCTTTGTCTCTAATATCCGCCACGGCAGGTGATGCTTCCGCTGAAATGTCCGAAGTAAAAATTCTGTGTCCACTTCTTCCAGTCCAAGAAGCAGCATATCCACATTGCTTAAAGGCATCTGTTTTGAAAAATCCGGTACTTCATAGCCAATGATGGTAAGCTGGTCTGAGTCAGAATCTGCATCCTTTCTCGCCCATGCCACTTCTTCCGGTTCTGTTGCAAGCAGCATACATTCCTCCGGCTTTACATGATGTCCTCTCAGGAAAAATGTGATATCTTTTCCCAAATCAGCATCTGAAAAAAGAAGTTCCACTTTTTTCTGCTCTGACAGTTCTTTTTGCAGGCGGCTTAATGCATGTTTCTCTTCTTCAGAAAGTTTTTCTTCTAATGTTTCTTTTCGTATGATACAGTTCCAGTTTACAGTATTCCAGTGACACATATTTCCTTCTCTCTTTCTTTACAAAAAAGCCTTTTTCCGCTATAGTAGAACTACATTCTGTTATGCAGGATGAATTCAATGAACAGAAATGAGGTATCTTACAATGGCTCAGAATCCTATTATTACATTTGAAATGGAAAACGGAGATATTATGAAAGCGGAATTATATCCGCAGGTTGCTCCTAACACAGTAAATAACTTTATCAGCCTTGTCAACAAGGGATTTTATGATGGACTTATCTTCCATCGTGTCATCAACGGTTTTATGATTCAGGGTGGTGACCCGGAAGGAACCGGAATGGGCGGTCCAGGATATGGTATCAAGGGTGAATTTGCACAGAACGGCTTTGCCAATGACTTAAAGCATTCTGCAGGCGTTCTTTCCATGGCTCGTTCCATGATGCCAAACTCTGCCGGCTCCCAGTTCTTTATCATGCATAAGGATGCTCCACACTTAGATGGTGCTTACGCTGCTTTCGGTAAAATCATCGAAGGCATGGATGTGGTAAATAAAATTGCAGAAGTTGCAACCGACTACAGCGACCGTCCAATGGAAGACCAGCGAATGAAAACCGTTACCGTAGAAACCTTTGGTGTTGATTACGACGAACCGGAAACCGTATAATGCCATCGCAACAGCCGTATCAGTGTATACACTGGCGCGGCTGTTGTTTTTTTACAAAGCTTCTCTTTTTATTCTTTCAGTTTCCGGTAAAGCTTCTGTACAAACTGCACATCCTCTCTGGTAAGTTTCTTATGACTATACGCTGCCACTTCAAGAATCTGAAGATAACGCTCCTTTTCTTCCATGCTCCAGCCCCCATAATTTAAAAGCTGTTCCCAGAATGCCCGGTCGGATTGTACTTTTGCATTTACAATGCCCTTCCGCCGTAAAATACGATAAATCTGGTTCGAATTCCAACGGATGATACGCTTGTAACTATGTGTTCCCTTCTTCCGTTTTCCTTCTATTGCTCTTAAGTAATACCAGATACCTGCTGCAAGAAGCAGAATGATGATTACCACAGCAATCAAAATGACCTTTAAACGGCTTCCCTTTTGATTCTGTTTTCCTGCCTTATTGCCATCCTGCATGGAATTTTCTGTATTCCGGTTTTCCGTGCCCTGATTTTCCGTATCCGGGTTTTCTGTATCTGGGTTTTCTGTATCCTGACTTTCTGTGTTTTGATTTTTTGTATTCTGATTTTCCGTATTTTGCATTCCGCTGCTGGATAAATCCGACTGACTGTCATCTTTGGAACTGTCCTGATAATCACTTCGCTCCAGCGTAATTAGGTCTGCTTTTCTGCCATCATTCATCCGGATGGTAATGCTGTCACTTTCCTGCTGAATCTCCAGACGGTCAATGCCGGTTTTATTTCCCGGCGTCATTTCCACCGGCACCCAGCCAACACTGTCTATATAGATTTCCGTCCAGGCATGTGCCTGATTATCAAGAACCTCTGCCGTATAATTACCATCACTGTCCTTCTTAAACTTCGATGTACTTACAGCATAGCCGCTGACATACCGTGCCTTAATTCCCATCTGCCGCAGAAGCAGTGTTCCCGCACTGGCAAAATGCTGACAGAAGCCTTCCTTCGTATCAAACAGAAAATGTTCTGTTACATCCTGTCCCCATGGCACATTGTCCAAATCCAGATTATAGTTACACTTCGCCAGTTCCCGTTTCACCAGATAGACTGCATAGATTTCCTTAAAGTTATAAATATTATCATAATAAGTACCATTCACAGTAAATCGGTTATCTACAAAATCCGAATAATCTCTTTCATACTCCGCTTCCAACTGATTTCCCAGTTCCCGGATTCTTGTCAGATTTTCCGACACATACGTATACTTTTCCGTATACTTATTATATTTCTTTATAAATGCCCATTCGTCTTCCGGTAATTTACTGTTAAACCCAGCCAAATCATACCGCCAGCTATTCATATTCTCTATAATTTCATTTACTTCCGATTCGCTCAGTGTCTCATTCCGGTCCACATAAGCACCATCTGCCAAATCTGCTGTAAACAAAGCATTCATATAAAGATGTGACATGCTGTTTCTTATGGTTCCGTCTACTTCCAGAACGTCATTGCCATTCCGGAGCACAGTACGGTCTCCATCCATAAGAACTCCGGCGGGCTGCTGTTCATCCTGATAATAGCTTGCCAACGTATAGTATGGCAGGTATGCATAAGGGTCTTTCTCATCAAAATACTGCACCCGGTAAATGGTATCCCAGTAATAGGTATAATAGCTCTGGGTATATGCCAGAATATTCTGTACCTGTTGTCCCGCGGTCTGTTCCTTAAGACTGCTGTCCACTTCCTGCATGGCAGTCACAAAATCACTGGAATCATAAGTCTTCCAGCTTCCATTTTTGTAATAATCGCCTACATAACCTCTTAAATATACCGTATCATCCGGTATCTGATAAGCAGTCACTTCCATAACCGGCTTGTCCTCAAATTCCGGTGCCATATTGCTGACCCGTCCCGGCTGATGGAAGGAGAAAATATCTTTACCAAAAGGAATTTCTGCCAAAAGATTGGCAGCTGTCATTGCCATTTCTGTTACCATATCCTGCGCAGTTTTTTCAATTTCACTTCTTCTTGCCACCATTTCTTTGGCTTTCGGTTCTGCCACTCTAAATACCAGCGAAGAAACAACTACCGCCACCACCAGAAAAAGGCATACTGCTTTCTGCCTTAGATATTCCAACTGCTTTAATTCCACCCGGCCGGCAGCCCGGTAACCAAAGCTTCCTGCCGCAGCCAGTGAGAAACAAATCAATGCCCGCTTTGATGGTGCATAGCCCACCGCAAAATCCAGCATTATAAGAAGTAGCGGTGGAATCAACACTCCAGCCAGCCGTTTTCTTACCACCAGAAAATAAATCTGCAGAATAGACAAGATAACTAACAGCCATGCTGTTACTGCTACCACCGGATTTAAATCAAGATACCGTTCAAATCCGGATACAATCTGCACATTATAGTACATATTGATTTTCTGCACTACCAGCCGGATCAGTCCTGCCAGCCCTGGGTAAAGCTCTTTCCGGCTAAGCACCAGTCCCACCAGCAGTTCTCCCACAGGCAGCAGCCACTTGTCCGCCTTCTTAAAATAGGAAAAAGAAACCGTCAATGCTGCCGCAGAAACAGAAACCCATATCAATGCAGGCTTTCCAAACCGGTTAGTCAGAAAGATGTCTCCAAATATAAAGAACATGGCAATCTCCCAAAGCACAGCCAGCAGACTCTGCATTCCCACACGCATGACCTGCGGCGGCAATGCATTTTTTCCTGCCCGCCGTCCTTTCTGCGAATACCGTATGTTTCCAGTCTTTTTCATAACCGATGCATATGTTTTCTTCTTTTTTCTCATACTCTAATCTCCGCTTTTGCGAAATCTTCTATTTCCGTTCCTGCCACAATAAGTTTTCCTGCAAGGTTCATTTCTATCTTTGTAACTGCTGTCTCACCCCGGTATTTCTCCTGATATAAAAGTGCAATATCCATCTTTTCCCAGCTCTGAACCGCTCCATACAAAAGCAGAATAAAATAATATACCTTCTCTTCTGTATCTACCCTTACCCGGATGAGGTCATGTTCCTTTTCATCATACCATGCGATATAATGAGGGCACTGTTTTTCCACCAGTCCAAAAGAAATCGAAATTACCATTTCAAAAAAGTGGTTTCTCTGCTTCTCCGTCTCTTTCTGCCCTCCGCTGATGTCAAGCAGAATCACCACCGGACAGCCCATCGGCAGACTGTTTTCCCGAACCATCAGCTCATCTTCTTTTGCTGATAACTTCCAGTGAATATTCTGGATTTTATCTCCCGGCTGAAAGGAACGGATCTGAAATACCTCCGATACATCATCTCCTCCGGTTTTATCATCATATACTTCCGCTTCTCCCTGAAAATACCGGGAAGCTAATCCCACCTCTATCATTACCGGTGTTATCTTTGGCATAATGGAAAGCCGTTCCTCATAGCGCACATACCTGGTCAGATAGCCGATTCCAAGCAGGCCATAAAATCTTACCCGAACCAGCCGGAATGTATAATTTCCACTGCTTTTTGCTGCTACCTCCACGCTCATCCGGCTGCTGCTCTTTGCATCAGCTGCCGTCTGTATGGATAACTTTCTCTTTTTCCTGCCAAAGGAGTTCTGATAATCGATCCGGTATACCACCTTCGGCAATGGCAGCCTGCTCCGGTTTTCCGTCACCGCACAGATCATAACGCCTTCTTCCTGCTCTGCCATAACAATCGGAATCTGAATCCGGCATTTTACCCGAAACATCATATATAAAATATAGCCATAGCCTAAAAACAGCATTACTCCGCAGCAAATCGACAAAAGTATCAATGCCGGGCTGGTATAAATGATTCCAAGATATCCTAATGCACCAACAATAAGTACAAGTATCAGTCCTGTTGCCATAGGCTACTCTTTTCCCTTAAATGAAGTTGGTTTTGTGGTATCTAATTTTTTCAAGAACTGCTTCCCCGGACACCCCGGTGACCCGTGCTTTGGTATTTAATACGATTCTATGCTTTGTGACATCATAAAAAACATCCTCCACATCAGCCGGAATCACATAATCTCTCTCATTTAAAAATGCATTGGCACGCACCATTTTCGTCAGTGCCACCATTCCACGCGGACTGACGCCCAGCTCAATATAAGGATTTTTTCTGGTGGCATGAATCAGCGCCATCATATATTCATAAATTCTGTCATGTATAAAAATATTTTCTACGGTTTCTTTCATTGCCTGCAGCTGCGCCCCTGTCATCACACCTTCTATTCTCTCATAGCTCTGTCCGATGCTCTTTCCTTTGGCAATCTCAATCTCACTTTTCAAATCCGGGTATCCCATGCTCATACAAATCATGAAACGGTCTAACTGGGATTCCGGCAGCATCTGTGTCCCGGCACTTCCCTTCGGATTCTGGGTTGCCATTACAAGAAATGGTTTCGGAACCGGATGACTGATGCCATCTACCGTCACTTTTCCCTCTTCCATAACCTCTAACAGGGCTGACTGGGTCTTTGGAGAAGTACGGTTGATTTCATCTGCCAAAAACAGATTGCACATGACTGCACCCGGATGATAATAAAAGCCGCCCTGCTCCTTATCATACATAGAAAATCCCAAAATATCTGCCGGCAGTACATCCGGTGTAAACTGTACTCTGTGATTTTCAAGGCACAATGCCCTCGAAAAAGCCAGCGCCAGTGTTGTCTTTCCCACTCCCGGTACATCTTCAATTAAAATATGTCCTCCTGCTAAAATTGCACAGAATGCCTTTCTGATACAATCATCTTTTCCTTTTACGCTTTTTTTGATTTCATTTTGAACCCGCTTTGATAATTCCACCGCCTGCTGTAATTCCATCCTTCTCCTCCTGCTTTGAGTCTGCTTTCTGTTTTCTGGCTCTTCTCTGTTTCCTATCATTCTCTATTTTTCGCCTCTAGTTCAGAAATGTTTCTCTTACTTCACAAGTTTCTTCTGTCCCTGAATCTTTTTTACCAGCCATACCGAAACTAACGCCAGTACGGTTCCAATCACCACTCCTGCCAACACATCCGATGGATAATGCACCCCTACATATAACCGTGAATATGCAATCAGAACAGCTACAATTAATGCCATTACTCCATATTTTTTAGGAAGCTCTTTCCATAATACAATTGCTGATGCGAAAGAACTTCCGGTATGTCCCGATGGGAAAGAATAATCTGACTGCTTTTCAATTAAAAGTTTCAATCCATCAACCACTTCATAGGGTCTGGTTCTTGCCACCAGATTTTTAAGTAAAATATTGTCTACAATTAACGAACCAATTAGTGCCAGTGCCGACATATAGCCTACGTTTCTCGTCTTCTTGTCCAGCAAAAGCACAATGGTTATCAGAATCCATAAGATTCCCGCATTTCCAAGATTCGTAATATCCTTCATCACAGAAGTCAGTGCCGGGAATCGCAGATACTCCTGTATCCATAATAAAATCTGCCCATCTATATGTAATAACTGTTCTAACATGATATGTTCCTCTTCTTTCTCCACATTTTCATCACTTTTACTGCTGCTTATAGTATACCTTGTTTCCTTTGATTTCGAAACAACTTAATGAAATATTAAAAAACTAAACGCCAGCCATTCCCAAGCAACACAAAAACAGGTCACCCCAGCCCTCACAAGCTGGATATGACCTGTTTCTTTCTAAATGAATTGCTTTCTGTTTCTTACTGAATATCTTCTTCCTGAATCGGATTCATATCAAGTCCACGGTTGGCATCTGCCTTTGGATCATCTCCGAAATGATAATCTTTACCCGGTAAGATTGCATTTAAGATAATTCCGGCTAAGGCTGCGATTGCAAGTCCGGTTAAAGTAATGCTGGTTCCTGCAATGGTAAAGGTAAGTCCCTTGGAAAATCCAAGTCCGCTGACTAAGATTACTGCTGCAATGATTAAGTTACGGGATTTGGTGAAATCAACGTGATTTTCTACTACATTTCTGACACCGATTGCAGAAATCATACCATAAAGCATGAAGCTGACACCACCGATGATTGCAGATGGCATAGAACCAATGATTTCAGCCATTTTCGGAATAAAGCTTAAGATAACTGCAAATACAGCTGCAATACGGATCACTCTAGGGTCATGCACACGGCTTAATTCCAATACACCGGTATTCTCACCATATGTAGTATTTGCAGGACCACCAACCATACCTGCAAATGCGGTTGCAAGTCCATCACCGATTAAGGTTCTGTGAAGTCCCGGATCTTCGATAAAGTTCTCACCAACAGTTGCAGAAATTGCAGACATATCTCCGATATGCTCCATCATAGTTGCCAGTGCGATTGGTGCCATAACCAAGATTGCAGTCAGGTTAAATTTGCATAACTGGAATGGAGGAAGTCCTACCCAGCTTGCAGATGCTACTTCGGTAAAGTTTAAGATAGCACTTCCATCCGGATTAGTCAGTCCTGCTGCCTGCATAATCAGTGCTGCTGCATAGGAAATGACAACACCTAAAAGAATTGGGATAATGCGGAACATTCCTTTTCCCCAGATGTTAAAGATAATGATAACTGCCAGTGCAATCAGTGCAAGAATCCAGTTGGTGGATGCATTGTTTACTGCAGATGGTGCAAGGGAAAGGCCGATACAGATGATGATTGGTCCTGTTACAACAGGTGGCAGGAAACGCATTACTTTCTTTACTCCTACGACTTTGATAACAAGTGCAAGAATCAGATATAAAGCTCCTGCGACAACAATACCACCACAGGCATATGGAAGCTTCTCTCCCATGGTCATGTCTGCAAAGATTCCGGTATCCAACTGTGCAATCGTAGAAAATCCTCCTAAAAATGCAAAAGATGAACCTAAGAATGCAGGTACTTTTAATTTGGTACAAAGGTGGAAGAATAAAGTTCCAAGACCGGCACAGATTAAAGTAACCTGTACGGAAAGACCTTCTCCCTCAAAATAGCTGTTCACCAGAATCGGCACAAGAATGGTTGCGCCAAACATTGCGAACATGTGCTGAAGTCCTAACAACAGCATCTTTGGAACACCAAGTGTCCGTGCGTCGCGAATTGCGTCTTTTCGTTCGTTCATAACGAAAGCTCCTCCTTAAAATATAATGTGTGATATCCGTGGAATTTTATTTTCCACGTCTGCGGTGCTTTTCATGCATTTTTCTGTTGCTATGCTGCATCCGCTTTAACTACGGGAAACATATTTTCCCGCATAAAACAGGTAACCCACCGAAATGGCAGATTACCTGTTATTATCTAAATTTGTTCCAACGCCTCAATTGCTTTGGCAATATATGGGTTGTCCATAGTATAAAATTGTCCTGCATCGGCAGCTTTTGCATATGCCGGGTCCAATGGGAGTTTTCCAAGAACGGACAAATCAAGGTCTGCTGCGATTTCATCAATATGGCTTTCTCCAAATAAAGAAATCTCTTTTCCACAATCCGGACATTTTAAATAGCTGTAATTTTCAACGATTCCAAGGACAGGAACATTCATCATCCCTGCCATGTTATATGCTTTCTTTACAATCATCTGAACCAGTTCCTGCGGAGAAGTTACGATAATGATTCCTTCTACCGGAAGAGACTGGAATACAGTCAGTGGAACATCTCCGGTTCCCGGTGGCATATCTACGAAAAGGTAATCAATGTCACCCCATACCACGTCACTCCAGAACTGCTTTACCACGCCGGCAACGACTGGTCCACGCCATACAACCGGTGTTTCTTCTGTATCAACCAATAAATTTACAGACATAATCCTGGTTCCGTCTTCTGCCACTGCCGGAAGAATCTCTTTTCCATCTCCGACTGCTTTTCCGTGAATTCCATACATCTTTGGAATGGATGGTCCGGTAATGTCGGCATCCATAATACCTACTTCATAACCTTTCTTACGCATAGCGGCTGCCATGGATGCTGTGACAAAAGATTTTCCAACACCACCTTTACCGCTGACTACGCCGATTACATGCTTTATGGATGAATGTGCATTCATTGGCTCTTTCTGAAACTTTATTGCCATTTCTATTCCCTCTTTTCGCTAAACAGGCGGTGTACGTGATCGACACCGCCTATATTTTTATTAAAACCTCATTATTACTATCATACCTTACTGATAGCTACTTTTCAAGATATCAGTTTGCACAAAAATTGATACCTTATGCATTTCTCTTCGAAAGGATTTCTTTTAAGCTCTCCGTATATGGCTCTCTTGCGATTCCATACTCTGTTACAATTCCGCTGATTAAATCGTGGTCTGTCACATCAAATGCCGGATTGTATACTTTGACGCCTTCCGGTGCCATCCGCTCCTGATACCACATTTCCGTCACTTCCTCTGCCGGACGCTCTTCAATACAGATGTCATCTCCGGTTGCTGTATTTAAGTCAATGGTAGAGGTAGGTGCACAGACATAAAAAGGTACATGATACCGCTTTGCTACCGTTGCCACAACGGAGGTTCCGATTTTATTTGCGGTGTCTCCATTGGCTGCCACCCGGTCGCAGCCTACAAATACTGCCTGTACCAGTCCTTGTTTCATGACGGTGCCAGACATATTATCACAAATCAGGGTCACATCCACCCCTGCTGCATGCAGTTCAAAAGAAGTAAGTCTCGCCCCCTGCAAAAGAGGTCTTGTCTCATCTGCAAATACATGAAAATGATAACCTCTTTCTTCCCCCAGATAAATCGGTGCTGTAGCAGTCCCATATTTACTGGTGGCAAGCTGTCCGGCATTGCAATGGGTCAAAATGCCATCACCCGGCTTCACCAGTGTCAGCCCGTGTTCTCCGATACTTTTGCAGACCCGGATATCTTCTTCCTGAATCTCAAGGGCTTCTTTATGAAGCAATTCCTTTATCTCTGCAACCGGCTTATTTTTATTTGCAATACAGACTTTCTCCATCCGGTTTAATGCCCAGGAGAGATTGACTGCGGTAGGGCGGGAAGAATTCAAATATTCTTTCTGTTTCTGAAAAGCTTCATAAAAGACTTCATAATCCTCTGTTTCAATTTCTTTTGTCAGAAGATAAATGCCAAAGCCTGCTGCTACACCTATTGCCGGTGCGCCACGGACTTTCAATAAATAAATGGCATTCCAGATTTCCTGCGCATGCAATGAAAAAGAGGAATCGTCTGCCTGGGCGCACGATCTT
>OICC01000367.1_pt1 | contig 13831 bp, 10 predicted proteins | sample 1581191 | NCBI WGS metagenome assembly OICC01 (sample SAMEA3882535, study PRJEB24775) | human gut metagenome | biome: human-associated habitat; feature: intestine environment; material: feces | place: Netherlands | collected 2009/2010 | reverse complement strand
TAGAGATTTTCTATTGACTGTTCCATTGTCGTTATAATAATTAGAGAATTTCCATTATCCATCAATTCAGTGTCTTTTCTGAATTTGGCGGCAAAATTACAAAGAAAATCTGAGAAATCGTTCCTTTTCTCCATTTTTCTCTATCCAGCATGATAGAATACAAGAAGAATCTACGAAAAAAGGAAGGCTGCGGTTCATATTCCGTGCAACCTTCCCTTTTTATCTTATCTCATTAATACTCCGTCTTTTCCGCATTTTCCTCCCACATGCGGAAAGCACCGAGCGCCTCATCGCGCATCAGGGCAATCATCGGCTTGTGGCGGTCTTCTATCTTGCGGTCTATCTCCTCATAGATAAACTCATCATCGAAACCTATCTTTGCCGCATCCTTCCGGTCGTTGGCATAATAGATACGGTCGAGATGTGCCCAATAGATGGCACCCAGGCACATCGGGCAAGGCTCGCAGGAGGTATAGATCTCGCAACCCTCCAGATTGAAGGTCTTCAGTTTGCGGGTAGCCTGTCGGATACAGTTCACTTCGGCATGAGCCGTAGGGTCGAGGTCGATGGTTACACTGTTGGAAGCCTCAGCGATGATGATACCGTCCTTGGCAATCACAGCACCAAAAGGTCCGCCCCCCGTCTTCACGCTATTCTTTGAGAGCTCAATGGCTCTATGCATCAATTCTTCTTTTGTCATTGTTTAATATTTTTAGATTAATAATACCCCTTCTTTTCAATTGGGGGCTACAAATATACAAAAAAGAAATGATACGGCAAGCATTTCATACGAAAAAATACTTAATGGAATACTTTTTTCCCATTACCTCGTTAATTATCCATAATTATAAATACATTTATTATAAGAGTATTTATAATTTTTGTAACTTTGCGCCATCACTTATAAAAAATTGATTATGGATATACCCTTTATTTATGGAAGACTCGCTGAGAAAGAGAGTTTTATCGACAGAGTAGAAGACCGAAGGGAACTGAAGAATTTCCTTCGCCACGGCATCAACGTCATCTTGGTATCTCCAAGAAGATGGGGAAAATCTTCGCTTGTCAGAACCTCTATGGAAGAATTAATGCAGGAAGAATCCAAAACAAAGGTTTGCTTTATGGATGCCTCCAAGATTCATACGGAGGAGGAATTCTACAACAAATTTGCCTCCATCGTGATACAAGGAGTTTCTTCCACATTGGAACAGAAATTATCTGACTTGGTGAAATTTATCAATCGTTTTACCCCAAGCATCACGATAGCTTCCGACCCAATGAATAGTGTAGAAGTCAACCTAAAGGTGAATCCTGTAAAGGAAAGTCCTGAAAACATTCTGCAACTCCCCGAAAGGATAGCCGAGGCTAAAGGCATCAAGATTATCGTCTGCATCGATGAGTTTCAGCAACTCGCCAACCTGCCAAAATGGAAGAACCTTGAAGCTATGCTGAGGGCTGAATGGCAGTTGCAGCACCATACCACCTATTGTCTCTACGGCAGCAAGATGCACATGATGAAAGATATTTTCAACAAGGCGAACAGTCCTTTCTTTAAGTTCGGACAACTGATGAACCTGAAGAGAATAGCCAAGGAATATTGGATTCCATACATCATGAGCAATTTTAAGAAGACTGGAAAAACTATCTCTGAGAGCCAAGCAGAATGTCTATGCGAAAGAGTGAAGTATAACTCTTGGTACGTACAGCAATATTGCTTCTTCCTATGGTCACACACAGACAAAGAGGTGACGCAAGAACTCCTCGACAACCAGCTCCAACTGGTTTTGGACACCAACGAAGACTTGTTCTTGACAGAGATGGACGAGCTCACTCCCACCCAAATCGGCATGTTGAAAGCCATCGCTTCTGGCGAAAAGCACTTCAATGCCAAGGATGTCGTAGAGACGTATGGTCTGGGGCAGCCACAGAGCATCACACGTAACAAAAAAGTATTAGTAGAGAAAGATCTCGTTGAGAAACATCTTCAAGATTTCTCATTCGTCGATCCTGTCTTCGAGCTTTGGCTGAAGAGAGAATACAACATTTTACCATAATGGGAATAAAAACAGCCAATAATCGCATTTTCGAGGAAAGAGATGAGGTAAACATCTCTCAAGATTAAGCAATATTTCATGAATCAAAACAATATCAGCACCGCTGAACTTTTCCAGCGGGTAAGGGAACTCCTGATACTCCCCGAACTGGAGCCGAAGACACGCAACAAGATGATGCACGATACGCTCATCCTCTGCTGCCACGAAGGAGTGAAGGAAACGAAACAGGCTTTCGGTAACCTTTTCTCCCAGGTGGATTATCTCTGTAAGGCTCACGGCATCAAGGTGGCAGACAAGATTGCCATCCAAACCATGCGCCGGCACAGTAATTCGCAGGAACCGCTCTCAAGCGAAGATTTGAAATATGATGCACGTGCCCTAGCCATCTTCATCTCTGCCGTATTCGGAGTGGATGTTCCCCACGAGCTGAACGTGCTCATTCCCCATACCAACCGCCCTTATCAGAAAGGACTGGAAATCAACAACCGCCGCATCCGCTGCATCGTGAAGAACTGGGACAGCGATTTCATCCGCGTGGATATTGACCAAGATGCTGACGAAGAGGAATATCTCGTTCAACTGAAAGATGAAGAGAACCATATCGACCATACCTACCTCTGGGATATCCTGAAGGAAGGTATGCAGCTCAACCTGCTCGACTGTCAGGTGAAGCAGTCCGTCATCACTCCCCGACTCATCGTGGTGGAACCCGATTATCTGGTAGATATCAGTAGTATCGCCACCTGCTTCACGGCTTTCGGTCATCATCCTCTGCTCTATCTGTTGAACCAGATGAAGCCCCGTGCCAACACCCAGGCTACCCTGCTCGGTAACTTTGCCGGTGCGGCGCTGGATGACATCATCAATACAAACGGCAAATACCAGATGAACGAAACCATAAAGACGAATTTCAGGGAGAAAGCACTGGAGTTCTGCACCTGTCCCTGGTTTGATGCCAAGAAATTCTATACCGATGCCAACCAGCAGGCATTCAATCTGCAGCAGGTAGTGGATATTCTCTTTCCCCGCACCGCATCGCAGGCACAGATGTCAGCCTTCCGTGGCGAAAGTCTTTACGACAGGAAGAAAGCCATCCTCGAACCTTCGTTCGTCTGCGAAGCACTCGGCATACAGGGACGTGTGGACCTGATGACCACTGACTGTAAACTGCTGGTGGAGCAGAAATCGGGACGCAACATGAATATCGAAACCCATCAGGTTGATCCGGGTTATCACAGTTATCAGCTGGAGCCACACTATGTGCAGCTGCTGCTCTACTATGGCGTATTGCAGCACAACTTCAAGCTGAGCAACGACCGCGTGAATATCCGTCTGCTCTACTCCAAATATCAGCCGCAAGACGGACTGATGGTGGTGGCGTATTACCACAAACTCTTCCAGGAAGCCATCACTTACCGCAACCAGCTGGTAGCCGCCTCTTTCGAGATAGCCAAGGAAGGTTTTGAACATGCGCTCAACGAGTTCACACCCGATGTGCTCAATGTAGCTGGCACACAGGACTTCTTCTACAACAAGTATCTGAAGCCGCAGATAGAAGCCATCACCAGTCCGCTCCACAACCTCACCCCATTAGAGGAGGCTTACTTCTGCCGCATGATGACCTTCGTGTTGCGGGAACAGATGATCAGCAAGGTGGGCGCACAGGAAGGCACCAACACATCAAGTTCCGACCTCTGGACCATGCCACTCGCCGAAAAGAAAGATGCCGGCAATATCTATACCGACCTGCACATCATCCGAAAGGAACAGAGCAGCGCAGGAAGCGGATATGATACCATCACCCTGAGCGTGCCCGACCAGGGAAAGGACTTCCTGCCCAACTTCCGTATCGGCGACATGGTGTATCTCTATACCTACAAGCTGAAGGAAGAACCCGACGTAAGAAAGGCTATATTATATAAAGGTGTACTGCAGGAGATTCACAGCGATGAGATTGTGGTGCATCTCACCGACGGACAGCAGAATGCCGATATCTTCGAGATGAATCTGCCTTACGCCATAGAACATGGAACGAGCGATGCATCGACAGGCGGAAGCATACGTAACCTGCACCAGTTTATCTGTGCACCCAAAGAGAAACGCGACCTGCTGTTAGGACAGCGTGCTCCGCAAAGAGATGCCTCGCTTACATTGACCAGACATTACGATGATGTACTGGACGACATCATTCTCCGTGCCAAGCAGGCACAGGATTACTTCCTGCTCGTGGGACCTCCGGGAACAGGAAAGACCAGCCGTGCCCTGAAGTTTATGGTAGAAGAGGCATTGAACGATGGAACGGGAATGCCGACAGCAGAAAGCATCGCCTCGGGAGGCAAGACGGCTCAACAGCCTGCATCCTCCATCCTCCTGATGAGCTATACCAACCGAGCCGTAGATGAAATCTGCGAGATGCTGGTAGATTCGGGCATTCCATTCCTTCGCCTCGGCAGCGAGTACTCCTGCGACGAGCGGTTCCGCCCTTATCTGATAGAGAAAGCCATCAGCGACTGTCCGAAGCTCGAAGCCATCAAACAATATATAATAGGAACGCGTGTAATCGTGGGCACCACTTCGATGATGACCTCCAAGCCGTTCATCTTCTCGCTGAAGCACTTCAAGCTTGCCATCATCGACGAGTCGAGCCAGATACTGGAGCCTAATCTCATCGGTCTCTTATCAGCAGTAGATAAGTTCATCCTCATTGGCGACTACAAGCAGTTGCCAGCCGTGGTGCAGCAGAGCGAGCAGGATTCAGGCATTCCTACCATCAACGACAGTCAGAAAGGTGGCATCATCGACATGAGCATCCTGCAGGACATCTGTCTTACCAACTGCCGCAACTCCCTTTTCGAACGTCTGATTCATTGGGAAGATCACGAAGAGCGCAGCGAATTCATCGGCATTCTGCGCCGCCAAGGCAGAATGCATCCCGAGATTGCAGAGTTTCCTAACCGGATGTTCTACCGTCGGGAGAAACTGGAACCCGTGCCATGTCCACACCAGTTGGAGACGGAGCTGTCATACACCCTTCCATCAGAAGATGCGCTCGACGATTTGCTGAAGGAGCACCGCATGATATTCCTCCCATCCAAATTCTGCAAGGAACCGAATGTATCTGATAAGATCAATGCCAACGAGGCAGCAATCGTGGTAGACCTGCTTCGCCGCATCCACCGCTTCTATGGAGAGCGTTTCGATGCCAAGAAGACGGTAGGCGTCATCGTTCCTTACCGCAACCAGATAGCCATGGTGCGCAAAGGCATCGAAAAGCTCGGTATTCCGGAACTGGAGAAAATCAGTATCGATACCGTAGAGCGGTACCAGGGCAGCCAGCGAGATGTCATCATCTACAGTTTCACCATCCAGAACATCTGGCAGCTCGACTTCCTTGCCGGCAACAGTTTCGTAGAAGACGGCGCCATCATCGACCGCAAGCTGAACGTAGCCATCACCCGTGCCCGAAAGCAGATGATTATGACAGGCAACCCGGAGATATTGCGCAATAATCAGATTTTTAGCGAATTAATGAACTATGTGAAGGAAAAAGGAGGATATTTTTAAAATTTTCCCCCAAAAAGTTTGGTGATACGGAAATAAAGTCCTATCTTTGCATTCGAATTATACACAAAAGGATAAACAAGAGACATAAATACAGATATAGGATTCCGGTGCTTCACTGGCACTGGAATTCTTTATTTTTTATGCTACTTGCCAACCGATTATTAATAACATTAAAACAACAAGAAAATTATGGCTTACATGTCACAAGAAGGCTACGACAAACTCGTAGCTGAGCTGAAACAGCTCGTATCTGTAGAGCGCCCTAAGGCATCAGCCGCAATTGCTGAAGCCCGCGACAAGGGTGATTTAAGTGAGAATTCTGAGTATGATGCCGCTAAAGAGGCACAGGCTCATCTGGAAGATAAGATCAATCGCCTGAAGCTCACCATTGCCGAGGCCAAGATTATCGATACCAAGCAGCTCAGCACCGACAGCGTGCAGATTATGTCGAAGGTAGAGATGACCAACATGGCTAACAAGGCAAAGATGACTTATACCATCGTGAGCGAGAGCGAGGCAAACTTGAAGGAAGGCAAGATTTCCATCAAGACGCCTATCGCACAGGGATTGCTCAACAAGAAGGTAGGTGAGGTTGCAGAAATCAAGATTCCTCGCGGCACCATCAACCTTCGCATCGACAAGATTTCATTTGAATAAAACGGAATAAAAGGAACTATCATATCGGCAGCAATGCCCGTATGACGGTTCCTTTTATGTTATATGTAAGCCTACCCGATATACTCTATAGAAAATGAAAGTAGCCGATGCAACGACATCAAAAAGAGAATAAGATAATATGTATTGTAAATTATTAATTATAAATTGATTAGCGATTATGGCAAGCATTTTTTCAAAGATTGCAGCAGGAGAGATTCCTAGCTACAAGTGTGCAGAAAGCGACAAGTTCTATGCTTTCCTCGACATTAGCCCTATCGGCAAAGGTCATACTTTGGTGATTCCCCGCAAGGAGGTTGATTACATCTTCGATATGGAAGACGAAGACCTGGCTGAGTTTGAGGTTTTCGCCAAGAAGGTAGCCAAGGCTATCAAGGCAGCCTTCCCATGCAAGAAAGTGGCGCAGGTTGTTTTGGGTCTGGAGGTTCCTCATGCCCATATCCACCTCATCCCAATGAACAGCGAAGCTGATGTAAACTTCCGCAAGGAGCATCTCAAACTCACAGAGGAAGAGTTCAAAGAAATTGCTGATAAGATTTATACAGAATTCAAGAAACTTTAAATGCAAGAAGTTTCAAACATAAAAAGAGCTGCGAATATGCTTCGCAGCTCTTTTTATGTCTTTATTTCATAAGCTCTTGCTTAGACGAACTCATCGCCTTTCTTCATCTGCACCTCGTTTACATATTTACGCACCAGGGCAGAAGAATCTTCTTTCTTGCATATCAACAATACATTGTCATTCTCGGCTACTATGAAACCATCCAGTCCGTTCAAAACAGCCAGCTTTCCTTTAGGCAACTTGATTACATTGTTGTGACAATTCTCCATCATCACATCGCTGTCAATAACCACGTTGTCATCGCTGCTCTTCTGCATCGCCTCGTAGATACTGTGCCAGGTACCCAGATCAGCCCAGCCGAAGTCACACTTCATCATATAGACATTGCTAGGTTTGTCAAGCACTCCGAAATCTACTGATATATTCGGATAAGAAGAGAAGCTCTCTTTCATGTATGCATTCTCTGTCTCCACACTGAATTCCGGATACTGTTTATCGTATTCACGGAGTACAGGAGGCAGAATCTTACAGAAGCACTCACGCAGATACTTCACATTAGAAAGGAATAAACCCGTATTCCAATAGAACTCTCCACTCTCTACAAAAATCTTGGCAAACTCTCTTTCCGGTTTCTCTGTAAACGACTGCACCTTGTACAATCCGTTGCCGATAGCTTCACCCATCTGAATATATCCATATCCAGGTTCAGGACGGGTTGGTTTCACTCCCATCGTCAGGAAGCGGTCATGTTCAGCCACAAAAGTCAGACCTTCCAATACGTTCTCGCGGAAAGCATCTTCATTGAAGATAGCCTGATCCGAAGGAGTGGCGATAATGCAGGCATCAGGATTGAGCATCGAGATGCGATGATTGGCCCATGCCATGCTAGGTGCCGTATTGCGATGAATAGGTTCCGCCAATATCCGTTCTGCAGGAACCTCAGGCAACTGTTCCTTTACCAGTTGAACATATTCTTCATTTGTGTTGATAAATATATGGTCGGCAGGCACGATCTTTGCCATACGGTCAAAGGTTTGCTGAAGCTGGGTGCGCCCCACTCCAAAGAAGTCGACAAACTGCTTCGGATAGTTGCTGCGGCTGCAAGGCCAGAGTCTGCGGCCCTTACCTCCCGCCAATATCACACAATAATTATTTCCGTTACTCTTCATATCTTGAGTCTAATATTTTGTTGGTTTTCAAAATTCATCTGTAAAGTTAGTGATTATCCGTGAAAGTGCCAAAGATTTTCTTGAAATTTAATAAAGTGGACTATAAAAACAACAAAAATTTAATGTTTCTGCATTAAAAATGCATTTTTAGAAAAAAAAATCACCAAAAAGTTTGTCAGTTCAAAAATTATTAGTACCTTTGCAACCGCAAATAAGCAAGGTGATATTTGCCCAGATGGCGGAATCGGTAGACGCGCTGGTCTCAAACACCAGTGGAGCAATCCATCCCGGTTCGATCCCGGGTCTGGGTACCAAGATGGAGAGAAGTTTTACTTCTCTCCTTTTTTCGTTTATATACCTTAATTATATATGCACTTATAACATCATTATATATCCGCTTATATCTTATCATATCCCCCATTCCACGAAAACGTTTACAACGATTTATTTAGAATAAGCCTTTCTATTTTTGGCTCTTCAAAAGATAATATTTATCTTTGCAGAAGAAATAGCTTATATATAATAACCCAACAAACCGAAAAAATAGATGAAGAAATTTTTTAGCATGGTATGTGCTTGCTTGTTGGCGCTAAGTGCCCAGGCAACCGACATCAAGAAGTATGATGCTCTTTACGAGAATCTGCCATTCCAGATGGAGAAGGTGACCCGTCCGCAATTCCCAGCCAATGAGGTAAACCTCAAGGACTTTGGTGCTATTGGAGATGGCTCTTCTCTCTGTACCACAGCCTTTGCCAAGGCTATCGATGCGCTGACTCAGAAAGGCGGCGGCAAACTCATCGTTCCACAGGGCGTATGGTTCACAGGTCCTATCGTATTGAAGAACAATATCAACCTGCATCTCGAAAAAGGTGCAGTCATCCTTTTCTCACCAGATGATGCCCTCTACCCTTTTATAGAAACATCGTTTGAGGGTTTGGATACACGCCGCTGCCAGTCGCCTATCTCTGGTCATCATCTTACCAACGTGGCAATTACCGGTCAGGGTTGCATTGACGGAAACGGAGAATACTGGCGCCCATTGAAGAAGCAGAAGGTTACCGATGCCCAGTGGAAGCAGATTACTTCACGTGGCGGTGCGTTCAAGAGAGCCGACTACTGGTTCCCATCAGAAGGTGCATTGAAGGCAGACAACAGTGCCAACATGAATGTGCCTAAAACTCCAGCTTCAGAAGAAGAATGGAACGAGATCAAGCGTTTCCTCCGCCCTGTAATGATCAGTCTCGTAAGCTGCAAGAACGTATGGCTCAATGGTGTTATCTTCCAGAATTCACCTGCATGGAACATCCATCCGCTGATGTGCGAGAACGTTCTTATAGAAGACGTATTGGTTCGCAACCCTTCTTACGCTCAGAATGGTGACGGTCTTGACCTGGAGAGCTGCAAGAATGCACTCATCGTCAATTCTACTTTCGATGTAGGCGATGATGGTATCTGCATCAAGAGTGGTAAGGATGCTGACGGAAGAAAGCGCGGCATTCCTTGCGAGAATGTCATCGTAAACGGCTGTACCGTATTCAAGGGGCACGGCGGTTTCGTTGTTGGCAGCGAGATGAGCGGTGGCGTAAAGAATATCAAGGTGAGCGACTGCCAGTTCCTCGGCACCGATGTAGGTCTCCGTTTCAAGAGTACCCGCGGTCGTGGTGGTGTAGTAGAGAATATCTACATCGACAACATGTCAATGTTTGATATTCAGACAGATGTCATCACCTTCGACCTTTACTACGGTGGCAAGTCTGCCGTTGAGGTTCTCAACGATGGCGATGAGGCTAAGAGCCAGAAGGTACAGAAGTTCAAGGTAGATGAGACAACACCTTGCTTCCGCAATATCGACATCAACCATGTCATCTGCCGCACAGCCCGTCGTGCAGCTTACTTCAACGGCCTCCCAGAGATGCCGGTAAGCAACATCCACATCAAGGATATGGAGGTAAACAATGCTGAGTATGGTATCGTCATCAACCGTACTGACGGCGTGAAGCTCGAAAACATCAAGGTTAGTGCAAAGAATCACACCTTCGATGCTAAGAACTCGAAAAATGTGACTGTCAACGACAAGACATACAAGAAGATTGACGAAAAGGGTATCACCCTCGATTTCTAATCAAAATTAAAAGCCGCTCAACAGGCAAATCTGTTGAGCGGCTTTTTTATATGGAAATCATAGCACTACAGCTATGATGCCTAGTCTTTAAAATCAAGTGAGAGTTCACCTGTTCCTAAAAGATTGTAACTCATGCGATGATATGGAGTGACTCCAAATTCCCTGATGGCAGCACGATGCTTCTTGGTAGGATAACCCTTGTTGCTTTTCCAGTCGTACTGCGGATATTCTTCTGCCAGCGCATCCATGTAATCATCACGATAGGTCTTGGCAAGGATACTGGCAGCTGCAATAGACAGATACTTGCCGTCACCCTTTACGATGGTTGTATAAGGCAAATCCTTGTAGGGTTTGAAGCGGTTACCATCCACGATAACTGCCTCCGGACGAACCTTGAGCTGGTCCAGGGCACGGTGCATAGCCAGAAAACTGGCGTTGAGGATATTGATTTTATCGATTTCTTCGGGAGTAACAACGCCCACAGCCCAAGCTACAGCATCACGCTCTATCTGCACGCGGAGCGCCTTGCGCTTCTTATCTGTGAGCTTCTTACTATCGTTCAATTCGGCATTCTGATAATTGGGCGGAAGGATAACAGCTGCAGCATATACGCTGCCTGCCAGACATCCTCTGCCAGCCTCATCGCAGCCAGCCTCTACCATATCCTTATAATAATGACTTTCTAACATAATTATGATGAATTTTACGTTTATCTCTTCACTCTTCACCTCTATTTTGTAACCGCCTAATTATAGGGCAGTTACAAAGATAAGAGCATTTCAACTCTTCACCTACTCTTCACCCACTCTTCACCTACTCTTCACCCTCATAGCACCAGGCGGTGAAGAGAGGGTGAAGAGAGGGTGAAGAGTCAGAGCGTCTCTTCAGCGCGTAAGTATCAGTATAACAATACGTTACGACAAATGGGTGAAGAGTGAAGAGTATTTGGGCATTCCAACCTCAACTTTCTGATAACTGCCAAACGCAAACAGCCAACTGTCCGCAGTAGCGCCAGTTGGCTGTTCTTTGCTTGCCAGTAGGTTGTCTTTCGCTCGCCAGTTGGCTAAATAAGGCTTTTACGTGCGCTGTATGCGGCTACAAAGTCTTTATCTTTAGAACATCATAGCCACGCGTTTTACGCCCGCTACAAGCGCATCTATTTCTTCCTTTGTATTATATAGGGCAAAGCTGGCACGAACGGTGCCGAGAATGCCGTAGCGGTCCATCAAAGGCTGAGCGCAATGATGACCGGTACGTACAGCGATGCCCAGACGGTCGAGCAAGGTGCCCATATCCATGTGATGAATATCACCAACCAAGAAGCTGACAACGGCATCTTTGCCCTCCTGTTCACCAAAAAGTCTGATTCCATCGATGGTTCGCATCTGTTCCATACAGTAGCGGGTGAGTTCCTGCTCGTGCTTGGCAATGTTATCCATACCGAGAGCAGAGACATAATCGATGGCTTTTGCCAGACCGTGGGTAGCTACATAATCAGGAGTACCAGCCTCGAACTTGAAAGGTAACTTCTCGAAAGTAGTCTTCTCGAAACTTACGCTCTCAATCATTTCGCCACCGCCCTGATAAGGAGGCAACTTGTCGAGCCATTCTTCCTTGCCGTAAAGCACACCGATACCGGTAGGACCATAAATCTTATGTCCGCTGAAAGCGAAGAAATCGCAATCCATATCCTGTACATCCACAGCAAAATGAGGAGTACTCTGAGCGCCATCCACCATGACAGGCACATCGTGCTCATGAGCTATCTTAATCATCTCTTTTACCGGATTCACCGTACCGAGCACGTTGCTCACCTGGGCAATGCTCACGATTTTGGTGCGTTCGGTAAATAAATTGGCGAATTCATCGAGGTTAATCTCACCTTTATCGTTGATAGGGATTACTCGGATGGCGATTCCCTTCTTGGCAGCCTGCAACTGCCAAGGCACGATATTGGAGTGATGTTCCATGGTAGAGATAATCACCTCATCGCCCTCGCTCATAAAGGCATCGCAGAACGATGAAACCACGAGATTCAGACTCTCTGTAGTGCCACGGGTAAAGATGACTTCCTCAACCTTAGGCGCATTGATAAACTTGCGCACGGTTTCGCGGGCTGCCTCATGAAGGTCGGTAGCCTGCTGAGAGAGATAGTGAACACCACGATGCACATTAGCATTTACATTGAGATACTCGTCGCGCATGGCATCGAGCACGCACAATGGCTTCTGCGTGGTTGCCGCATTATCCAGATACACCAATGGCTTATCATAGACCTTTCTCGATAAAATCGGGAAATCTGCTCTTACTTGATTGATATCATACATATTTTTAAGAACTTAACTCCTTTAAAAGGATATTATCTACTTGCAAAGCTTGCAGCCCTCGCACTTATTGAGTTCACCACGGAATCGCTTCTCTACGAGATGATGCAGGCGATCGCGCAATGGCTCCAGCTCCATCTTGTCGATGACTTCGTTGATAAATGCAAACTGAAGGAGCAACTTAGCCTCCTCACGGCTCACACCACGCTGCTGCATATAGAACAATGCGGCATCGTTGAGCTGACCAACAGTACTTCCATGCGCACACTTCACATCATCGGCATAAATCTCCAGCATCGGCTGGGTGAACATACGGGCAGTCTTCGTAGCACAGAGGTTCTGGTTGGTTTCCTGAGAAACAGTTTTCTGGGCACCATGACGAACCAATACTCTGCCGGCGAAAGCACCACGTGCCTCACCATCGAGCACATACTTATAAAGCTCGTTACTGGTACAATGACCCACCTGATGATCGATAAGCGTATTGTTATCAACCACCTGGTTCTTGTCGGCAATCACACAACCATTGCAGAAGCACTCAGCTCCCTCGCCCTTGAATACGAGGTCAAGACGGTTGCGGGTAATACCGTTATGAAGCGTGATGACGTTATGGTTTACACGGCTGTTAGCCTGCTGCTCAATATAAACGTTGCTGACACGACGGTTCTTGTAATGAGTCTCCTCCAGACAATAGAGGTCGAGACTGGCATTCTCGCCAACATAAGCCTCGATAACCTGGGTTGCGAGGAAGTTTTTGTCATCGGCTGCATGGTCGCAGAAGAGGAACTTAGCCTCAGCACCCTGTTCCATGACGATGAGAACACGGCGGTTCACCATCAAATCTACATCCGAACGGAGAATATTGATGACCTGAATGGTTCGCTCTACCTTTACATTCTTTGGAACATAAATCAGCAAGCCATCCTGTGCCAGGAATGTATTCAATGCGGTGATGCCATCTTCGTCGGTTTTGGCAATCTTGGCATAGTATTTCCCGATGAATTCAGGGTTTTCTGCAGCAATCTTGTTCAAAGAGTCCACGATTACGCCCTCCGGAAGCTCTACTTTAGGCAATGCTTTGTTATAAAAAGCATCGTTTACAACGAAGTAGAGCGAAGTGCTCAGGTTAGGCACATCGCAGCGGAAAGCTTCGTATGGATCTACCGGAATTTCCAGACGGTTCAAGTTCAAGCCATAATCTGGCTCGAAGATGGCGCTCATATCTGTGTACTTGTATCTTTCTACCTTTCGGGAAGGGAAGCCCAAGCGACGGAAGTTCTCAAACGCAGCATCGCGCACCGCATTGAGCACCTCAGCACTGTTCTTCTTGATTATTCTCGAAGAAGACTGATACAAGTCTA
>OICC01000365.1_pt1 | contig 13867 bp, 10 predicted proteins | sample 1581191 | NCBI WGS metagenome assembly OICC01 (sample SAMEA3882535, study PRJEB24775) | human gut metagenome | biome: human-associated habitat; feature: intestine environment; material: feces | place: Netherlands | collected 2009/2010 | reverse complement strand
ATGCAAGCATTTTACACCTGTTTTATGAAATTTTGCTTGGCTCTGAACAGTTACATTTCCTATAAGCAAATTTCGGCAGTCCGCCTTCTTCCGGTACTTTTACAGAACCCTGGATGAGAGGCAGTGCATAGTCAATGAACTGCTGTCCGATATCGGAACCATTTTCTGTGATCCAGTCTAAAGGAACTGTTTTCTCCTGATTACAGATGAGATTTACATCTTCCGGAGCGTAAGTAATGTGGTAATCCGCATCGTTTGTACGGTGGAAGGCAATCATCATTCCTGTTGTTCCCTTCAGTGCAGTCTGCACACCGAAAGAACCGGAAGCAATTGCTTCTTTCTCGTCTGTCGCAGAGAGCATAGCGGAAGAACAACGCTGGTTGACATTGAGCTCGATGGAGCGAACTTTTACGCCAAGGCGGTCTTTCACGAGGTTTTCCAGATATTTTCCGGAGCCTGTCAGCATTTTATGTCCGAATGTGTCTACGCCTACATCACTTGCAAGCTCGCAGACAAACTTACCGTTTCCGTCATTAATTCCTTCGGAAATACAGACAACCAGGTTGGAAGTATGCTCGAAAGCTTTCTGAACATCTGCAAGGAACTGTTCCTGATCAAATGCAACTTCCGGAAGATAGATCAGAACCGGATTGTCGCCTTCGAATTTACGGGCAAGGACACTGGCAGCAGCCAGCCATCCGGCATGACGTCCCATGATCTCAACGATTGTAACGGATTTTTTATTATCATAAACAGAAGCGTCGATCGCAATCTCACGAACAGTGGATGCTACATATTTGGCTGCACTTCCGAATCCCGGTGTGTGGTCTGTAAGGACAAGGTCATTGTCGATCGTCTTAGGGATTCCGATGAAACGGATCTCGCTGTTTACAGTCTCAGCATAGCGGGAAAGCTTGCTTACTGTATCCATGGAATCATTTCCACCGATGTAGAAGAAGTAACCGATATTGTACTTCTCAAATTTTTCAAAGAGCTGCGGATAGACAGCGTCTGTCAGGTCTTCCGGAAGTTTGTAACGGCAGGAACCAAGATAAGATCCCGGTGTTGTCTTGATCAGTTCAAGCTCACCGTTCGCTTCTAAAGGTTTCATATCCATCATATTCTCGTTCAGGAAACCTTCGATTCCGTTGATCATTCCATAAATTGTTCCAATGACATCCTCACGGTTCAGTGCTTCGTAAACAACCCCATAAAGGCTGGCATTAATAACTGCGGTTGGTCCGCCGGACTGTCCGACGATTGCATTCTTCTTCATAAAGTTTCTCCTTTGGTTTAAGTTGAGATAGTCGATTTTTGTTGTCAATATATTCTAAGAACTCAATAATATATTAATGATTCGTTATTACTATAGCTGAAAAAAAGAAAATTTACAACAATAAGTCGAAAAGATGATATAATGAGCGTAAAAGAAAAGGAAGCGACGCCAAAGGCGGCATTTACTTTTCTTACGCCATTATCGAATGAACAGCCTGTGTAACAGGCGGTAGAGCGCGGGTTCATGAGATAGTCAAACGTAAAAGAAAAGGAAGCGACGCTGTAGGCGGCATTTTAAAATGGAGGTTAAACAATGAAATATATTTCATTTGCAATTCCATGTTATAATTCAGAAGCATATATGGAAAAGGCAATCAATTCCATTCTTGTTGGGGGCGAGGATGTTGAGATCATTGTAGTGAATGACGGTTCAAAAGACGGAACTCAGGAAATCGCAGAGCGATATCAGGAAAAATATCCGACGATCGTAAAAGCAGTTGCGAAACCGAACGGCGGACACGGAGATGCAGTGAACTGTGGACTGGAGCATGCGACAGGAAAGTATTTTAAGGTTGTAGACAGTGATGACTGGGTAGACGAGGAAGCATTGCTGAAGGTCCTTGATACGATCAAAGGATTTGTAAAAGATGAGTCTGAAGTAGATATGGTCATTGCGAACTATGTATATGAGAAGGTTGGCATGACGCATAAGAAAGTCATTCGTTACGATAACGTTCTTCCGGAGAATCAGATTTTTAAATGGGAGGACATCGGACATTTCCGTCTCGATCAGTATATCTTGATGCATTCTGTAATTTACCGTACAGAGATGCTTAAGCTTTGTCAGTTAGAGCTGCCGAAGCACACATTTTATGTAGACAATATTTATGTATATTATCCGTTGCCACATGTACGTACACTTTATTACATGAATGTAGATCTTTACAGATATTTCATCGGACGTGAGGATCAGTCAGTCAATGAGAAGGTGATGATCAGCAGAATCGACCAGCAGCTTTTCGTAACGAAGAAAATGATTTCTATGTATGAGCTGCGTCTGATCGGAAGCAAGAAGCTGAGAAAATATATGGTGAATTATCTGGCGATTATGATGACAGTTTCTTCTATTTTATGCATTCGCTCTAAGAAGAAAGAGAATTTCGAGAAGAAGAAAGAACTGTGGGCTTATCTGAAGAAAAAAGACTATAGGACTTATATGAAGATCCGTTATGGAATTCTTGGACAGACGATGAATCTTCCGGGAAGATCAGGAAGAAGAGTGTCTTCACTTGCGTATACGGTTGCGAGAAGACTTATCGGATTTAACTAAATAAGAACAGTTACAAAAATTCTATGAATATTTGGGACAGGTGAATTAATAAACCAGTCATGGCATATACTGATTTGGATGAATTTAGCTTTTAGAAAAGAGTAGAAGATTTGAAGAAAGGAAGTATATGACATGGCTGTTTTATTTTCAGAAAGCAAGACAAAACAAAATCTGATGCGTGCGTTCGCAGGAGAGGGACAGGCGCGAAACCGTTATACATTTGCGGCGGAGCAGGCACGGAAAGAAGGAAAACCTGCAATTGCAGACATTTTCCTATACACAGCAGACCAGGAGCGGGCACATGCGGGAAGTTACTATGAATTGTTAAAAGAAGCATCAGGAACGAATATCTTTATTGATGGAAGTTATCCGGTAGATGAGACGAAGACTCTGGTTCAGCTGTTGCGTGCGTCAGAACATAATGAGCAGGAAGAGGCGGAGGATGTGTATCCGGCATTTGCAGATGTAGCGAAACAGGAAGGATTCTTTGAGGTAGCAGCAACATTTCAGCAGATTGCAGAGATAGAAGCAGCACATAGCCAAAGATTCCGTAAGATTGCAGACAGCCTGGAGAATAACACGTTTTATATGTGCGAAAATACGGATGGAACCAAAAAATGGATCTGTACAAATTGCGGTCACATCCACGAAGGAAAAGAAGCACCTGCATTGTGTCCGGTATGCAAGCACCCACAGGGATATTTTCTTCCTGTTTTTCTTGATTTGCACATTGGATTTTAGGCAATGAGGCATTTCAGAAGTTTTTGAAAAAACGGGCAGATTTATAAATGAAGAGGAACAGCAGGTGGCATGTGTATTGCCAATGGGCTTGTTCCTCTTTTATTATCTATATATTATGAAAGTTCCCTGTCCTTCCCAATAAAGAAAAGTGCAATCGTATCCGGTCCGACATGGCTTCCGGTACAGAAATCATAAGAAGTATTTATAAAATCACGCACTTTGATTTTCTGTTGGATCTTGTCCATGATGTAAAGCGAATCTTCATATGCATCTGCATGTGCGATCCCGAGAATCTGCTTTTCTGGCTCTACAATGTTGTCACAGACCAGATTGACCAGTTCGTTCAGTGCGGATTTACGTCCGCGACAGTTCTTGTAAAAAACGATATAGCCATCTTTGTTTCCACGTAAGATTGGTTTGATCTTAAGAACATTTCCGATGGTGGCAACGCTTCCTTTGATTCTTCCGGTGCGAGAAAGATATTTTAAATCCCCGACAGTGAAGACTCCGTTCATTTTTTCAACATAACATTCCAGAGTATCAGCGACCTCATCCACAGACATTCCTTTGGTACGCATCTCGCTTGCATAGACGGCAAGGATTCCCTGGGCAAGTGAGGCATTGAGAGAGTCGACCAGACGAATCTTGTGCTTATCTCCGAATTCATCTAACAGCTCTTCCGAAGCTAATCTTGCGGAATTGTAAGTACCACTGATATTTTTACTCAGTGAGAAATATAATACATCCTGGTCTGCTTCGAGTGCGCTTCGAAATGCTTCCTCAAAGGCAGCAGTGCTGATCAGTCCGGTTTTGATTTCGCAGCCCCTGCTCATGGCCTGATAGTATTCGGTTCCTTTCTGACGTTCTTCCTCTGGTGAAAGATTCGGGTCAAAACAGGTAATCTCTTTACCGTCAACAAGATTGACGAAAGAAATCACGTGAATATCGTATTGTTTTGCAGTTACAGCCGGCAGATTGGCTGCCGAGTCAACAAAAATCTGAAACATAGTATCTTTATCCTTTTATCCCTGTTTATTTTTGCTGTAAAAATTTTAGAGCAATAATATAAATTCTAACACTGAATGGAAAGGAATGCAATTAAGAGAAAATAAAATCGATTTGCCTTAGTCTAGTAATAAAATTATAAAATCTTAGAAATAATAATAGAATCTATAAAAGTTAATAGAATGCAAAAAACAATAAAATTTATATAGTTTTTACATTGCGATGCAAAAACTATTGAATATTATTGCTTTTTACATTATCATAGGTGAGACGATGTGGAAAATCAATACTATTGGAGATTTATCAGGATTATCTAAAACAGCATGGCGTGGACGAAGAGCAGATTATTGCAATTAATTTTGAAGATCTTGATTATGAGGAACTGACAGAATATAAGTAACTACAGCGACTATATGTAGTCGCTGAAATAAATACCGTAGTTTCGGGGCTTTCAGCCCAGTGACCACGAGTTTTGAGAGGAGAAAAGAACTTATGAAAAGAGGAAAAAAGATTCTGGCATTCTTGCTGATCATTACAATGCTTCTTCCATTTGTAATGAATATTCCGGCAGAAGCGGCAGAAAAAAGCAAACAGTTAGATGTTTTGTTTACGCATGACACACACTCTCATTTAAACAGCTTTTCAACAATTGTAGATGGAGAACAGAAAGAAGTCGGCGGATTTGCGAAGCTAAAGACTCTGATTGACGAGAAGAAGAAAGAGAATCCGGATACACTGATACTGGACGGCGGCGATTTTTCAATGGGGACGCTGATCCAGACAGTTTATGACACGGAGGCAGCGGAACTTCGAATGCTGGGATATCTCGGATGCGATGTGTCAACCTTTGGAAATCATGAATTTGATTATCGTTCCAAGGGACTGGCAGACATGCTGACAGCGGCGAAGAATTCCGGCGAGACGGTACCGAGTCTTGTCGTGTGTAATGTTGATTGGGACAGCATGGAAATGAACGGATTGAGTGAAGGTCAGAAACAGATTCAGTCAGCATTTGAAAACTATGGCGTAAAGGATTATGTGGTTGTTCAGAAAGGTGATGTAAAAATCGCCGTAGTGGGCGTGTTTGGAGTAGATGCCCTGAAATGTGCACCAACCTGTGAATTATTATTTAAAGATCCGGTTGAGTCAGTTAAGAAAACGGTAGAAGAGATTAAGAAGAATGAAAAGGTAGATATGATTGCCTGTGTGTCTCACAGCGGAACCTGGGAGGACGAGAAAAAATCAGAAGATGAGATCCTTGCAAAGGAAGTACCGGATCTTGATCTGATCATCAGCGGACATACACATACCGAGTTAAAAGAGCCTATTCAGCACGGAAATACCTACATTGTATCCTGCGGAGAATACGCAAGAAATCTTGGATCACTTTCCATGACACAGAAACAGGATGGTCGTTGGGAGATGACTTCCTACGAGTTGATTCCGGTATCTGAAGATATTGAGCCGGATCAGGCGACACAAGAGCGGATCGATGCGCTGATGGATACAGTAGATACTAATTACCTGACGAATTTCGGATATACAAGAGATGAAGTTCTTGCCGAGAATGATGTCGAATTCAACAGTCTCGGAGAAATGGAGACGAAGCATGAAGAACTGAATCTTGGAGATATTATGTCTGATTCGTATATCTATTCTGTAGAGCATTCAGAAGACTATAATGGAACGCCGGTGGATGTAGCTGTTGTTCCAAGCGGCTGTGTGCGCGACACATATACGAAAGGAAATATCACTGTAGAAGATGTATATAATTCATTTTCACTTGGAATAGGAAAAGACGGACTGGCAGGATATCCGCTGATTGATGTTTATCTGACTGGTAAAGAATTGAAACTGGCAGCAGAAGTAGACGCTTCGGTTTCCGATTTTATGACAACTGCAAGATTATATTGCAGCGGGCTGAATTTCACATTCAATCCGCATCGAATGATCCTGAATAAAGTAACAGACTGTTATCTGACAAGAGAAGATGGAGAGCGAATCGAGATCCAGGATGACCAGTTATACCGAGTTGTGACAGATCTTTATACCGGACAGATGCTTGGCTCTGTAATGGAAATGTCTTATGGTCTGTTGAAGATCGAGCCGAAGGATAAGGATGGTAATCCGATCGAGAATCTGGAAGATCAGGCAATCATGGAAGGCGATAAGGAGCTGAAAGCATGGGATGCGATCGCAAGATATATGAAGTCTTTTGATGATACAGATGGCAACGGCATTTCAAATGTGCCGGAATATTATGAGACGACACATGGACGTAAAGTTGTAGATGAAAGCAGAAATGTGATCGATCTCGTGAAGAATCCGAATAAGTTTTCAGTGATGATCGTTGGTATCGTTCTGGTTCTTATTCTGATCATTATTCTGTTGGTAGTATTGATTCGAAAGTTAATCAAGAAGAGACGAAGAAAGAAAAAATAGAAGATTGAATTTATAGGAGCAGTGGCTGAAAATGGAAGTTTCAGCCGCTGCTTTTCTTAAAACAAAACATTAATTCAGTCTTTTGATAAAAGATAATGGTGTCATGTGATATTTGGATTTAAAGGCTCTGTGAAAATAAGAAAGATTATGAAAGCCAACGGAGAGTGAGACTTCCAGGATGGATGTTTCTCCATGTTCAAATAATTCTACTGCTTTTTCGAGCCGGACATTATTAATATATTGGATGCAGGTCATGTTCATATGCTTTTTGAAAAAACGCATAAAATGATATTCACTGAAATAGCAAAGCTCTGCGAGTTCGGAAATTGTGAGAGGCTCATCATAGTGGAGATCGATATAATCGAGTACATTTTTCAGCTTATCTGAAGAAGCAGAAATAGTTGCAGACTCCGTGGTGCTATATTGAAGTAGGAGAAACAGTGCCTGCAATAGGACTGATTTCAGGGCAATTTCATATCCAAATGTTTGTTCCGTATAGAGTGAAGCCATTTTTATAAAGCATTCATGAAGAGAATGATGTGCAGGGTGTGTGGATGAAATATGATAAGGCAAGGTCAATTCATGATTTATCATAGGTGTAAGATAACGGGTGGAGCATATATCTGTTGCATTTCCCCCTAAAAAGTTAACATGAAACACATAGGTTTCTGAGCAGAAATCGTCAGTTCCATTCAGGCGGATTGAATGTAAAAGCAGTGGTGGAATGAATAACAGATCACCTTCATTTACTTCATAGTCAACTAAATCAATTTGATAAATACAGGAACCTTTTGTTATCAAAGTGAGTTCCGCTTCTTCGTGCCAGTGAGTCATAATGACCGGGGTATTTAAGTTAAGTTTTGTAATATATTTTTGGATCGGAAAGAATACTTCTCCATGTTTTGTATTTTCTTTTTGCTCTAATATGAGTGAATGTGGAACGTTCATATGAGTCCCCTCCTAAAATAGCAGTATTGTGTTATACAATGAAAAAATAATGCAAGAATTCATGCAAATATAATCATATAATAGCAGTATAATACAGGCGATGGGATCTGGCAATACGAAAGCTTATGGGATCGTGACGCCATATTATGTGGAAGATAAAATGATGTGAAAGAGGTTGATAATATGGAAAAAAAGTGGTGGCATGACAAGGTAGCATATCAGATATATCCGAAGAGTTTTCTTGATACAAATGGAGATGGAATCGGAGATTTGAGAGGTATCATATCGAAACTGGATTATTTAAAAAAGCTTGGAATTGATATTATATGGTTATCACCAATCTATAAATCACCATTTGTAGATCAGGGCTATGACATTGCAGATTATTATGCAATCGCAGAAGAATTTGGAACGATGGAAGAATTTGATGAATTGCTGGCGGAAGCGAAAAAGCGAGATATGCATATTATCATGGATCTGGTAATTAATCATTGTTCTGACAAACATGAATGGTTTCAGAAAGCATTAGCGGATCCGGAAGGAGAATATGCAGATTACTTCTATTTCCGAGAAGGAAAGAATGGAAATCCACCGAGTAATTATCGTTCTTATTTTGGCGGAAGCTGCTGGGAACCGGTGCCGGGAACTGATAAATATTATTTTCATATGTTCGCAAAGGAACAGCCGGATCTGAACTGGGAGAATCCGAAATTAAGACAGAAACTCTATGATATGATCAACTGGTGGCTGGAAAAGGGACTTTCCGGTTTTCGAATCGATGCGATCATTAATATCAAGAAAGATCTGAAATTTCCTGATTTTGAACCGGATGGGGCAGATGGCATGGCCGGTTGCTGGAAAATGGTTGAAAGTGTAGATGGTGTTGGAGAACTTCTGGAAGACTTAAAGAAAAATACATTCCAAAAATACGATGCATTTACAGTGGGAGAGGTCTTCAATATGAAAGCGGATGAATTACCGGAATTTATTGGAGAAAACGGACATTTCTCAACAATATTTGACTTTAGTGCACATTGTCTCAGTGATGGAGAACATGGATGGTATGATGCTCCGAAGATGGAATTTTCTAAATGGAGAAAAGCAATCTTCCAGTCTCAGATGGAAACACAGAAGTATGGATTTAAAGCAAATATTATAGAGAATCATGACGAACCGAGAGGTGTGTCAAGATTTCTTCCGGCTTATGCCCAGACACCGGCGGGAACGAAGATGCTTGGTACGGTTAATCTTCTTCTCAGAGGAATTCCTTTCATTTATCAGGGACAGGAAATAGGCATGAAAAATGCGAAGTGGAACAGCATTGACGAATTCGATGATATCAGTACAAAAGACCAGTATCAGATTGCCCGTGAAGCTGGATTATCTGACCGGGAAGCAATGGAAGCTTGTAATCGGATGAGCCGTGACAATGCGAGAACACCAATGCAATGGACAAGCGGGGAGAATGCCGGGTTTACAAAAGGAACGGCATGGTTAAAGATAAATCCTGATTACAAAGAGATCAATGTCGAAGATCAGGAAAACAATCCGGATTCTGTTCTGAATTATTATCGAAAGTTAGTAGCACTGCGCAAATCAGATGAATTTAAAAATGTATTTACTTATGGAGAATTCATTCCGGAATATGAAGAAATGGATGATATCCTGGCATTTTATAGAACAGACGCAGCAACAAGTATTCTTGTCGTGGCTAATTTCGGAACAGACGCAGCAAGCATTGAATTGAAGGGGAATGTGAAAAGAGTATTAATGTCGAACCAGAAGAACGAGACAGTAGATTATACAAAGAACAGGCTGAATCTGAAAAGCTGTGAGGCGGTTGTCTTAGATATGGAAATGGAATAATCTGCTAAATTACTTCATAAAACATAGAAATAAGAGATGAAGTAAGGTTGCAGCCTTCATGAGCCAGAAAATAGAAAATCAATTGAATCTTGCATTAGATATCACAGAAGAAGAACGTCAGAAAAGCGAGAGTCTGGATATCGGGTATGATCTGGAAGAAAAAGAATGGGAACTGATCGTGAAGTATTCCGGGACGTTAGAGCGAGTAAGAACACGAGCTGTTTATGTGACGGAACTGACAGGTGGATATGCCATTATCCAAATAAAAGAAAGTCAGATAAAAGAACTGGCAGCATTTCCAGAAGTAGAATTTATAGAAAAACCGAAAAGTTTATATTTTCAAATAGAGAATGGAAGGCGTGTGTCCTGTATTGATGAAGTACAGGCTGCGCCTTTTTTTTCTTCGATTGGGCAAGAGGGGTTAGAGGATAATCAGCAGAAAAAACAGTCATTTCCACTGCTGGGAAAGGACGTATTGATCGGAATTGTAGACAGTGGGATTGATTATGAAAATCCCGATTTTAGAAATGCAGATGGAACGACAAGAATTCTTGCTTTATGGGATCAGACGTTACAAAACGGTAAACCGCCGCAAGGATATCATATCGGAACAGAGTTCACTTCAGAACAGATAAATGAAGCACTACGCATGGAAGTCAGGGAAGAAAGGTATCGCATAGTACCAAGTCGTGATACCAGTGGACATGGAACAGCAGTAGCCGGGATTGCGGCTGGAAATGGAAGGGGTAGTAAGAATGGAAAATATCGGGGAGCTGCACCCGAAGCAGGGCTGCTGATTGTAAAGATGGGGGGAGCAGGGGAAACAGGATTCCCAAGAACTACCCAGCTGATGCGAGGTGTGGATTATATCGTACGAAAAGCGGAAGAGTTAAAAAAGCCGGTGGTGATCAATATCAGTTTTGGGAATACATATGGTTCCCATGATGGAACAAGTCTTTTGGAAAGATATTTGAATACAGTATCTGAACGTTGGAAGAATGTAATTTGTGTAGGAAGTGGAAATGAAGGAACGACTGCGGGACATGCGGCAGGTGAATATAGAAAAGGAATGATGACAGAAGTTCAACTTGCAGTACAGCAGAGGGAGAAGTCATTCAGTCTGCAAATTTGGAAATCCTATGTCGATGAAGTCGCAATTACAATTGTCGATCCATCCGGAAATCATTCCGGCAGACTGGAAGAAAAAGAAGGAACACAAAGAATACAGATTGGTGAAACAGAACTCCTGGTTTACTATGGAGAGCCAAAACCATATAGTATTCGTCAGGAAATTTATATTAGTTTTCTACCACGAAATGAATTTGTCACAGCCGGAGTGTGGAAAATACAGATGATGCCAGGACAGGTTGTGGATAAGTTGTGGCAAATGTGGCTTCCGGTACAGAATGCACTTAATATCGGTACTGCATTTTTAAAGCCAGACAGTTCCACAACACTTACGATACCTTCTACTGCATCGCTTGTTATTACTGTGGCAGCGTATAATGCATTGACCTTTTCTTATGCAGACTTCTCCGGACGAGGACCGACACAGATATATGAGGGGGAAAATGCGAACAAACCTGATCTGGCCGCTCCGGGTGTGAGGGTAATGGCTCCGGTAGCAGGTGGAGGATATGCAGAGTTCACAGGAACTTCATTTGCAACGCCATTCGTTACAGGAAGCGCGGCACTTTTGATGGAGTGGGGGATTGTGAAAGGAAATGATCCGTATCTGTATGGAGAGAAAGTGAAAGCATATTTGCGGAGAGGGGCGAGACAGATTCCCGGGTATGAGAGGTGGCCGAATGGGGAGTTGGGGTATGGGAGGTTGTGTATTGTTCAAAGCATCCCTGGTATGTGAAAGTTAAATGTATTCATCTGAAATATTTACAATCTGTGATTTTCGAAGAAGAATACCTTTTGTAATATTCACAAATTTCTTCAAAATACAATAAAACTTTTCAAAATTAACTTTAAGCCCTTGATAATAGATGATTATTTTGAACTTAAATTAATATATTGAAAAATATCTAAAATTTGCGCGTATTTACTCATTTTAAATTCATAAAGATATTGTTGCTTAAGTGCGCTTGTGTTAAAATAAAAACAAAAGCTAATTCAGGTTTGAAAAAGAACAGAACAAAGTGGGCATGACAGCATGAAAAGAAAAAAGTAATTACTTTGATTGTCGCTGCATTGGCATTTACCATGACTGGCTGTGGCAGTTCAACCGCAATTTCAGTATCGAAATTAACAGCGGAAAGCAAACCAGCCACCCAGTATACCATTGATGCAAATCAGGAAGTTTATGCATTGCTGGATTTTGAAGATACTGCGGAGTTTGAGAATGCGACCAAAGGTCTGCTTGCTTCTCCGGATACAGCGAATCCCAGCCTTTGGAGAGATACATAGCTGAATCATATTTATGGCCTTTTTGAAGTGACTGATGGAATTTATCAGGTGCGTGACGGAAACGCATGGGCAGAGTATATCATGGAATCTCTGGCTCTTTATGGTGATAAGGCAGATGTAGTATTCCAGTCCCATAACTGGCCACATCGGGGAAATGATACCATTCAGGAATATATGAGCAATACTGCAGCTGTATATAAGTTTATTAACGACCAGACATTGCTCTACATTAATGAAGGTTATACGGAAACAGAGATTGCCAATATGATCCAGCTTCCGGAGGAACTGGAGAAAGTCTGGTATACCCGTCAGTATTACGGTACAGTTTCTCATAATTCGAAGGCAGTATATGAAAAATATATGGGCTGGTATGACGCTAATCCTGTCCATCTTGCTGAACTTACACCATCGGATTATGCCCAAAAGCTGGTAGAATATTTCGGTGATACAGATGCTGTTCAGAAAAACGCAGAGAATGTTGCTGCTTTGATCGAACAGGAGGGTGATGAGACCTGCCTGACACGATTGATGGATGCGGTTACTGTTACGTCAGAGTATAAATATTTTAATATTATTGAACCATAAAGTTTTGGGGCGGAAGCAGGAGGATATGAATATGAAAAGATTTGTAGCATTTGTTGACAGTGAGACAGATGAAAATATATGGGAGACAGTGGAAGATGCTTATGTTTATGCATTTCCGCTGGTGCTCATGGATGCAATTGAGACCTCGGCAACGAACACAGAGGAAGTTGTTACCAAAAAAGCACCTGTAAATCAGTTTATGCACAGTGTTGCACTGGCAGATGCACAATTCAGGACTGTGGTGACTCCTAATGTGGATACGATCTATTCACAGGTCTGGTATGATCTGAGCGAGGAGCCGATGGTCTATGAACTTCCAAAAACAGATCGTTTTTGTAAGGTTCAGGTACTGGATGGATGGACAAATACTGCTGCGGTTCTTGATAAGGCTGGTGCATATGCAATTACTCTTTCTACGTGGGAAGGGAAACTGCCTGAGGGAGTTACCCGTATAGATGTTCCTACATCTATGGCATGGTCCATTACCAGAATCGTTTTATCAGGAGAAGAGGATCTTCCAAATGTGTATGCCATCCAGGAAAAAATGAAACTTATGCCGCTTTCCGATTATATATCCGGAGACTCTTATGAACCTCCGAGGGGAAGTTACAGCGAAGAGAATGATTATATTCCTGTTGATAAGGTTCTTTCCATGGATCCGATCACATTTTTTAATAAGGCCAATGAGTTGATGGTAAAGAATTCTCCGACAGCTGCAGATAAGGAAATGCTTGAAAAAATAGCAGCTGTGAATATAGGTCCTGGTATGGAATTTGACACTTCTGTTCTTACCGGTGATGTTGCAGAAAACTGGAAGACAATGCTGACAGAAATTCGGCTAAAGCTTATCAAAGAAGGCCAGAAATTCTCAAAAAAGCTTGGTCAGTGGGATTATTTTGGGGAACCGATCGGAGATTTCAATACAGAATATGCTTATCGTGCACTGGTAGCTCTTGCAGGGCTTGGTGCCAATACAGTTGAAGTTGCGCTGTATCCAAAGATAGAGCAGGATGCGGATGGAAATACTCTTACAGGAGAAAAATCATATATTCTTCATTTCGAAAGCTATCCGCAGGTTCTTGAAGGGGGATTCTGGTCTGTGACTGCATATGGGGACGATGATTTCCTGATCGATAATCCTATTAATCGTTACTGCATAAATGACCGTTCCGGTTTACAGGCAAATGATGATGGTTCCGTTGATGTTATTCTGTCTGAAGATGCCCCACAGAACACCATAAACTGGCTTCCTGTGGGCGC
>OICC01000364.1_pt1 | contig 13975 bp, 6 predicted proteins | sample 1581191 | NCBI WGS metagenome assembly OICC01 (sample SAMEA3882535, study PRJEB24775) | human gut metagenome | biome: human-associated habitat; feature: intestine environment; material: feces | place: Netherlands | collected 2009/2010 | reverse complement strand
CGACACGTTCGCCCCGTCCAGCGGATGCGGAGCATTTCCAATGTTCGCCTTATCGGGATTGGCGATTCCTGCGATGTCGTCGAGTTTCTCCTTGCGCGTCACCGCATGAACATACAGGTTGACGAGCTCCGTAATGATTTCGCCGTTACTCATGTTACTGCTACCACTCACGGATTTGAGGACGGCAGCCTTCCAACGCGCCACACTTCGTTCTATACGTTTATACCCAATCAGTTCCGGCGGCAATCCCGCCTCGCGGAAGATTTTGGTCGGCGATTCCCCCGCAAGATACCGTATGACACACACCTGTTTGAAAGCGTTGGAGTACGTGATGCGGTCTTTCGATACGTTGGCCACCGCCGGCAGATCCCGCAACATTTGGAGCTCGTCCATGCTGAATGATCCTCCACCGCGCATCGTTTTACCCCCTTTGCTATACCCCATGATGAAGCAAGTGTATATCCGACTTCTCACAAGCAGCTTTTCAAATATTGCTGACCGTATATCACTTCAACCGGTCGGTCACACATCAATGCGGGCGATTATGGAATACCCACAACCGCCCGCATTGACTTTTATTGTGAGTGAGTCAATTCACAACTCACTCACACCGAACGCATGCGCTCAGTACGTGCGGCGACGACTCTTGACCGCCACAGCCACGCCAGCGCCACCCACCAGCAGCGCCACGACGGTGAACAACACGGTTCCCGCGGCACCGGTCAGCGGCAGCTGAGTGACAGACTTGACGTTCAGCACGGTAGCGGTGGCATTCGCAGTGGTGTTATCGACCGGTTGGACCTGACGAAGGGCATCCGGCTCGAAGGTGACGAGACCTTCATCTGTGATCTCCACATTGAAAGTGACCCTGAAGTTCTGGGCGTAGCCGGTCGGAGCCTGAGTCTCCACAACCGTGTAGGTTCCCGCCGCAAGACCCGCGACCTTCACCAAACCATCATTCTCAGTAGTGAACGTCTTGGCATCATTCTGATCGGAAACAAACGACCACGCACCGTCCTCAGCCTGCTTAAGGAACTTGCCCTCCGCATTCTTGACAACGAACTTGGCGCCGGCTAGAGGCTTGGCCTCATTCCCTTCCTTGCCAATCTTCGTGAACTGGAAACCGTAGGTCTTAAGGACAGTCTTGCCTTCACCGCTGGTACCATCCTTGGTGGTGATTGTGGCCTTGTTGTCCACACTGCCGCTCAAGCCATCCAACGCATCCTTGGTGACGGTGCCCTGGTACGACACGACGATCGTCCTACCGGCCAGCGTTGTGGCATCGGCAAAATAGATGGTCGTGGTGGTGCCGGATTGAGCATTGCCTTCCTGCGTTATCGTGTACAGATCGGGATCCACAGTAGTATGATCTCCGAACTGGACCGTGAAGGCACTCTTTGCCGCAATCTGCAAACCTTTGGACGCGGTATCGGTAATGGTAAAGGGGTACGCATCCCAGCCAGCCGCAGCATGAGGAACGTCCGCGGCCACAGTGAAGTCCACGGTGTCGCCCACCTTTACGCTCTTACCGTTCACATCCACGTCATTCATCCGGGCGAACTTGAGCGGCTCGTCGGTCGGATTCGCGTTCTTCGCGTTGAACTGGCCTTCAGTCGTGATGTTGCCCTGACCGGTCGTCGTATCGGCCGCAATCCTCAGATTGGACAGTCCATTGACGGTGGTGGCCACCACAGCCGGAGTCCCCGACGTCACAGTCGTTTCGCCAGCCTTGGTGAACGTATCCTTCACCAGATACCAGCCTTCTCCGTTCACATTGACCGCCTGGCTCGTATTTGCCTGATCCTTGGCTACGGTCAGGCCAGTACCATCAGGTCCTGCCGGCGGAGTAATTCCAGCCAAGGTCTTGGCGAAGACACGGAGCTGATCCGCAGTGAACGTCGCCACATAGGCGGCTGGATTATCCTTGTACTCTGTCGGGATGCCGTTGTGGCTTCCATCAGCCACATCAGCAGCGGTGGTCACAGCTCCCTTCCATGCGTCAACCGTTTTCACTTCGACCGAGCCATCGCCAGGATTCTCAAACATGGCAAACTTGTATGGCGTGTACGTATGGCCTTCCTGTGCGTGGTTAACTTGCAGCAATGGAGCATCATCAGCCTGTGCGGCGGCGACGCCGATGGCCATGCCGCTCAGCAACGTTGCCGCGGCGGCCAGCCCTGCGAAAAGCTTCCTCATCTTCATGAGAATCTCCTCTTCCTAATTGTTGGTTACTGTGTTCTGCAATCGCGGGAGGCGGGAACCCAACATGCCCCCGCGATCCGCAAATCCTGTGTTGTTCAGCCGAGCCGCTTCTTGCGTCTCCACTGGTCGGCCGCAGCGACGGCGAGCAATGCCAGCACGCCAATCCCGCTCGCCGCCAGTTGCCACCATCGTTCCGCGCCCATGCGGCCCGTCAATGGCAGCGACGATGCCGAAATGTATTTGTTGGTGAACAGCATTGGCCGGGTACTATCCCAATTCGAACCAGCGGCACCATAATCGGTTTTCAGCTGGGTCACGGATTTGACAACGGCCTTCCATTCACCGGACGTTCCGTCTTTCATCACGCCCACGACCACCCGGTATTCCGCCTGCGAGTAATACATTGCGGAAGCATTACCAGCGTTCTCCGTCACAAGATATGTGTACTCGGCTTCACCTGCGTCATACGTGATGTCGCCGAAGTAAGCAACGTGATCGTCAGACGAATCGCGTTTCACCGTCACCGTGCACGCCGACTGGTTCTTGCAGGAAGCTGGCATCGGCGCGTCTGGATTGGAATCGTCTGCCTTCAGCTTGAAAGTGAACTCGTCGGAATCCTTCCAATCGCGCCCCTTCAGCTCCTTCTGCACGCCAATCGCATGCGTCAGCATGGTCTGCTTCAACGTGTTGGTGATGACTACTGTGGCGTTCTGCGATGCCATGGATTCCGGCACCGTCACCACATTGCCGTCAGCAAGATTTCCATCGCCGACCTTGTGCTGGTAGGAAGCCTTCCACAAGTGGCTGTCCGGTTCGACTTCCGTCACCGTGTACGTCTTTTGGGCGCCTGCCGGAATAATCACGTCGGTGGACCATTTGCCGCTATCGTCACGCTTCAGCGTGACCGTCTTATAGGTATCGTTGCCCTGTTTGATATCCACCGTGATGCTTTCCGGCTTCTGGCCGTTACCGCTCCACTGCTTGTCGACGTGCAGTGTGGAATGCACCACCTGGATTACCGGGTGCGGATACGGGTTCTCCCTGCACTCATGAGTCTTGCCATCGGCCGTATAGGTCAAGCATGCGGAATCGTTCGTATGGAAACCCGGCTGGTTCGAGGACGTGGCGTTTCCCGGCAGATCGGTGTTCGCGTTACCCTTTACGCCGTCATATCCATCCTTGCCGGCATTCAGGTTGGCGGCATACTCGTCATATGCCTTCTGCGTGGGCTTCACGTTGTATTCCAGCGTGTATGTCACGTTGTGGGCCAGAGCCTTCAGGAATGCGACCGTGAATTTCTTCGTGCTCGCGTCATACGTCAAGGTGTAATCGACATTAGTCAAGGAGACCACCTTGCCGGAAGCATCCTTGGCAACGACCCTGTAGTTGTTATCCGCAAGATCGACATAGTCGGAGAGCGTATCCTCCATGGTCACATTGGTGTATGCGGACGTGGTAGTCTCACTTTTTTCAATCTCGTCGAAGATGGTATTCAGCTCCGAAGCGTTCGTCGCGCTTTTATAATAGCCGGCTTCGATATTCCCTTCACCGAGCTGGTTGTATTTCGTTGCCTTTGGGAAATTGCTGGACACCGCATGCATGAACTGGTTCTCGTTGCTGGAGAGCGAGGACGGGTTGGCACTGGCGAAGATGCCGATGGAATACACCGCGGCGCCACCATCTTTCAATTCCTTGGCAGCTTCGACGGCCTTATTTGCCACTTTACCCTCGAAGCCACTAGACGATGTAGGCGAACCATCCGCGAAGAAGATAACGACCTTCTTCGCATCGGTTCGAGCACTAGCACTGCCCATCACCTTGACCGCACGATTGAATCCATTGTCGGCGCGGGTGGCGCCAGCGGCTTTGAGTTTGCTGACTTTGTTCTTCAGACCGTTCATATCCGCAGTCAGATTGCTAACGATTTGGGAGTAGTTGTAGGTGTACCCACCACTTCGGTACATGTCATCCCCGATTTTGTCCGTTTTATCGCCGGCGAACTTCACCAGTCCAACGTGAACCAGTTCGGAACCGGCCTCCGTATTAGTATTCGCAGCTTCATCAAGAAATGCTTTAACCGCTTCTTTCAGTGCGTCTAACCGCCTGGTCCGATCCGTCTTACTCATCGGATCGTCCATCGAACCGGACACATCCAGCACCAGCGTGAAGTCGATCGGCTGGGTGGTGGTGACCGTGGTGCTGTTGACGGCGCCCTTCACATCCACGTTCACGGTGTAACTGCCATTATCGTTCTTCTTGATGCGCTTATGCTTCTCCGGAGCGCCCAACTGAGAACCGGTCTCGTTCTGCGCAACCGACTGCGCCCGATTTGCTCGCGCAATCGGTTGAGCGGACAACGTAACTGGCTGCTCATCAGGTTGTTCAGATTGTTGTTCAGATTGTTGTCCAACCTCCTGCTCAGCCCACTGCTCAGTCTCTTCTTTCGTTTCTTGTTCCGTTTCTTGTTCGACTTGCTGGTAAGCCTCTTGATCTGACGGCTGCTCTTGCTCTGACGGCTGCTCTTCTCCCACCATCAAATTTTGTTCCACCGGCTGTGAATCCTCTTGCCCAGATTCTTGCAATACCGGCTGCTCGATTTGTTGTTCCAAGGCTCCCGTGGCATCTTCCGCCGCCGCTGACGAAGCAGTGACGCACCCCACGCCGGCGAGCATTGCGACCGTCGCGACGGCCGCAATGACACGACGCGTGAACAGACCTGTGCCCCTTGCCCTGTTTCGCTCAAAGACGTGTCTCATACGCCTACCCCCTTGTACCGTTAAGCGATCGGGGAAATACCTTCCTCCTTCGACCGGTATATTTGATGCGTCTTCGCTTCACATACCGTCCGACAATCGCTTCGTTGCCTAAACCTTAAGGAGAAAAACAGAGGGATACATACCCTCCCAACGAGGTAATCAAGGGGATATACTTTCCTTGAAATCGCACATATCATCGCGATTCTAGAGTATTCTTGCCCCCGTAAATCGCGATGCAAAAACTATAAGCAAACGTTGTCATGTCTCTTTCAGAATTGTCCCCGACAAAAAAGCATCTGTCAAGTGCAACATTAACGCCATCAACCCCTAGTTGCGCTTTGGCCACCAAGCGGCATGCCTACGGACATGCCACGGACAGCGGAGCAGCCAAACCAACAACAAACCGACCAGCAACGTGGCAGCTGACACCACGCCCGCAATCACACGCACATCTTTTGCCGCATCATCCTCCGCGGGAATCTCTTCGGGAATGGCGGAACGTAATGCCGAAACCAACAGACGATGCGTATTCACACCGTACGGAGTGCACGTCATCAACGTCACGCGGTCCTCGCCGGGCACAATCTTCAACTTCGACGTGTCATCCGGGTTGATTTCGGTGATGCGATCCACCTTGTAGCCAAGCGTATGGCCCATCACATCGATATAGAAGTAATCGCCAACCCGCATCTCATCCAAACGCGTAAACATTGAGGCTTCAACCAAACCCCGATGTCCGGTAATCACCGCATGCGTATCCTTGCCACCCACCGGCAGACTACTGCCATACAAATGCCCCGCACCGGACGCAAGCGTCTGCTCCGACGTGCCATGGTAGATCGGCAAATCCACAGAAATCTTTGGAATGCGGATGGAACCCATCACGCCATCGCCAGTATCCAGCAAACGCTGGTATTCCGCGTCTTTGGAGCTAGCGGAATCCTTGTTACCATCGCCAGTGGCGCCTGCGCCCGTCGAGCTGGAACCGGAACCGTCGCTGGAGTCGGACTGATTGTTGTTGTACAACTCGGCGAGCGGATCCTCAGCCTCGCCAATCACCGGCTGTCCCGATTCGGCGAGACGCTTGTTGTACGCCCCAGCTGCGGCGAATGCCTCGTCGGCCTGCGGATACGGCCAGCCCGCGACGCTCTGCTCGGAACGGGCGGACGTGCTCGCCAGCTTTTGCGCGGACTGGTATTGCAGCACTTTCGGGAAAAGACCAATGCCGATTGCGGAGAAAATCAGCACCGCCGCAAGCACACGCAGGGCAATGGATCTACCCACGTCGGCGCGACGCTCGCGAATCTCTTCGGACACATCGGTCGCCTCGGCGAACGTCGGCGGAACGTAGGTGCGCGTATCTTGCGACTCGCTGCTTCTCGACCCGCCACACGTGCCCCTTCGCAAAATGCCTGCCATCAGTTTAAGCCCCCTTGAACCACCTAGTACAGGGACATTATATGGCGTTCCGGACGGACTTTGCACCCTACCTAGTGCGCTTAAGCATGAGCGATTTTCTAAAACTATACTTCTATGACACTGGCTTGGCGGCCAATCTGCTGGACATCGGAAGGGCGACAGGTCACTGTACGCAGTCGAGGTCAAATCGTCCGCCACGTACCGAACAAGCGCCTTCGAGAATCTGGAGGATCTCGCGCCGATCATGGGAGTGGACACAGACCATCGGTTCGTCGTCTATGGCGGCAGCGAATCCTTCCCCACACGGCACGGCAAAGTGCTGGACTTCGACAGTCTCGAGGCTTTGATCTCCTGATCGGACCGACCCCCGGGCCCGTCTGGCTTATAGATGGCGAGTGTTGGACGGGAATAGACAGTTCGGGGGCATGTTTTGTACCCCTGAACTGGCAAATAAGGCGCACCATCCGCCATCTATAAGCTAGATAGCATAAGTCAGGCCTCAGCGGAGGCAGGATTGGGCCCGACTTCCTTGTCCAGCTTGTTGCGCAACCTCACCACATCGCGCTCGAGCTCGTCGATACGACGAGCCTGCTGCCTGATAATAATGCCGGCCGTATCACCGTCGAACAGTCCGAGAGACAACGGATGAACGTCATTCGACGCAGCCGTTGCGGCAGGCTTCGGCTCAGTGGCCGTATTGGCGATGTCTTCAAGACTCCGCCTCGTCGCCAACGCACGCTTATACCGCGCCGCAAGCTGCGCTATGATCTCACCATCGGTCATGGTGTTGCTGCCGTTCACGGATTTGATGGCAGCTTCCTTCCAGCGCGCCACGCTACGTTCGATACGCTTGTATCCGACAAGTTCCGGCGGTAAACCCGCTTCACGAAAGATTTTGGTTGGCGATTCCCCCGCAAGATATCGGATGGTGCACACCTGTCTGAATGTGTCGGAATAGGTGATACGATCACGAGTCACATTGGAAACAGCCGGCAATCCACGCAACAGCTGAATCTCCTCGTCACTGAATGCTCCCCCACTGCGCATCGCAATACCTCCCATTGATGCTTCGTTGCTTTCTTTTGCGGATGTGCCTGCGATTCTATGGCCCTCCTTCCGCGCAATACCCCCACTTCACTCCCCTGACTAACAGCCCCCATAACGGTTCACGTTTCCAGATTCCGTTTGTTGCAACACATCCCACTGAAACGCCTTATACCCTCGAAAAACGCAATGTCCACCCACATCGGGTGGCACGTCCAAAGCAACGTAATATGGCGCAATCCAAGCAATCCCACATGAAATACAGAGCAATACAAAAAGGCCGACCCATAATGGGTCGACCTTAAATCACTCCGAATTGGTGTTCTTATCGAATACCGTCAGAGATGGGCGATCAGGCCTCGGCGTTCTGACGAGACTTGATGGCGATGGTCACGCCAGCGCCAGCCACGAGCAGAGCCACAACGGTGAACAGCATGGTTCCCGCAGCGCCGGTGAGTGGCAGCTGAGTGATGGACTTGATGTTCTTCACGGTCTTGGCGGTGGTGTTGACCAGGCCCCACGGATCGGAAGTGGCGGTCTTAGCCAGAACAGCTACACCATTAGAGAAAGACACGGCGAAGCTCGGCTTGATGTCAAGGTAGTTGCCGTTGGCACGTGCAGTTTCCGTGACGGTGTAAGTCTTGGTTGCATCAAGACCAGTGAACACCAGTTTGCCGTTGGCATCGGTCTTCACATCAGTCGTCGCATCCGGAGTATTGGTGGAAGCAGCCTTCTTGTAGGAACCGTCGTCCTGCTTCACGAAGTACAACGCGGTGCCACCGTCCTTCACCTGGAAGGTGACGCCCTCGATACCCTTGCTGTCCGGATCAACCTTGGTGAAGTCGAATCCGACAAACCCAGTATTGGCCTTAATATCAGTGCCGTAGTTGTCAAGCTTGTTGACCACACCATCGGTGACGGAAGCCTCATCATTGACCACCGCGTCGAAGGTGACCTTGATGGTCTTGCCTGCATACTTGGACGGATCATTCACGGTCACATCGAAGGATGCATCCGTGCTACCGGTCACGTCATTAGCTGGAACACTGAAGTCAGTCGCAGCGTCTGCGTCGGAAATCTGAACATCATTGGCATAGAACTTGAAAGTACCAGCCTTGATGGTCAGACCCGTGCCCGGCTTATCGGTGAACTTGAACTCGGTCGGAGCCGGGTTCGCGATAGTACCGGTAAGGGTATAGGTCAGAATGTCGCCGATGGCAGCAAAAAGCTTATTGACTTCCTTAGTCTTTCCGGGGTTGTTGGTGTTCTTCATGTTCACGGTGGCAGCGGCAGTCGGATCGGTTAGAACCTTCTTCTCAGCGTTAACGGTGCCGGAAGCGACAATCATCGGGATTGCCTTGGTCACAGAACCAGTGGCAGACGCGGAATCAATGAACACATAGATACCTGCAGGCAGGGTCGCGGTAGCAGTGTATTTAGCATCCGCACTACCATTCGTAGCAGGAACTGGCTTGCCCAGAGTGAACGACGTCACAGCAGTTAGTTTGCCTTCACTCTCCAGAGCATTAGCAAACTTACGGGTCTTCTCAGGAGAAGCCCACGGACGAGCAGCAGAAACATCCAGAGTGCCGGCATTCAGGGCTGCGGCCAGATGGTCCACCTCAGAATCCGTAGTATCCACACCGGCAGCCTTCAACGCGGAGTCAACGGCAGTCTTATTGTTAGAATTCGTCACCACACCATAAGCAACGTTCTCGCCGGAACCATACTGAACATAATCGCCAATCTTGTATGCTTTCAGGTTGGCGTTGGTCAGCTGTTCAGCGGTTTCAGCGGTGAACGTGAACGTTGCTACGCCCGTTACCGGAGTACCAGCAGCGTCATCGGCCTGTGCGCTGGTTGCGCCCAGGGCCATGCCACCCAGCAGCGTCGCCGCGGCGGCGATGCCGGCGAAAAGTTTCCTCATCTTCATGAGAATCCTCTCTTCCTTATTGTTTGATTACTTGTTTTTGCAATCGCGGGAGGCGGGAACCCAACTTGCTCCCGCGATCCGCAAATTTTGATTTGCCGGCCGGAATGCCCTCAAGTTGGTAGGCATTCCGGCCTCACACAGCAACTCAGACGAGTCGCTTCTTGTTATTCCAAATTTCGGCAGCGCCGATAAGCAGCACCGCGAGTCCGCCGATCACGCCACCGACCAGTAGCCACTGGCGTCCCGTCGCACCACCCGTCAACGGCAGCGCCGACACCGCGACATATCGGTTGGTGAAGGTGACAGGTTCAGTAGCAGCACTTTGCGATTCGGGAACTGCTGCACCGTTGTCATCCAGCACCTTGGTCACGGACTTCACGGAAGCCTTCCACTCTCCGTTGGAGTCCTTCGCGACAGTCACGACAACCTCATACTTCGCCTGCGAATAATGCAATGAAGCGATAGAGCCCTTGACCTCCGTCACGTAATACGTGTAAGAGGCATCGCCAGCGTTGTAAGTGATGTTGCCGAAGGACGCGGTATGGCTGCCCGAATCGGAGTTCACCTTCACCGTACAAGGTTGATCGGCTTCGCACTTATCCGGCAACGGCGCATTGCCCTTCGCCGCCAGAGTGAAATCGAACGTGTCGGAGGTCTTCCACTCGCGTCCGGCCAGGTCCTTCTTCACCGAAATCGCGTTCTCCAGGGCAACCGTCTTCAACGTGTTAGTGATGGTCGCGTTCAACGTGCCCGCATCGGCATTGGAAGACCACACCATCTGCTTGGTCAAGTCGACATTGTTTCCCATATAGGAGACGTCATATCGGTCATCACCAGAGATTTCCGCCACGGAATACGTGTATCCAGGAACCAGGTTGTCGACAGTCGTCTGCCAATCATTGCCCTTATTCAGCGTGATTACGCCACCGACGTTCTCCAGCTGAGCATTGGAATCGCCGCTCTTCTTACGCTGCAACTGCACCGTAACGGAACCGTCATCATGCTTGCTCGCACCATCCGACCATTGCTTGACGATCTTGATCTTGCCGAGCTTCACCTGCACCACAGGATGCGGATACTCGACTTCAGTCGGTGCGCATGACGTAGTTCCATTAACCTCGGTAAGCACGCAATAGTTCAATCGCGCGTCCACATTGGAATAGAATCCCGGCTGGCCCGCAGATGCGGTGCCAGTATTCGGCTCTCCCACATTCGGGTATTGCTGGTTGCCGGCATAAGTGGCATAGGCGGCATCGCTTGGCTTGACCTTGAAGGATACGTCGATGCTGTCGGCTTTCTCTGCGACGATGCCGTCATTGCCGTTAAACGTCACCGTCACCGTGCGATTGCCAAATTGATCGACACCGTACGTGGCCGTATATCCGCCCGTCAGCGCCTTATTGCCGTTTTTCACCGTCACATACTGTGTGATATCGGCACCGTCGGCCACGCCAGCGAAATCGACCGGGTCGACCCACTGGGACAAGGTGTCAGTGATGGAGGAGACCTTGATCTTCGCGGATGAGGTGATGCTGGAATAGATCTGGCCGAATGCTTGCGTCAGATTCTCAGCATTCGTGCCATCGAATTCCTTACCGTTCACTGCCTTGGCTTCACGGGCGAAATCGGACATTCTATTGGCGTCAGTCGAAGCCTTCACCACATAAAGCGAAACATTACTCTCCCGCCTGTTGGCCTCGGCCAGAGCGGCAGCATAGTTGTAACCGTAGTAATTATCACTACCCTCGATACCTGCACCATGCACACCCTGAGGTGTAGTACGCCAATCATCATCAGGATTGCACCTTTTTTTGCTGCACCCAATCGGATAATTGGATATACGGAACGTCGGATTGCCATCGGACAAGAAAATGATGTGCTTCTTCACGCCCGTGCGTCCTTGCAGATCATTCGCCTGCTTAAGCGCAGCCTCCCAGTTGGTTCCACCATCAGGTTTGCTGGACACAGCTGTTTTAATCTTGCTGACAGATGTGGTGAAGCTCTGCTTAGTCGAGGCCTTGTCGCTGAATGTCACAACCGCCATTTGGACTTGTTGAGATTCCGATAATTTGGAATTCGCCTCGGTCAGTAATTTCTCAGCAAGCTTATTTGCCGCGTTCTTCGCGTTAGTATCACGATTGTCGTTTTTATCCTGCATACTGCCGGACTTATCCATAACCAGCACAATGTCGGCTGGCGTGACGGTAGTGGTTTCGGAAGAAGCGCTATCACCCGAAGCATTCAAATGCAACTCGTACTGGTCGCCATCACCATCGACCTTTTCGATGGTCTTATTGTTTTGTGGCTTCACATTGGAATTGATAACAGTCACATGGCTGGTATCGCTCACCTTGAAAGAATGGGTTTCCGCATAGGAACCACCATTTCCATCGTTGTGCTGCGACAACGCCTCACCATTCGCGGAAACAGTGTATTTGCCGGAATTCAGCTCACGCACCGAATAGGTTGTGTCATCAGAGAAATCATTGAATTGCACACGAGCAAATTGGCCTTTGGCCAAAGTGATCACACCGTTCGAACCGGTGTTCAAACCAGAGCTGACAACCTGATTGGTGGACGCATCGTAAACGCTGTATTTGCCTTCATATGGCGTTTGCGAGCCATTGGCGAACAGCTGGAATTGGAACTGTTGATCGGCTGGAATAGTGCCCAATGTCTGCTTTTCAATGTCAATGGCCTTGGACGGCTTCACCGGCAAATTGAAGCTGATCTTGCAGTTGGATCCGCCGTCGCCGCGTTCCAGATAGAAGAAGCTCAAATGATGGGTTTTATATGCAGCGGAATCCCAGTTCTTGCCCGCATTACTGAATGCCTGGTTAATTGTCGTCGCGCGATCCAAACCATAACTTTGATTTCGATCATACGTGATATTCCCAGTAGCAAAATCAATCGTTCCGCGTATCGCCTGATGGATACCGCCCAAGTCAAGCACCAGCACACCATCGATGAACACCCACACATCGTCGTCACCGGTGAAATCAAACACCATGTTCTGATTGTTGACTTTGCCATCTTTAGGCATATAGAAATCGGCCCCAAGGTTCATGCCGAACGAATACCTATTGGCGTCGCTGTCATTGCCAAACGGCGTGAATAACGGGTCACGATTCCCGCTCTGGGTCTGCTTGGTCAATTCGAATCGTTTGCTATTGCGGTTATATTTCGCATATTTCGACGCCGCATCGAAACTGTAATTCCCTTGACCATCCGGAGTCAGCAAACCACCTTCCGGCATGTAATTAGTCACAGCATTATCAAACGCACCACCGAAGAGATAATCCAGCGATCCGTTGCCATCCGCCATGGTCGGATAATCGTTAGTCAGCAGAGGCTTCACAATGCCCGCGTACGCACCTTTGCCATCTTGAACATAGCGGTTATAGCCGGTTTCGTTTCTTCCGCTCATAAAATGCAACGCATGATTATTGTTGATGGAGCTGCGATTGTAATCATGCAGACCAATGCTGATACCATTCTGCTGCTCAACAGTGGCATTGACGTCATCGGCTAGTGCGGCAGAAGTGGTGGCGTAGCCCATGCCACCAAGCATGGCGACCGCGGCTACCGCAGCTACGATTCGCTTGGCAAAGTTCCCCTTTGGCTTTGGCTCAGATTCATGTACATGCCTCATGTGCATTGTCCCCTTAATACCGCGCTTCAACGCGGTTTCCGTCTCTAACACCGTCCGCGCATCACGCACCGGCACATGCCATGTCCAGTATGGATACACTTCCAGCGCTCCAACCTCGAATGTAGGAGAAAAGACGTCGGGAGATGCACACCCTAAGTGCGGGAAAGTCGAGGTATCATACCATCGTCAACCGTTGCAATCGCAACGTTTCACAATATGGGTGATACCCGAATAAAAAGCCGGCAGGAGGCATCGGCAAACAGCGGTCGTTATCCGCGCTTCGGCCACCAAGCCGCATGCCTACGGATATGCCACGGTCGCCCGCGCAACCATGCCAGCAGCAGACCGAGCAGCAACGTGACCACCGCGGCCGTGGTCGCAATCGTTCGCGCATCCTTCGCCGCATCATGCTCCGCCGGTACCACGTCGGGAATCGGCGAGCGCACCGCAGAAACCAACAGTCGATGCGTATTAACGCCGTACGGGGTGCACGTCATCAACGTCACCCGGTCTTCGCTGGGAACGATCTTCAGCTTCGAAGTGTCATTCGGTTCGATTACCGAAATGCGATCCACCTTGTAGCCGAGCGTGCGGCCCATCACTTCGATGTAGAAGTAGTCGCCGACGCGCATCTCATCCAATCGGGTGAACATCATCGCGTCCACAAGTCCGCGATGCCCGGTGATCACGGCATGAGTGTCCTTGCCGCCCACCGGCAGACTACTGCCATACAAATGCCCCGCACCGGACGCAAGTGCCGACTGCGACGTGCCATGGTAAATCGGCAGTTTCACAGAAATTTTCGGAATGCGGATAGTGCCCATCACACCGCTGCCGGAATCCAGCAGGCTTTGATATTCCGTATCTTTGGCGCTGGCGCTGTCTGATTCGTTGGAACCGGATTCGCTGGACCGCGAACTGCCCTGCGCCTGGGAGAACGGATCCTTCGCCTCGCCGAGGATCGGCTGG
>OICC01000358.1_pt1 | contig 14145 bp, 11 predicted proteins | sample 1581191 | NCBI WGS metagenome assembly OICC01 (sample SAMEA3882535, study PRJEB24775) | human gut metagenome | biome: human-associated habitat; feature: intestine environment; material: feces | place: Netherlands | collected 2009/2010 | reverse complement strand
CTATTCCGTCCTTATGATGAAAAATCCAATCCTCCGGGCAAACACCCATTGGCATCCCTTTTGCCATAAGATTAGAGCCTGTCGCACCATCTAAAATAATCGGTCCTTTTTGTAACAAATCTTGTAACTGTTGTCTTGTCATATTATCTATTCATCCTATAATTCCGCAGTAATCAAATCGCTTTCTTCTTCTACCATCTCTTTTAAATTTTCAGAAATACGATAAATTTCCTGCAATTGTTCATTCAATGTCTGTATAACAATAAAAGATTATAGCACAATCTTTTTTAAGCTGTATATATATTCCTGTATTGTTTATAAAATTGCAAAATTATACACGATTCATGATGAAATAGTATCATCCAACGTTTTCAAATTGACTGTTATACAACTCAGCATAAAAGCCATTTTGTGTAATCAATGCTTCGTGGTTTCCCTGTTCTATTATATCGCCATCTTTCATCACTAAAATCACATCTGCGTCCTTAATGGTTGATAATCTATGTGCAATAACAAAGCTTGTTCTTCCCTGCATCAGATGGTTCATCGCTTTTTGAATCCGTTGTTCTGTTCGCGTATCCACAGAGCTTGTCGCCTCATCCAGAATCAAAATAGGATTATCCGCCAAAATAGAACGTGCTATCGTAAGCAGCTGTCGCTGTCCCTGGGATACATTGGTCGCTTCCTCATTTAAGACAAAGTCATAGCCTCCCGGTAATGTCTCAATAAAATGATGTGCATGTGCAGCTTTTGCAAATTTCTCAAAATCAAAAACAGTCAATGCCGGATTGGCAATCGTCTCTCCAAAAACAGCTTTCGTATTCTCCTGAAATGCCGCATTCAGTTCTTCCTCTGTGCAGTCTGGGTCTACGAAAGTTGCTTTCACACCCATTTTACGGATTGTGTGAGCAAACAGATTGTATGTACCGCCATACAAGGCAGACGCACATACGATATGATCACCTTCTTCAGCAATATTCATAATCGCATAAAAGTTTGCTGCCTGTCCGGAAGAAGTCAGCATTGCTGCTACTCCACCCTCCATATCACAGATCTTTGCTGCTACTGCATCATTCGTCGGATTCTGAAGTCTTGTATAAAAGTATCCGGACTCTTCAAGATCAAAAAGTCTTCCCATCTGATCACTGCTGGTGTAACGGAATGTTGTGCTTTGTACGATCGGGAGCACACGTGGTTCACCGTTTCCCGGATTGTAACCGGACTGTACACATTTAGTTTCCATCTTGTAATTACTCATCATTGTCCCCCATTTCTTATAACTGATTATTCGTTCCAGTTATGGTATACGTCCTGAACATCATCATCTTCATCAAGAAGATCAAGTGTTTTCTGGATGTTTTTAATATCTTCTTCTTTTGTAAGATCAACATATGTCTGTGGAATCATTGTAACTTCGGCAGAAACCATAGGGATTCCGGCTTCTTCCATCTTCAGACGAACATCACTGAAGTCTTCCGGTGCTGTTAATACTTCGTAGCTGTCATCTTCTTCGTTAAAGTCTTCAGCACCTGCATCAAGTACAGTCATCATAAGATCATCAGAGTCCATATCGCACTCTTCTTTATCAATAATGATCTGTCCTTTTTCATCGAACATGAAAGATACACATCCAGGTGTTCCTACGTTTCCGCTTCCCTTTGTAAATGCATTTCTTACATTGGAAGCTGTACGGTTCTTGTTATCTGTAAGAGTCTTAACGATAATAGCGGTTCCGTTCGGTCCATATCCTTCATATGTAATACGCTCATAGTTATCAGCAGCTCCTTCTCCGGCAGCTTTTTTGATATTTCTCTCGATTGTATCATTCGGCATGTTGTTTGCTTTTGCTTTTGCAATAACATCACGAAGTCTGCTGTTGTTTGTCGGATCAGCACTTCCACCTTCCTTAACAGCAATTGCAAGTTCACGTCCGATCTTTGTAAAAATCTTTCCTTTCGCTGCATCATTCTTTTCTTTCTTATGCTTGATATTCGCAAATTTAGAATGTCCTGACATAATTTGTATCCTCTTTTCTACTTTTAAAAATAATCTATGTCCTGACATATTCTGATTCTCCTTTTCTATTGTATCAATGTATTTTATATAAATTCACTTGCATTTACAGATACACACTAAGTTCTGTAAAGCACTATCTTTATGATTTTACCACGCTTTTTTTGTTCTGTAAAGAATTTGGTTGGATTTATGTAGTAAGATCCAGACTGATTCTTATTGCTTGGTCAATTTTTTTCATTCGTTCCTGATCGATATGACAGACATATTCTCTCAGTCTTTTCTTGTCAATTGTACGGATCTGTTCCAGCAGAATGACTGAATTTTTCATAATATTATAATCATTTGTACAGATTTCAATATGTGTCGGCAATTTTGCCTTATTCATCTTCGACGTAATTGCGGCACAGATGATGGTTGGACTATGTCTGTTGCCTATGTTATTCTGTATTATAAGTACCGGCCGGATTCCACCTTGTTCGGAACCAACGACAGGACTAAGATCTGCGTAATAAATGTCGCCCCGTTTAATTATCAATTCATTCACACTCCGATATTCCAGTTACTTTTCGTATTTGTTCTCTGATTCTTCCCAGAACCTTTTGTTTTTCTTCTAAGAACATACTAAAGTATCTCCGGTTTTATCGGATGTATGCATGTCAACCGGATTCTTTCAATAATTCCGGTTATTCGAAATAATCAATCTGTTTTACGATCGTACCGTTTTTATAATACTCTCTCGGAACACGTTTGCTCAGATCACAGACAAATTCATAATTGAATCTTCCACTCAGATCAGAAAGATCTTCTACACGGATAACGGCGTCATTGTCTTTTCCGACCAGAGTAACCGGATCCATGAATTTTGCTTCCGGAATCTCTGTTACATCTACCATAAACTGATCCATGCAGACTCTTCCTACAATATCTGCACGTTTTCCATGGATAAGAACATATCCTTTATTTGAAAGGGAACGCGGATATCCGTCACCGTATCCGACAGGAATCGTAGCGATCCGCATCTTCTTTGGTGCAACGAAAGTTCCACCGTAACTGATGGAAGTTCCTTTTTCCACATCCTTTACAAAGCTGATATGGCTGATTAATTCCAGTGCCGGTTTCAGGTCAACAGCATCTTTTTTCACTTCATCTGACGGATACATTCCATAAATAGAGATTCCGGCTCTGGCAAGATCATGCTTCATATCTGGAAAATCAATAATTCCGGCACTGTTATCACAATCATAATAGGAGATCTGGACTCCATTTTTTTCTAACTGTTCTTTCATCCAGAGGAATTTTTCATGTTGGGCAAATGTATAAGACTTGTCAAATTCATCTGCCTTTGCAAAGTGTGTGAACATTCCTTCCATTTTAATATTAGGAAGTTTGCTGATTCTGGAAATTGTCTCAACACTCTCTTTGCTTACTTTGAATCCAATTCGTCCCATTCCTGTATCGATTTTTATGTGAAGAAATGCGGTCTTTCCTGACCTTACGGCAGCCTCAGCCATTCCCTTGGCCATCTCTTCTGTATAAACTGCTGCACGGATTTCTTTTTCAACCATTTCTTCATACTCATCAGGAAAAACACAGCCAAGAATCAAGATTGGTTTCTTGATTCCATGTGCTCTTAAAGTTCTTGCTTCTCCCATGCATGCTACAGCGTAACCCCAGATATAAGGCGTTTCCTCAAACATTTCCGCAAGAGGAACTGCTCCGTGTCCGTATGCATCCGTCTTGATAACAGCTATTAAACGTCCCTCCTGACCAATGCGATTTTTCATCTGTTCCATATTATATGCAATTGCGTCCAGATTGATCCGGGCACATACTCTGTTATACTGTTTCATAATTTATCTGCACTCCTTTGCATTCTTCATTGCATCGGCCATACCCTGAATCAGGTCTCTGGCTAATACGCTGTAACTTCCTTTGCTCTTTTTTGCTTCATCTCCACCACAGGCATGTAGGAAAACTCCCACAGTAGTGGCTTCAAATGGTGCCATATGCTGTGCAAGAAGTCCTGCAATCGTTCCGGCGAGAACGTCTCCAGAACCACCTTTTGCCATAGAGTTATTACCAGCGAGATTTACAAATCTCTGCCGATTTGTCTGTGCGACAACAGTACGACTGTCTTTTAACACACAGATTATGGATGATTTTGTATCCGGTCCGGATTGTTTTATGATCTGATCAAGTGCCTGGAAGCGATCTTCCATGATCGTATCAATACTCCATCCGGTCAGCCTTGACATTTCTTTCATATGTGGAGTTAAAATCACAGGTGCACAACATTGATTTAATAACTCTATATTCCTGCTCAGTAAATTAAGTCCATCGGCATCTATGACACATGGACAGGATACATTTTTCAATACATTTTTCAATATCTTTTCGGAAATCTGTCTCATTCCAAGTCCACAGCCAATACAAACCACATCAGCCCAGTCAAGAAGATGAGACAGTTGACTGTCATCATAAGAATCATAGCAGGATATGATTGCCTCCGGAAGAAGTTCCTGCAGTGCCAGACGGTTTTCACTTGCTGTATAAATCTGTACTAGACCGGCACCAACTGTATAGGCAGCACAGGCAGAAAGAAATGCAGCACCAGCCATCCCGGGACTTCCGGTGATCATAAGAACTTTTCCATAACTTCCCTTGTGCGAATTCATCATTCTCGAAGGAAGAAGTTTTCCAAGATCATTTTTGTCAAAAGTATAACAAACATCCAGGCGATTCGAAAAATATTTCGGATCAATTCCAATCGCAACCGGAATGCTCTCTCCTGCATACGACTTGCCAGGGAAAAGCTCACAGCCTAATTTTACACATGCCATACATACTGTAAGGTCGGCTCGAAATGCTGTCCCAAGAATCTTCCCTGTTGCAGCACAGATTCCGGATGGAATATCAACAGCAACTTTTTCTGCATCCTGAAGATTCATCCAGTCGATCACATCTTTATAATGTCCTGTGATTTCACGGCAGAGTCCAACACCAAATACAGCATCAATTATTACAGTATATTCTTCATCCGGGAATTCTGTGAATACAGAAATCCCCATATTTTCTACAATCTGTTTCTGACATCGACATTCTTCACTTAAAGAAGCTTCTTTCCCTGCAAATAGTACATCTGCATGCTTTCCCTGTTCGGTTAAGAGCCTTGCTACTGCAAATCCGTCTCCACCATTGTTGCCGCTTCCACAGACAATCAGACTTTTTTCTATGGAAATATTTTTCTTATGCATTGTCTCGACAATCTGAAGTGCTGCACGTTCCATAAGTACAAGGGATGGAATCCCAATTTCATGAATTGTGTGTGCATCAGCTTCACTCATCTGCTTCCCATTTGGAAGATATCTCATGCTTATCGCCTGACCTTTCTATCATTATTAATTCCTTTTAACATGAACAAATGCTGCGAAACCTCCTTTTGTCAGTTGGTCCCACAGCATCCTTGCAGCTTTGCTAGATTCTATTCTTTATCCTGCTGACAAAGGTTGTAAGATAACTTCATCAGTGTGTCAGATAAATGTACGTTCTCAACGACCACATCCTTTGGAAGGGAAAGGTCTGTATGTGCAAAATTCCAGATTCCCTTCACACCGTTATCTACCAGAATATCAGCCACTTCAATTGCTTTTGATTTTGGAAGTGTCAGTGCAGCAATTTCAATGTCATTATTCTTAAGAAAATCTTCCAGTTCATCAACCATACGCACAGGAATCCCCCTGATCGTTACGCCTTCCAGTCGAGGATTCACATCGAAAAGACTTTTCAGAATAAATCCGCTTCTTTCGAAGGAAGCATAGTTTGCCAGTGCCTGTCCTAAATTACCGGCACCAATGATAATAAAATTATGACATCTATCCAATCCTAAGATCTTTCCAATTTCTGTATAAAGATATTTCACATTGTATCCGTACCCCTGCTGGCCGAATCCACCGAAATTATTCAAATCCTGACGTATCTGTGAAGCCGTTACATGCATCTTCTTACTCAGGTCACTGGATGAAATTCTCTCTACGCCAGCCTCCAGCAGATCTCCCAGATATCTGTAGTACCTCGGAAGTCTGGAAATGACTGCACGTGATATCTTTCTCTGTTCCAATTTTTAGCCCTCCACTCTTAAACTACCCTTTATTATATAAAAGAGTTAAAGTTCTGTCAAACTTTTGTTTTGCAAAAACCATTAAAATCCATATATTTTCCTTGTATTTTCGACATTTTTCTATATAATGATAATGTTAGAAGTCAAAAAACGAGGTGAAAATATATGATACTCGCATGTCACAATATAGAAAAAGCGTTTGGGGAACGCGAAATTGTACGAGACGGCTCCTTTCATATTGAAGATCGTGAGAAAGCTGCTCTTGTTGGTGTGAACGGCGCCGGGAAATCAACAATCCTTAAGATGATTATCGGAGAAGAACCTCTTGATGGTGGAGAGGTTATTCTCGCGAAAGGAAAGACACTCGGTTATCTTGCGCAGCGTCAGGATTTAAAATCCGGAAATACCATTTATGAGGAAGTAAAAAGTGCAAAAGCGGATATTTTTGCAATGGAAGCTCAGATTCGTTCCATTGAACATGAACTGAAGCATCTGGAAGGTGAGGAATTGCAGAGCCGCCTGGAGACCTACAATCGTCTACAGTCTGAATTTGATGCAAGAAACGGTTATGCCTGCGAAAGTGAGATTACAGGTGTATTAAAGGGACTTGGGTTTACGGAAGACGATTTTAATAAACAGACAGATACACTTTCAGGAGGTCAGAAGACCCGTGTTTCTCTCGGAAAATTACTGCTTACAAATCCGGATATCCTCCTGCTTGATGAGCCGACAAACCACCTGGATCTGAATTCCATTGCCTGGCTGGAAACATATCTGATCAATTATTCCGGAGCGGTATTTATCGTCTCCCATGACCGTTATTTCCTGAATCGTGTTGTCACAAAAGTTGTTGAGATTGACAATGCACAGGTTCGCATGTACCTTGGAAATTATAAAGATTATGCAATGAAAAAACAACAGATCCGAGATGCACAGCTGAAAGAATACATGAATCAACAGCGTGAGATCAAACATCAGCAGGCTGTTATTGATAAATTAAAGTCTTTCAATCGTGAAAAATCAATCAAACGTGCAGAGAGTCGTGAGAAAATGCTTGACAGGATTACGCCATTGGACAAACCGGTTGACAGTACGAAAGAAATGCATTTTACGCTGGAACCATCGCAGATCAGCGGAAATGATGTTCTTACAGTGGAACATCTCTCAAAGCAATTTGACAATCAGGTTCTCTTCAGTGATATCAGTTTTGAAATCAAACGTGGCGAACATGTCGCTGTGATTGGTGATAACGGAACCGGAAAGACAACACTTTTAAAGATCATTAATCAGGTTATTGCAGCGGATCAGGGCGAATTCACACTTGGATCCAAAGTGACGATTGGTTATTACGACCAGGAACATCACGTACTTCATGATGATAAGACCATTTTTGATGAGATTTCTGATGACTATCCTAATCTTACCAATACACAGATCAGAAATACACTCGCTGCATTCCAGTTTACCGGAGATGAAGTGTTCAAAGAAATTCATACGTTAAGCGGTGGAGAAAAAGGCCGCGTATCGCTTGCCAAACTTATGCTTTCGGAAGCAAATTTTCTAATCCTTGATGAGCCGACCAACCATCTGGACATTACTTCCAAAGAAATTCTGGAAGAAGCATTAAATAACTACAGCGGAACGATACTTTATGTATCCCATGACCGTTATTTTATCAATCAGACCGCATCCCGGATCCTTGAACTGGTGAATCAGACATTTGTTAATTACATCGGAAACTACGATTATTATCTGGAGAAAAAAGAAGCACTGACACTTGCTTATGCTTCTGGAAATGAAACAAATGCAGAAAATGTATCCAATTCAGGCAATTCTGCTGCATCCACTCCTGCTTCGGATTCAAAATTAAGCTGGCAGGAACAGAAGGAACAACAGGCACGTGAACGTAAACGTAAAAATGAGTTGAAGAAAACAGAGGAAGAAATTGCAAAACTTGAAGATCGCAACACAGAGATTGACGAGGAACTGACGAAAGAGGAAGTTTATTCGAACTCTATTGAGTGCCAGAAACTTTCAACAGAACGCGCTGCAAATGAAACAAGATTAGAAGAATTGTATGAATTGTGGGAAGAATTAGCAGAATAATGAATCTGCATAACAGTAATCGCCTGACAGCTACTATTTATGGTAACTGTCAGGCGATTTGTTTTAAGATTACATTTTCAAATTTAGTCAAACTTGAATCGGGATCAAGGTTTGTTTCTATACTGTACCGGTGTGATATTATACAGTTTTTTAAATGTTCTGTTAAAATGCTCTACATTCTGATATCCCACAGATTCTGCAATACTTTCTACAGTTGCACTGCTGCTCTTAAGCATTGCTCTTGCCTTTTTCATACGGATTTCTTTCAGAATATCTCCGAATGTCATTCCTGATTTTTCTTTAATATATTTTGACAAATATGGTTTTGAAAGGAAGAACTTCTCAGCAAGATCGTCCAATGTAACTTCTTTATAATTTGCATAAATATAATTTGTAATATCTAATAATCTTTCATCCTTGCATGTCTGGGATCTCTGTACGCTATCCAATTTATTCACTGCAACAACGAGTGCTTCAATAGATGCTTTGATAATATCGGCATCAACTCCGACACCCCAGTAACGCTTCTTGTTGGAAATAACACCGACATAAGCAACAGCTCTGGAAGAAGATCCTTTTGTCAAAGAATGCTCCTCGTAAAATGCAAGTTCAAATTCGATATCAAAATAATGCTTGATTGCATTGCTGACAGCATCCAGACGTCCGTTTCCAACACCTGTGATCTTGCGGTTACTTCCATTGTGGTGAATCGTTGCTTCTGCGACAATTCCATCTTCTTGTTTAAAGTGGCATTCATCAACACTGAAAATTGGTTTCGCATTGATGTAATGGTCTTCAAAGATATGATATACATTGTCTGGTGTAAGTTCTTCGTGAGCCTTGTCGGAAACATCTTTTACAAGATATCCGACTTCTTCTCTCAGCTTTTCCGGTAAGCTGATTCCAAAGCTCTGCTTCAGGATATAGTTTACGCCACCCTTTCCTGACTGGCTGTTAATACGAATTACATCGGAATCGTATCTTCTGCCAACATCCTGTGGATCGATCGGGAGATATGGAACAGTCCATGTCTGACAGTCATGCTCCTCTCTCCAGGTCATACCTTTCGCAATCGCATCCTGATGTGAACCGGAGAATGCTGTAAATACAAGATCTCCTGCATATGGCTGGCGCGGAGAAACTTTCATTCTTGTCACGCGTTCATAGATTTCACAAATGTCACTCATATTAGAGAAATCAAGTTCCGGATTCACACCCTGAGAAAACATATTCATTGCAAGTGTGATAATATCTACGTTACCTGTTCTCTCTCCGTTTCCGAACAATGTTCCTTCGATTTTATCAGCACCGGCAAGGATTCCAAGCTCAGCATCTGAAACTCCTGATCCTCTGTCATTGTGCGGATGCAGAGAAAGAATTACATTCTCTCTGTCGCGCAGATGCTTGTTAAAATACTCTACCTGACTTGCGAATACATGAGGCATAGCATTTTCCACTGTTGTAGGCAGGTTGATGATCGCTTTGTTATCAGCTGTTGGCTGCCAGATCTCAAGGACTGCGTTGCAGACTTCTAATGCATAGTCAACTTCTGTTCCCTGAAAACTTTCCGGACTGTACTGGAATGTAAAGTTTCCATCTGTTTCTTCTGCTAACTCTTTCAAAAGTTTTGCACCGTCAATTGCAATCTGCTTTACCTGCTCTTTATCTTTCTTAAATACCTGTTCTCTTTGTGCAACAGATGTTGAATTATATACATGGATAATAGCATGTGGAGCACCTTTGACAGCGTCAAAAGTTTTTCTGATAATATGCTCTCTTGCCTGTGTCAGAACCTGGATCGTAACGTCATCCGGAATCATGTTCTGCTCGATCAATGTTCTTAAAAACTGATATTCCGTCTCAGACGCAGCTGGGAATCCGACTTCGATCATCTTGAATCCTACATCCACAAGCAGCTGGAAGAATTCCAACTTTTCATCCAGACTCATCGGCTCGATCAGTGCCTGGTTACCATCTCTCAAGTCAACACTGCACCAGATTGGTGCTTTGTCAATTGAATCTTTCTTTACCCAGTCATAACATGGCTCAGGTGGCATAAAGTAAGTCTTTTCGTATTTCCTCCAGTTTTCCATAATGTGTACCTCTCTTATATTTAATCAATTTAGTTGTTGTTTTTTAACACTCGTTTATATTAGCACAGGAAAGTCTTAGATTGTAGTGACTATTTTAATCACCTCACTTGATCTTTTTTAATATTTCCTGCTTTTTGGTACGAATTTTTTATAGAAAACAGGTGGAAAATATATTCCACACATTTTTTTAAGGTTCTCTTTTCTGCATTCTGTGTTGTATAGACGGGATATTCACGGATCAATTTGTCATTTAACGTGCAGCGAATCCTGCCGACTTGCATTCCTTTCCTTACAGGAGCATCCAACTGATCAGGAATCTCATAGTCAACAGAAATCGTTTCATCTTCTTTCAATAGGAAAGAAACAGGTGTCAGATTTGCAGTAAGAGAAATCTTGGTTCCGTTTTTACCGGGATAAGCTATCGTATCTGAATGTGCTTTTATTCCATTATTAATAAATATCTGCCGGACAGGTAATTTAATTTCAAATGTCTTATATTGATAATGATCCAAAGCATAAGTCATAAGAGTTCTCATATCGGACCATTTATAACTCTTATTATTTGGCCATCCGCAGGCAAGGAGTGCAACAATAAATGTCCGCTCATCTCTACGCAGCGCACCGACATAACAATATCCGGCATCTGAAGTAAATCCTGTTTTTCCGGAAAGAGCGCCGTCCATCATATTTAAGAATGCATTATGATTATAACAGCTGAACGACCGTTTCCCTTCAACATCTTGAAACTGATAGGTTTCGGTACGCGTGATCGTAAGAAATTCTTCCTGTTTCTTAGAATTCATAATACAATAACGCATGATCCTTGCAAGATCTTCTGCTGTAGTGTGATGGATTCCATTTGAATCTGCTGCGTCTAATCCATTTGGTGTGATAAAATAAGTAGAATAACAGCCGATCGTCCGCGCTTTTTGGTTCATCAGATCTGCGAATTTCTCTACACTTCCGGCAACAGCTTCTGCAATTGCAACCCCAGAGTCATTATGTGACTCCATCATTAAGGAATAAAGAAGATCTTTTAAATAGAACCGTTCTCCTGCAACCATTCCAAGATGTACCTTTGGCTGTGCCGCAGCCTGATCGCTTACTGTAACAATCTGATTTTCTGAATCAATTATGCCGCTCTCTAATGCAAGGATGCAAGTCATAATCTTTGTTGTACTTGCCATTGCCCGTTCTTCCTGTCCATTTTTGGAAAATAAAATACGCCCACTGTCTGCATCCATTAAGACGGCAGACAGGGCGTATAATTGTTTTAGCTCATCTGGAACTACCTGACGTTCGTTAGAACTGACATTTATCTTCCAGTTTTGTCCTGCATGATCAGATGTAGTTCCAAAAACATGAACCGGAAAAGAAATTCCAATGATCATGCTGACAATCAGTATGCGAACAAAGAATAAATAGATTCTGAAATACCACTTTTTAAATTCTATCATCAATTGATTTCCTGTTTATATTGGAAGCTCCATTCTTCTTTTTATTTTATGATTCCAATGCAAGTTGTAGAATTCAAAAATCAAATGTCCATACGGATCTTTGCCTCATCCTCTGCTTCTTCTTTGAAATGTTCCAGCTGCTCCGGATTCAATGACGGAAGATCATCAATCGACGGTACACTGAATCTTCTTAAGAATTCTTCCGTCGTGCCGAAAAGAATTGGTCTTCCAGGTGCATCAAGTCTTCCGACTTCTTCTACCAGACCATATTCCACAAGTTTATTTACTGCATGATCAGACTTTACTCCACGGATTTTCTCTACCTCGATCTTAGTGATCGGCTGTTTGTATGCAATGATTGACATTGTTTCAAGAAGAACGTCCGTCAGAGTATATTTCTTTGGCTGCTTTGCCACACGGATCAGATAGTCATACATTTCCTTCTTTGTACACATCTGATAAGACTTGTCCAGTTCAATGATGCGGATTCCTCTGTTCTTTGATTCGTATTTCTTCATCAGATCCCGAAGTAATTCTTCGGTTGTCTGCTCATCCTGTTCGATTGCTTTCGCAATTTTACTTAGTTCAACAGACTCTCCCATTGTAAATAAAATAGCTTCAATTGCAGCCTGAAGTGTTTTTACTCCTGCCATTTACACTACGTCTCCTTTTCTCTCGATCATGATCTCACCACAAGTAGATTCTTGTTCAACATAAATTTCACCCAGCTTCATCATTTCAAGAATCGCAAGAAACGTAACAACAACATGCATTTTACTCTTCTGCTTCTGAAGAAGCTGACGGAAACTGAACCGGCGGTGTTCCTGTAAATAATCACGCACATAAAGGAACTTATCTGTGAGTGAAACTTCCTCTTTCTCAATCTTGCCAAATTTACTTCTTACTGGATCCACTTTATCTGTCTGCCGACGCATAACTTCCTGAAAAACTTTCTTTAACTGTACCATTGTCAGATCCCCAAGTAAAAGGTCAAGATCAACTGGCTCCACATATTCCAGAACTTCTTCCGGAATTGTCGGATTCTTATATAAAATCAGATCCGCATCTACCTGGCGGTCTCTGAGCTCATAAGACATGTATTTATACATTTTATATTGCAGCAGCTGTTCAACCAGTTCCTGCCTTGGATCTTCTTCCTCTCCATCTTCTTTGACTTCTTTTGGAAGAAGCATCTTGCATTTAATATCCAACAACGTCGCTGCCATAACAAGAAATTCACTCATCACATTCAGATCTTCCCGTTGCATCTGACGGATATATTCCATGTACTGATTCGTAATCTCCACAATGGGGATATCGTAAATATCAACTTTATTCTTCTCAATCAGATGAAGGAGCAGATCCAACGGCCCTTCAAATACTTCCAGTTTTACCGGTATTCCCATAATAATCTCCTTTTATCTGCAAAGGGTGATTGTAATCACTTCTGCCGGATTGAACAGTCTCACGTTAAATGTGTGCGTTCCAAGCCCTTTGCTGACGATGATCGTCTGTTCTCCCTCCATGGTCATCTCTCCTGAATATTTTGGAAAAAGAAATGCCTGCGGAGTGATCACGCCGCCAATTCCCGGCAAGCGTACACATCCTCCATGTAAATGTCCAGACAAAATCAGATCGGAACCCCATTCCTTATAAGCTTCCATATAGGATGGATTGTGGGCAAGCAGAATGTGATAACTGTTGTCTGCGAAATTCTCTGTTGTCTCCTGCTGTTTTTCCTGATTTCCTGTAGTATGCTTTTCTCCTAGGCATCTGCGTACATCTTCAGCGGTGACATCCGCCTTGTGGAATTTTTTATTCACAATCAGTGGGAGTTCCAATCCGCTGATATGAATCTGTTGATTTCCCAACAGAATATCGCAACTTTCATTTTCTAGAAAACGAACCCCTTCTGCCTGTAACTTTTTACGATACTCTTCGTAACACAAAGAATAGTTTTCCTGATTCTCTTTGATTCTCTGTTCATGATTTCCACTCGCATAATAAACCGGGCAGAGCTGCGGCAGACGACTGACAAAATCCAGTGCCTCTTGGTACCGCACATCATTTTTTGCCACCAGCATATCTCCGCCAATTAAAATCAGATCCGGCTGTTCTGCTTTTATAGCTTCGAACAATTTATTATTCTGCTTACCATAAACATGGTTGTGCATATCACTTAAAAAAATAATTCTGTTCACTGGATCTTTTTCGGCTGTGCAGGTTATCTTTGGTGAATGTACTTCGTAATGTGTTACACAAAAAGAATGCTGCTCCCGATACATTTCTGCTAATATAACCGCGCACACAATCGGAAAAAGAACAGTGAAAAAACCTAAGATGCTCATATCGTATG
>OICC01000357.1_pt1 | contig 14178 bp, 12 predicted proteins | sample 1581191 | NCBI WGS metagenome assembly OICC01 (sample SAMEA3882535, study PRJEB24775) | human gut metagenome | biome: human-associated habitat; feature: intestine environment; material: feces | place: Netherlands | collected 2009/2010 | reverse complement strand
CGTCTTCTACCTGCACTCCCGTCTGCTGGAGCGCTGCGCCAAGGTTTCCGATGACCTCGGCGGTGGTTCGATGACCGGTCTGCCGATCGTCGAAACCAAGGCGAACGACGTGTCCGCATACATTCCGACCAACGTGATCTCCATCACCGACGGTCAGATCTTCCTGCAGTCCGATCTGTTCAACGCCAACCAGCGTCCTGCAGTGGACGTCGGTATCTCCGTCTCCCGAGTCGGTGGCGCAGCGCAGACCAAGGCACTGAAGAAGGTCTCCGGCACGCTGAAGATCTCCCTGGCCCAGTACCGTTCGCTGGAATCCTTCGCCATGTTCGCTTCCGATCTGGATGCGGCTTCGAAGGCTCAGCTGAACCGTGGTGCCCACCTGACCGAGCTCCTGAAGCAGCCGCAGTTCTCCCCGTATTCGATGGAACAGGAAGTCGTGTCCGTGTGGGCCGGCACCCATGGCAAGATGGATGACCTGCCAATCAGCGACGTGTTGCCGTTCGAAAAGGGCATGCTGGATTATCTGGATCACAACACCGATATCCTCAAGACCATTCGCGAGACCGAAGACTTCACCGCCGACACCGAGGCTGCCCTCGACAAGGCCGTGGAAGCGTTCCGTGAGACCTTCGTGACCAGCGCGGGCAAGCCGCTGGTCGAGAAGAAGCCTGACGAGAAGCACACCACTCCGGTCGAGCAGGAAAAGATCGTCGCAGGAGAGAAGTGATTCATGGGCTCGCAACTCGCATTGAAATCTAGGATCGCCTCCACCGCGTCGCTGGAGAAAATCTTCAACGCGCAGGAGATGATCGCGTCTTCGCATATCGCCAAGGCACGTGACGTGGCCTTGAACGCGAAGCCGTATACCGATGCGATTTTCGACGCCGTGCAAGCGCTGGTGGCCCATACCCATATCGACCATCCGATCGTGAAAAAGAACGAGGACAACCCTCGCGTGGCTGTCCTCGCTCTTACCTCGGACCGTGGTATGGCAGGTCCGTACACCTCCTCGATCATCCGCGAAACGGAATCGCTGTTGGCCCGACTCGATGAGCAGGGCAAGCAGCCGGAACTGTATGTGTATGGTCGTCGCGGTGTGACGTATTACAAGTACCGCAACCGTCCGGTTGCCGGCACTTGGGAAGGCGATACCGACCAGCCCGGCGTGGAAGTCGCAGAGTCCATCTCGAAGGCACTGTTGGACGCTTATATGAAGCCGGCGGACCAAGGTGGAGTCTCCGAACTCTACATTGTGTTCACCGAGTTCGTGAATATGGTGGTTCAGAAGGTGCGTGTGCTGCGCATGCTACCCGTTGAGCTCGTGCTTCCGGAACAGCCGGAATCCGGTCCTGTGCCGGAATCCGATGCCGATGCTGCGACTCCTCTGTATGCGTTCGAGCCAAGCGTTGACGAAGTACTCGACGCGATTCTGCCGAAGTACATCCAGTCCCGTATCCATGAATGCCTGCTCACCGCAGCGGCATCCGAGACTGCAAGCCGACAGAACGCCATGCACACGGCTACAGACAACGCTCGCAGCCTGATCGATGAACTGACTCGCAAGCTCAACGCTTCGCGTCAGGCATCGATTACCCAGGAACTTACCGAAATCATCGGCAGCGCTGATGCGCTGAACAAGAAGGAAGAGTAGGAACGCATATGGCTGAGAATCAGACCACAGCGGCTCCCGAGACGGCTGCAGAGCCGACCGCTGGACGCGTTACGCGTATCCAGGGTTCGGTTATCGACGTCGAATTCCCGGTGGGCCACCTGCCCGACATTTACAATGCACTTACCGTTGAACTGGCCAACACCGGTGTCCACGAAGAGGGCGAGACCACCAAGAAGATCACCCTTGAGGTTGAACAGCATCTTGGCGATTCCACCGTGCGTACCGTCGCTCTGAAGCCGACTGACGGCCTCGTGCGTGGCGCCACCGTGTATGACACCGGCGGCCCGATCTCCGTGCCGGTTGGCGATGTCACCAAGGGCCACGTATTCGACGTGTCCGGCAACATCCTCAACAAGAAGGCCGACGAGACCGTCACGGTCACCGAACGTTGGCCTATCCACCGCAACCCGCCGGCATTCGACCAGCTGGAGTCCAAGACCCAGATGTTCGAAACCGGTATCAAGGTCATCGATCTGCTGACCCCGTATGTGCAGGGTGGCAAGATCGGTCTGTTCGGTGGCGCAGGCGTCGGCAAGACCGTGCTGATTCAGGAAATGATTCAGCGTGTGGCCCAGAACCACGGCGGTGTGTCCGTGTTCGCAGGCGTCGGCGAACGTACCCGTGAGGGTAACGATCTGATCGGCGAAATGGACGAAGCTGGCGTACTTGAGAAGACCGCACTGGTCTTCGGCCAGATGGATGAGCAGCCGGGTACCCGTCTGCGCGTGCCGCTGACCGCACTGACCATGGCAGAGTACTTCCGTGACGTACAGAACCAGGACGTGCTGCTGTTCATCGACAACATCTTCCGCTTCACCCAGGCTGGTTCCGAGGTATCCACCCTGCTCGGCCGTATGCCGTCCGCAGTGGGCTACCAGCCGAACCTGGCCGATGAGATGGGCGCGCTGCAGGAGCGCATCACGTCGACCCGTGGCCACTCCATCACCTCGCTGCAGGCCATCTACGTGCCGGCCGATGATTACACCGACCCGGCCCCTGCGACGACCTTCGCCCACCTGGACGCAACCACCGAGCTGTCCCGTGACATCGCCTCCAAGGGCATCTACCCGGCAGTCGACCCGCTGAGCTCCACTTCGCGAATCCTTGATCCGCGTTACGTGGGCCAGGCTCACTACGAGTGCGCCAACCGCGTCAAGGCGATTCTGCAGCGTAACAAGGAGCTGCAGGACATCATCGCCCTGATTGGCATCGACGAGCTCGGCGAAGAAGATAAGACCACTGTGAACCGCGCCCGTAAGATCGAGCAGTTCCTTGGCCAGAACTTCTACGTCGCCGAGAAGTTCACCGGCCGTCCGGGCTCCTATGTTCCGGCCGATGAGACCATCGAAGCCTTCACCCGCATCTGCGACGGCGTGTATGACGACGTTCCGGAGCAGGCATTCTCCGGTATCGGCGGCATCGACGACCTCGAGAAGAAGTGGCACGACATGCAGAAGGAATACGGTGCGTGATGGCCGGATCGACATTGCAGGTGAACATCGTCGCCGCTGACCACCCTGTGTGGCACGGCACGGCGAAGTCCGTTACCATTCCCGCCTCCGAAGGCGGAATGGGCATCCTGCCCGACCACGAGCCTGTGCTGACCGTGATCAAGGAAGGAACCATCGTTGTGGTGGATCCTGAAGGCAATCGCTTCTCCTTCGAGGTGACTGACGGCTTCATCTCCTTCGATTCGAACAAGCTCACCGTCGCGGTCGAGCGTGGAACCAACGTGAAGCGCGCCGAATAAGCCGTTTCCGCTTGACGTAAGGTGGCCCGGTAATCGCAATATGTTTTTGTATTGCGATTACCGGGCCGCTTTTGTCTTTTACGTGGCTTTCCGCCGCCGCGAATACGTATGCCGTACGTACGGCGACGCGCATGGTAGGGTAGTGCCTCGTGCGAATTATTGTTGCTGACTGCTCTGCCGAATATTCCGGACGATTGAACGCCTCCCTGCCGCTCGCCAAGCGCGTGCTGCTCATCAAGGCGGACAACAGCCTGCTGATCTTCTCCGAACTCGGCTCATACAAGCCGCTCAACTGGATGTCCGCGCCATGCAGCATCAGGGACATCACCCCCGACCACGCCGATGACGACGTTGATACTGAAGTGCCGCAAAAGGTGATCCGCGCGTCGGCCGACAAATCGAACGACGTGCTGGAAGTGACGTTGCAGCACATCTATTCGGACGAATCGTACGACCTCGGCGAGGATCCGGGCCTCATCAAGGACGGCGTCGAAGACCATCTGCAGAAGTACCTGGCCGAACAGATCGAACGCATCGGCAAAGGCGCGAAGCTCGTGCGCCGCGAATACCCGACAGCCATCGGACCGGTCGACATCATGGCGATTGACGGCAACGGCGAGCACGTGGCCATCGAAATCAAGCGCAACGGCGGCATCGACGGCGTCGAACAGCTCACCCGCTACTGCGATCTGCTCAACCGCGACCCGCTGCTGGTCCCCGTGCACGGCATCTTCGCCGCGCAGACCATCACCCCGCAGGCCCGCGTGCTCGCGCAGGACCGCGGTTTCAAATGCCTGATTCTCGATTATGAGGAGATGAAGGGCACCGAAGACGACTCTCTACGACTCTTCTAATGAAAAAGCCTCCCGGGTGGGAGGCTTTTTGCGGTTAGACCGGCTGGATCAGTAGGCGGCGAGAATGTCGACCACGAAGACCAGCGTGGAATTCGCCGGAATCTTCTCCTGATCCTTGTTTCCGTAGCCGAGGCTCGGCGGCACCACCAGCAGCACCTGGGAACCGACCGTGTGGCCTGCCAGACCCTGCTTCCAGCCCTTGATCACGCTGTCAAGCGAGAAGGCGGAGGACTGTCCGCGGTCCCACGAGGAATCGAACTGCGTGCCGTCCAGCAGCCAGCCGGTGTAGTGCGCCACCACGGACTGCGTATCCTTGACCACAGCGCCCTTGCCCTTGATGAGGTCCTGGGAAACCAGGGAATCGGAGCCCTTATAGCCGTTCATGTCGATCGACGGCTTGCCGTCCTTGGCGAGCGTTACCTTCGGCAGGTCGGCCGGAACGCCCGCGACCTTCTCGCCGGTGGCCTTCTTCAGGTCCTTCGACTTGGACACCAGCGTGAGTACCATCAGGTACGAGGTGCCGGAGGAATTCGAGTCGTTCATGCCGAACGCCACGGTGGAATTGAGCTTGAGGCTCTTGAAGATCTTGTAGTAGTTCTCGGTCATCTGGCTGGTATCCGAGGTGACTACGGTGGAGCAGTCGGGGGTGTTCTTCTCCCACGTGCTGGCCAGTTCGGAACCATCCTTGACGCTGATGGCGATGCCCTGCGAGCAGACGCGGTCGCCGTCCTCGATCTGGGCTCCGTCGCCCTTCTGCAGCACCACGTAGCTGTTGTCCTCGACCGTCATCGGCGTCTTGAACGAGACGGTCGGCTTCTTGCCGAGCTCGCCCTTGGCGGTCACGCCGGCGATCTGGTGCATGCCGATTTTTTCGGAAGATGAGGAGGAATCCGAGTTCGACTTGTCGGATTTCGCGCTGGAATTACCGCCGCACGCAGTGACGCCCAGGCACATGACCGTTGCGCAGACTGCCGTGACGGCCTTGGAAAGAAGTGATTTACGCATAGGGCCAACCATAGCGGCAAAGCATGATTTTCATGTTTTTTTCAGGCTTGTGCAAACGGACACTGTAGAATGGAAAAGCTATGACTGTATTGCAGGAAGAACAAGAGAAGCCGCAGATCGAGACGGGCCCTACCCGGCATGCGAAGATCATGCGTGGCATCGTCACGCCTATTTTCGGCTTGCTTGCCATCGCATGCGTCGTGTTTGGCGTGTTGAATTCAACCGTCTGGAAACCGGACAATGAGATCACCGCCGCCGCTCCGGTGAACGGTTCGGAATACGTGGTCACCGATCCGAACGTGCTGCAGCTGGTAGACGGCCGCGTCAATATTTCGGCCAAATCCCGTGACAAGAAATCCAATGTGTGCATCGCCATAGGTTCCGCGCGCGATGTTGCCGGATGGATTGCGGGAAGCAAGTACATGCGCGTCTCCGGTCTGTCCGATTGGACGACGCTTTCCACCATGAAGGTCTCCGCGCAGGGAACCGCGGACAATTCCCAGAACCAGGTGGCTTTCAAGGACTCCGACATGTGGCGCACCATCAAGTGCAATGACGGTGCCGTTGATATGCAGGTCAAAGGATCGAACAGCAATAACGCCGAGGATGTTGTGGCGTTGATTGATTTCGGCAACCGCAAGGGAGACACGGTCACTCTGAATTGGGACCGTCGTAACCTGCCGAATTTCGCCATGCCGTTGTATCTTGCCGGCGGACTGCTGGCGATTCTCGCCGTGCTTTCCGCTTCCGTATTCGCCATGCCGCCGCATAAGCGCCGCAAGCGCATGGTGGAAGGCATGGCAAGCGCCGTAATCGAGGAAGAGGCACCCGCCAGCATCGCAGTGTCCGGGAAGCCGGATGGTGCAAGTCGACGTAATCGTCGCCGTCACGCCACACATCGGCGTTCGGGCCGTGCGTCCTCGCAATCCTCGCAATCTGAAGCCACCGAAACACCGGTTATCATCGACCCAAGTTCGCGTAACCTGGTCGCCGACCAGCAGAACACGATTGCGGAAAGCCAGCCGACTGTGTCCGAATCGACCGTATTTGAATCGACGGCAGGCGAATCGTCTGTTGACGACGAGGCGACTTCCGTGATCTCGCAGGATGAGCTTGCCGCGTATTTCGCTCGTCTTGCCCAAGAGGAGGTTCAGACGGAAACGCAGGAAGACGGCCAAGAGGAGGACCAGTGATGAGGAAGCGTAGTCAGGCGATTATCGCGGCCATGCTCGCGCTGGGAATGGCCGTCGGCATGTGCGGTTGCGAAGGCCAGCTGCCGACCCCGAAAGCCACCACCCGGCAGGATGCGCCGAACTTGAGCGCCAAGCAGGAGCAAAAGGTCCGCACGAGGATTCTCAAAACGCTCGACCAGTGCAATCAGAACCGTGACACTGATACGTTGCCGACGATTCTCGAAGGTCCGGAACTGGACATCCGCACCAGCGAGCTGAACGTAGCGAAAGCCACGGGCAATCTTGACCGTAAGACCACCATCCCCACGGATCTGGCCCAGGCCGTGATCTCCACGGATGCCGGCTGGCCACGGTCCGTGTTCTCCATCACGTCCACAACCAAGGACCAGCAGTCCAAGCGTCTGCTGGTGTTCAGGCAGGATTCCGCACGCCAGAACTACAAGCTGTGGGGTGTGGCGCGACTGTTCTCCGGCGTGAAGATGCCGAGTTTCGAAATCTCCAAAACCGGCAGCGCGCAGGGAACGCCTACGGACACCGGTCTGGTCATGACGCCGAAAGCGGCGGTGGACGCGTATGCGGACCTGCTGCAGAACGGGGCGAACAGCAAGTACGCCAGCAAATTCGCGGATGATGATCTGCGATCGAAGCTTGCCGATCTGACTGCCCAGGTGCAGAAGGCCATGGAGCTTAACGAAGGCACGCAGCAGCAGACCTTCGAACCGGTCAATGGAGCCATCAGCGTCATGCGTTCCGCGGACGGCGGCGATCTGGTGGTGGCGCAGATCAACTCCGAATGGACGCGTTCCGCCGGCGCTGGCCGTGAATCGCAGCCGGCCTCTGACGCGGAAAAGGCGCTGTTCGGCAATGGCAAGGCCACCAGCACCATGAAGACGAGCTATGTGAACGTCATCGCGCTGTATGTTCCGCCGGCGAATTCCGGGCAGAAAATCACCGCGGTCGGTTCCGAACGCCAGCCGGTGAAGGTCGAAGCGCTGTAAAACGACGGGTCCTTGGACGCGCATCGTCGGCGGTTTTCCGCCTATCGCGCATCCGTGGGAATGAAAACCGGGAAATCGTTGTTGGCACCTATAGTTGGTGCCAGCAACGATTTCGTGTTTTTGGAGGCAAGTATGGCAGAGCAGCAAGCGTTCCATCCGGGTGTTTCATTGGCGGGAGCCGTTGATCTGGAAGCGCTCAAGCATCAGGTGAAGGCCGAGCCGGGGCAGGCGGGCGGCGCTCCGGCGGCAGACGGCTATGTGATCGACACCACGGAGAACACGTTCCAGGCCATGGTGCAGACCTCCGCCACGTTCCCGATTCTGCTGTTCCTGTGGGTGCCGACCGACGACCGTCTGTTCGCCATGGCACGCGCATTGGGTGACGCGGTGAACAAGCTCAACGGCCAGATCCAGCTGTCCCGCATCGACATCGCATCCAATCCCTCCATCGCACAGGCGTTCCAGATTCAGGGCGCGCCGGCGCTGTTCGCGTTGATCGGCGGCCGTCCGATGCCGATTCTGCAGGGCCTTCCGTCCGACGAGGAACTGCAGCAGATCACAGACGTGGTCGTGCCGAAGCTTATCGCCGCCGCACAGCAGGCCGGCGTGACCGGCACCGCTCCGTATTCGGGCGATCCGGATTCCGACGCGGCCAATTCCGCATCCGCCGGCAGTGTGCAGGATCAGGTGCCGCCGGAACATCAGGAAGCGTACATGCTGGCACAGCAGGGCGATTACGCCGGTGCCGCCGCCGCGTACGAGAAGGTTTTGGAAGCCGATCCGAACGATACGCGCGCCGCCCGCGAACGTGCGAAGGCGCTGCTGCTGGCCCGTTCCGCCAATGCGGACGTGCGTGCCGCCGCCGCCGACAAGCCGGACGATGTGGACGCGCAGCTTGCCGTCGCCGACATCGACATGATCGGCGGGCAGATCCAGGACGCGTTCGACCGTCTGCTTGATTTCGTGGCGGCGGGCCACAAGGCCGACATCGAGCCGGTGCGCCAGCGTCTGCTCGAATACTTCACGATCCCCGAGCCGACCGACGAGCGTCTGAAGCGCGCACGTCGTCGCCTCGCCACCCTCATGTACTGAGCGTGCAGCGCGTGCTGGTTGCGCCGAGCACTCTGATGCATTGAGCGCGCGTACTGACTTTCCCAACGATTGCAAGGTCTGCGTCACGTTTTTCGCCGAATCGTGTCGCAAACGGGCGCAGACCGTGTACAGTAGTGCGTTGCATGGGTTTGTAGCTCAGCGGATAGAGCGTCTGTCTCCGGAACAGAAGGTCGTGGGTTCGATCCCCATCAAGCCCACCGGGCAAGGCTCCAGTCGAACGGCTGGAGCCTTTTTGTTGCTCGTTTGTTGTATTTTTCCGCGGTTTTCCTTGCGATTCCGCCGTTTTCGTGCCTGCTGCGCCGTGTGGTGCCAACTCCGGCCATATCGTTCTGTGAACGGTTTTTCCCGCTTCCACCCATCGGAAAAGTATGATTTCAGGTGCGACGCAAATAGCGCATGTACGGGCATATTGGCACATACTTGGCGCGCGTTTACATACCTTGCGGCAACATACCTTACGACAAAGGAGAACAGTATGAGCGAAAAGCTGGAAGCAGTGGCCACCTCCGAAGCCCCGGCAGCACTCGGCGCCTATAGCCAGGCCGTGAAGGCCAACGGATTCGTGTTCGTCTCCGGCCAGCTGGGCATCGACCCGGCCACCGGCGAACTGGCCGGCGAGAGTGCGGGCGAGCAGGCCGCGCAGGCGCTGAAGAACATCAAGCACATCCTCGACACCGCCGGCTCCGGCATCGAGAATGTGGTCCGCGCCACCATCTACATGAAGAACGTCGAGGACTTCCATGAGGTCGACGACGTATACGCCAAGGTCTTCATCGGCTCCGTCAAGCCGGCCCGCGTGGCCTTTGGCGGCAACGACATTCCGAAGGGCGCGCTCGTCGAGATCGACGCCATCGCCGCGCTCTGAGCATTTCGCACGTTTCGTAGGTATCGCAAGCATTGCGATTACTGCGATTGCCTACCGCTACCTGCGATCAAACGGCCCGCACGCTTTTCCAGCATGCGGGCTGACGCTTTTTTACGGACTTCCGCGGGCTTCTGCACACTTCCGCGAACTATGGACGACCATCGCACGTTGCCGTGAGTCTGACGTATAGTATTTGCGATTGTGCGGCCAGCCAAACTATGTGCCGTACCCAACCAAACGTAAGAGGAGCCGGAAGCAAGCATGGCGCAATCGCAAGAAAAGCCCGACGTCGAACAGGGCGGCCTGGAACGCAAGATGGAAACGCGCCACCTGACCATGATCTCGCTCGGCGGCGTGATCGGCACAGGCCTGTTTTTAAGCTCCGGCTACACCATCCATCAGGCGGGCCCGCTCGGCGCGATCATCGCGTACGCCATCGGTTCGCTGCTCGTCTACTTCATCATGCTGAGTCTTGGCGAGCTGTCTGTGGCCATGCCGTACGCCGGCAGCTTCCACCTGTATGCGAAGCGTTTCATCGGCCCCGGCACTGCGTTCACCATCGCCGTGCTCTACTGGCTGAATTGGGCGGTGGCGCTCGCCTCCGAATTCACCGCCGCGGGCCTGCTGATGCAACGCTGGTTCCCGCATTCGCCCGCATGGATCTGGTCGGCCGCGTTCATCGTGGTCGTGTTCCTGCTCAACATCCTGTCGGTGCGCCTGTACGGCGAATCGGAATTCTGGTTCGCGTCCATCAAGGTGTTCGCCATCATCGCGTTCATTATCATCGGCCTGCTCGCCATGTTCGGCGCGATTCCAATTGCCGGCTATAGCCATGCGCCGATGTTCGAGAACTTCTACAGCGACGGCTGGCTGCCCAACGGCGTGCTGCCGATCTTCTCCACGCTGCTGACGGTCGTGTTCGCCTTCTCCGGCACCGAAGTGGTCGGCGTCGCCGCCGGCGAGACGAAGGACCCGTCCAAGGCGATTCCGAAGGCCGTGCACACCACCGTGCTGCGTCTGGCGATCTTCTTCATCGGCTCGATCGCCGTCATGGCGGCGCTGATTCCGTGGCGCAAGTCGGGCGTCGACACCAGCCCGTTCGTGCTCGTGTTCCAGTCGATCGGCATGCCGTTCGCCGGCGACATCATGAATTTCGTGGTGCTGACGGCCGTGCTGTCCGCCGCGAATTCCGGCCTGTACGTGTGCTCGCGCATGGTGTGGTCGCTCGCGCAGGAGGGTATGATTCCGCGCAAGCTCGCCAAAACGAACTTCCACGGCGTGCCCGTTTTCGCGGTGATGTTCAGCATGGCCGGCTCGCTGCTGGCGCTGCTGTCCTCCGTGGTGGCCGCTTCGACCGTCTACCTCGCGCTGGTCGCGGTTTCCGGCCTGGCCACACTGGTGGTGTGGGCGTCGGTTTCCGTCTGCCACTTGCGATTCCGCCACCAATGGCTCGCGCAGGGACATACGGTTGGCGAGCTCAAGTACCGCGCGCCTGGCTACCCGTTCGTGCCGATCGTCGCGATTGTGATGTGCGTTGGCGCGCTGGTTCTGGTGATTTGCGATCCGTCGCAGCGCTCCACGCTGCTGTACATGATTCCGTTCGTGGCGCTGTGCTACACGGGCTACTACGCGTCCGTGGCGTGGCGTACGAAACGGCATGGCGGGCAGGACGATGCTCAGAACGCCTTGCAAAGCGTTCCGCAGGACGTATCGCAACCCCATCGTGAGGATGGACAGGAAGACTGATTCTGTCAGCGTGCCCGGTATTCTTGGAAGAATGAGTCCAGAAGCCCTTAGTGAACTGATTTTCAACATTGCCAACACCCTTGTCTCCGAAGGCAAGGCAGGCACCCTGACCGCCGATCTGATTCCGCCGCAGGCCAAGTTCGCCGTGATGCGCCCGAAGGACCGCGCACATGGCGATTGGGCGTCCAACGCGGCCATGCAGCTGGCCAAGAAGGCCGGCATGAAGCCGCGTGATCTCGCCGAACTGTTCGCCGCCGAACTGACCAATGCCGACGGCATCAAGTCCGTGGAAGTGGCCGGCCCCGGCTTCATCAATATCACGCTCGACTCCGCATCCGCGGCCGCAGTGGTGGACACCGTGCTCGAAGCCGGCAGCGACTACGGCAAGAACGACCACCTGTCCGGCAAGACCCTGAACCTCGAATTCGTATCCGCCAACCCGACCGGCCCGATCCACATCGGCGGCACCCGTTGGGCGGCCGTCGGCGACTCCATGGCCCGCGTGCTTGAGGCCAACGGCGCCAAGGTGGTGCGCGAATACTACTTCAACGACCACGGCGAGCAGATCAACCGCTTCGCCAAGTCGCTCGTCGCCGCGGCCCACGGCGAGGAAACCCCGATCGACGGCTACAAGGGCGCGTACATCGACGAAATCGCCAAGCGTGTCATCGACGAAGCCAACGCGGACGGCGTGGACGTGCTGAGCCTGCCGCGCGTCGACGGCGGCGCCGACCAGGACGGCAACCCGCTCGGCGAAGGCGATTCCGAACAGCGCGAGGAGTTCCGCAAGCGCGCCGTGCCGATGATGTTCGACGAAATCCAGCGTTCCATGAAGAACTTCCGCGTCAATTTCGACGTGTGGTTCCACGAGAACAGCCTGTATTCCGACGGCGAAGTGGACCAGGCCATCGCCGATCTGCGCGCCCGCGGCGACATTTACGAAAAGGACGGCGCCACCTGGTTCGAATCCACCAAGCACGGTGACGACAAGGACCGCGTGATCATCAAGTCCGACGGCAACTACGCGTACTTCGCCGCCGACATCGCCTACTACCGCAACAAGCGCCACCGCGAGACCAACCCGGCCGACGTGGCGATTTACATGCTCGGCGCCGACCACCACGGCTACATCGGCCGCATGATGGCCATGTGCGAGGCCTTCGGTGACAAGCCGGGCGAGAACATGCAGATCCTCATCGGCCAGCTCGTCAACGTCATGAAGGACGGCAAGGCCGTGCGCATGTCGAAGCGCGCCGGCAACGTCGTCACCATCGACGACCTGACCGACGCCATCGGCGTGGACGCCTCCCGCTATTCGCTGGCCCGCACCGACTACAACTCCCCGGTGGACATCGACCTGAACCTGCTGTCCTCGCATTCCAACGAGAATCCGGTGTACTACGTGCAGTACGCGCACGCCCGCTCCTGCAACGTGGACCGCAACGCGGCCGCCGCCGGCATCACCTACGAAGGCGCCGACGTGAGCCTGCTCGACACCACCGCCGACGGCGAAGTGCTCGCCGCGCTCGCCCAGTGGCCCGCCCTGCTGCGCGAAGCGGGCGACCTGCGCGCCCCGCACCGCGTGGCCCACTACCTGGAGGACCTCGCCGCCACCTACCACAAGTGGTACAACGTGGAGCGCGTCGTGCCGATGGAACTCACCGATCCGGAGGCCCGCGGGGAACAGGCCGACGCCATCCGCATCGCCAAGGCTCCGGAACCGGCCCGCGCCGCCGCGCGACTCAAGCTCAACGACGCCGTCAAGACGGTCATCGCCGAAGGCCTCGACCTGCTCGGCGTCACCGCTCCGGACAAGATGTGAAGCGAATCCACGAAAAAGGGAGATACGCAAACCATGCCTGTAAGCCCAATCTGGCCGGCCGGCTCGGCCGTGAACGACGAAGGCGAGATCACCTTCCACGGTCGTACCGCCGCAAGCCTGCTCGACGAATTCGGATCTCCGCTCTACGTCATCGACACCGATGACGTGCGCGCCCGCGCCACGAAATTCGTGCATGCCGCGTCCCACGCGTTCAACAACACCGTCACCCACGTCAGCTTCGCCGGCAAAGCGCTGCTGAGCAAGGAGATCTGCCGAATCGTCACCGAATCCGGCATGCTCATCGACACCTGCTCCATGGGCGAGATGCGCATCGCGCTCGCCGCGGGCGTCCCAGGCCGCCGCCTCGTGCTGCACGGCAACAACAAGTCCGATGCGGAAATCGAGCTGGCCATCGAACAGGGCTTCAACAAAATCGTGATCGACGAGCCGGATGAGCCGGCACGCATCGCCGCGATCGCCAAGCGGCTCGGCAAGCGCGCCCGCGTCATGCTGCGCGTAACCTCCGGCATCCACGCCGGTGGCCATGAGTTCATCTCCACCGCGCACGAGGATCAGAAATTCGGCGTCTCGCTGCTTCCGGCATCCACGCCGGCGGCCACGAATTCGTGTCCACCGCCCACGAGGACCAGAAGTTCGGCGTGGCCCTGCTGCCCGCCGGAGCCGACGCCGGCAAACTCGGCGTGCTCGACGACCTCACCGACGTGACGCCCGCCGGCTCGAATGCACGACTCGGCGAACACGCCTCCGAAGTCCATGCGCAACGCGAGCTGCAGTACGACATCAAATACCCGTACGATTTGAGCCACGAGAAGGTCTCCGAAGGCGACCGCAAGCTCGCCGAAGCCATGACCATGGTGGCCGACGGTCCGGCGCTCGCCGTGCTCAAGGAGATCTACCGGCATCAGGATGTGCTCGAACTGGTCGGCGTGCACTCGCATATCGGCTCCAACATCCATGACGCGGACGCCTTCATTCAGGCGGCCAAGCGCATGATGCTGCTGCGCAAGACCTTCTACGCCACCGATGCGTACACCCTGCCGGAGGTCGATCTGGGCGGTGGCTATTCCGTGGCCTACACCGACGGTGAGGATTCCATGGACATCGACGTGGAGCTCGGCAGGCTCGCCGACGCGGTCAGC
>OICC01000339.1_pt1 | contig 14531 bp, 8 predicted proteins | sample 1581191 | NCBI WGS metagenome assembly OICC01 (sample SAMEA3882535, study PRJEB24775) | human gut metagenome | biome: human-associated habitat; feature: intestine environment; material: feces | place: Netherlands | collected 2009/2010 | reverse complement strand
CGCAATCCGCACGCGCCAGCTCACATGCGCACGATGCGGTCCGCGATGCGCATGGTGGAATCGCGGTGCGAGACGAGCAGCACCGCGCTCCCCTGCTGCGCCAACGCGTCAATCGATTGCAGAATCACGGATTCGTTGTAGGCGTCGAGGCGACTCGTCGGCTCGTCGAACAACACCAGCGACGCGTTGCGCAGGAAGACGCGAGCCAGGCCGATGCGTTGCCGTTCACCCTCTGAAAGCCGCCCGCCCAACTCGCCGACGGGGGTATCAAGGCCCTGCGGGAGCGAGTCGACCAGTTCAAGCGCGGAAGCCTTGGCAAGCGCGGCGCGCAGCACGTCATCACCGACAGAAGGGGTCGACCGGGTGGAAAGCGCGGAATCAGCGGCATTCCACGAAACGGGAGGAGCGGGCGGGGTAAGGAGCGCTCTGCCGGAAGTCGCGGAATCGTCCGGATCGCCAGCATTACCAGCCCTATCCGCATCGCCCCTGTCGCAGGCCATAAGCAGGTTTTCACGGATAGTGCCGTCGAACAGGTAGGTTTCCTGCCCCATCATCGTTTGCACGCGACGGCGATGATGCGCGTCGATCTGCGGCAGTGGCACCTCGGACAGGGCGACTAAGCCGGATTGCGGGTCCCAGTAACGCATGAGCAGCTTCAGCAGGGTCGATTTGCCGCGGCCGGACGGGCCTTGGATGCCGAGGATGCCGTGTTGTGGTATGTCGAACGAGACGTGGCTGAGGATTGGCTCGGCGGACGACTCGGGGGCATCCGCATCGCTTCCGGAAGTTGGAGCCTCGCCCGAATTGCCGTAGCCGAACGTGACGTCGTGCATGGACATGCCGTGGTAGCGCGGCAGGAAATCGCCCCGCTCCTCCACTGCGGGGGTTTCGTCCATCAGCGCAAACAGGCGGCGGGCGGCGGCAAACGTTTGCGTGAGATTGGCCGGCAGCGCGCTCAACGCGAGCGTCGGACCGAACGAGCTGGCCAGCAGCACGAAAGCGGCGGTCAGGCGGGCGGCGGGCGCGGAAATGACGGTCTGGATGGTCGCAGCGGCAGCGGAAGCGGCGGAAGCGATGGGCATCGTCGTACCGGACGTGACCATCGCCAGCAATGCCGCGATGGCAGTGAACAGTACGACCAGCACCGCGCCGAAGCCTGCGAAATCGCCATTCTTGGCACTCAGCCGGGCGCGGCGGCTCCAGAGCGAGCGCGTGCGTGACGCGATGCCGGCAAGCCGCGCATGGCCTTGGCCGAATCGGATGATTTCGTCGAGACCGCGCATATCGTCGAGCATTTCGTCATCAAGTTGTGCGGATTCGCGGCGAATATCCCCACCGAGACCGCCTACCGCCGTGGCGAAGAGTTTCGGCAGCACGATGCCGACGGTCAGGTGCGCGATGACCAGCGTGACAGCGATCGCAGGGCTCAACGTAAGCAATGCGACCGCGTAAAGCACGGTGGTCGCGATGGCGATGACAACCGGCGAAATGGTGTGAGCGAAGAAGATTTCCAGCAGTTCGACGTCGGTGGTGACCAGCGCGATTAGGTCGCCTTTGCCTTTGCCGGACAGTTTGGCGGGCGCGAGGCGACGCAGCGCGGCAAACGTTTTCGACCGGAACAGCGCGAGCAGGCGGAAGGCGACATTGTGGTTCATGTACTGTTCGGCGTAGCGCATGCCGCCGCGGATCAGTGCGCAGATAATCATGGCTGCGATTGCCGCGGGAAGGCTGAGATTCCAGACTTTTGCGCCAGCTGCGGCAAACAGCGCGGCGACGCCGAAAACCGGCAGGAACGTGGCGGCGAGGTGGCCGAGGATGCCGCACGCGCAGGCGATGGCCATGGGTTTGCGCAGTGGGCCGACTTCGCGCAGCAAGCGGGCGACGACTTGGGTTGTTGGCATGTCCGATTTGGCGCCACTGGCGTTCGATTCGGTGGAACCAGACATCCGAGACACGGCAAACGCACCAGACGCATGAGTCATACGCGATACGCGCGGCGCGACGCGACCAGACAATCCCACCCGTTCCACGCTTTCCTGCGCCCGGAACAGCTTGGCATACGTGCCGTCCGCGGCCATGAGATCGTCATGCGCGCCCTGCTCGACGACGACACCCCCATCAAACACTACGACATGGTCCGCGTCGGCCGCGTTCGCCATGCGGTGCGTGACCATCAGCACGGTTGCGCCGGCGTCGGCGAGCGCGCGAATCGTTTGCAAAATCAACGTTTCGCTGTCCGCGTCGACGCTGCTGGTCGCCTCGTCGAAAATATAGACGGCCGACCTGCGCAACAGTACACGGGCGATCGCAATGCGCTGTTTCTGCCCGCCGGACAGATTCGCGCCGTCCTGCGTGATCGGCATATCGAGTCCTCGCGATTGCGCGCGCACGAAATCGTCGATATGCGCGGCTTCCAGCGTCTGCCACAGCTCGTTGTCGGTGGCGTCGGCGCGGGCCATGAGCAGGTTGTCGCGCAGGGTGCCGGCGAACAGGTGGCTGTGCGCGGAGACGATGGAGATTTCGCGGGTGAGCGATGCTGCGGTGAGGTCGCGGATTTGGTGCGATTTCAGGGTTTCACTGTCATCCGGCGCCGCACTGCTTAACATAGCGCCCAGCACTTCGTCCTGCATTCCGGATGGCATTTCGGACAGCAGCACATCGCCTTCATATCCGACAAGCGTGCCGGCAAGCAGCTGGACGGCTGTGGATTTCCCGGAACCGGATGGCCCGACGATCGCAGTGACTTCGCCGGGCAGTGCACGGAGGGCCACGTTGCGCAAGGCGTAGCGCGTTTCGCGCGCGTCACCCGCGCCGCCGCCCTCATCAACGCTGTCCGCATCCGCGTTCCGCATATCGGAATGCGATGTGGACGATATACGACGGGGACTCGCAACACCGGCACCCGCAGACCCGGCAGCGTCAGGCCCCGCACCAGCAGTACCCCCAGCATCCACATCCGCGTCCGCATACCGGTACGAAACACCACGAAACTCCACGCCGACACCACGCCCGGAAGCCCCGAATTCCGGCAGTTCCTTGCTGCCATGCTCCGGTTCGGGCGCGTCGAGCAGCGCGAAAATACGTTTCGTGGACGTCATGCCGTTCATCGCAACGTGGAAATACGAGCCGAGCTGTCGCAGCGGAATGAAGAAATCGGCGGCTAGCAGAATCGTCAGCAATACCGCGGCGATCGGCGTCAAACCAAGCGGCAGCACGCCGGACAGCGCGAAAACGCCAGACGGCGAGAGCGAGCCGGATACAAATCGCCATATCGCAACGCCGATGCCGGCGGCCGCGCCACCGTACGCCACGGCATCCATCGCCGTGAGCGAACGCAGTTGGATCTGCAGCACGTTCATGGTCATCACGCGGAACTGTTCGGCCTTCTCGTCCATGACTCGTGCGGCGTGCTCGTCCGCGTCGAAGGTTTTCAGCGTCTCAAGTCCCTGCAGATTGTCGAGGAACGCGGCGCCCATATCCGTGTATTTGCCCCAGTATTTCTTGAATACGCGGGCAGCACGCATCGCCACCATGCCGACGATGAGCACGATGAGCGGCGCGCAGGCGAGCAGCGTCGCGGCGGTGGGCAGGTCGATCGGCGCAAGCACGGCGAACAGCGTGATGGGGGCGAGCACGGCGTAGCACAGTTGCGGCAGGAACAGTTCGAAGAAGCTTTGGATTTGTTCGATGCCTTCGCCCGCGGACTGCACCACGCCGGCGGTGCGCACGCGCTGCGCGTAGGACGGGCCGAGCGCGAGCATCTTATTGAACAGTTTCTCACGCAGCGCGAGTTTGACGCGTTCGGCGGCCTCGCTACCGAAACGTGCGGCGGCGCGAATGGTGACGAATCGCACGACCGCGGCAATAAGAATAATGGCGATGCAGGGCGCGGTGGCGGACGGTACGGGCGCGAACAGCGGTTGCAGCATACGCACCACAGCCACGGCGAAGGCGATGTTGGCCACGAGGCCCAGCCATTGGCAGGCGACTTTCGCCGCGATCAATCGACCGACGCCGTCAGCCAAGGAAAACAGCCGCTTGTCGAACATCATGCCCCTTTTCCAATCGTTTGCAATCCCGCCATCCGCTCCAAGCGTATCGGGCATACCGACGAAAGGCAATGACGGAACGGCAATCGCAGAAAATCGTCGGAAAAATATAGAAAACCATCAGAACTCGCAAGCAAATGCACAACAGCAAAACCACAGAAAACCAAGGGAACGGCGAAAAGTGAGGCGGCTGAATGTTCGCCGTTGAGCAAACAGCCTAGGCGCAAGGGGTAGTTGCGCCAAACTTGAGTGTACACGGAACATGTTGTGGTTCGCAACGTCACTCCGCCCAGTTTTGCCGCATTTTCCACCGTTTTCGCCCGTAAGGGCCACCCCTCTCGAACCCGTCGCGCAACCCGTTGGACACCCTGCGATCGAACGCGTCAAACCTTTTTTCGAGATGATGCATCCGTGTACCAATCCCCCGTTCCGTTGACGTTTCGTGCCACTTTGTCAGTTCAAACAAACCCGTCGCCGTATTTCTTGTTGTTTCTTACAATGCGGACTTACGTCACCGTAACTTACGATATGCGAGGCGCGACACAGGACGCGAAAAGCACGTCACCGATCACCGCAATCGCAGCGATCGCATATATCGCAAAACCCACGAAAACCGCGGAAACGCAAGAAAAGAGAACACTTCATGCTCACCGAGTACACGACCCCGGGCGCATCCGTCGAAGTACGCGACGACGAATCCATCTACTCCCTGCTTACCGAACGCATCAAGCGCACCGGCGAAGACACCGTGATCGCGGAACGCAAAACCGCTCCGGGCCAGTGGACCAAGGTGACGACCGGCGAATTCCACAAGAATGTGCTCTCCGCGGCCAAAGGCCTGATCGCGTTCGGCATCGGCAAGGGGGATGCCGTCACCCTCTTCTCCACCACCCGTTACGAGTGGGGCGTGCTTGATTTCGCACTGGCCGCAATCGGCGCGGTCAATGTGCCGATCTATGACACCGATTCCGCGGCGCAGGCCGAACGCATTCTCAACGATTCCAACGTGAAGCTCGCCATCGCCGACGATCGCGAACGCTTCGACCGTCTTGATTCCGTGATTGGCCGCTGCCCGTCTCTGAAGCATATTCTGATGCTCGACGCCAATGCCATGGGCGCGCTGGAGGGATTGGGCGTCACCGTGTCCGACGAAGAGCTGGACGAGCGTATCGCGTCGGTGCGTGCCGACGATCTGGCCACCATCGTGTACACGTCCGGCTCCACGGGGGCACCGAAGGGTGCCGAGCTGTCGCATCGCAATTTCGTGTCGATCACGCGTGCCGGCAGCCTTGCGCTGCACGAGATGATTCTTGAAGACCATCCGCGTCTGCTGCTGTTCCTGCCGCTCGCCCACTGCTTCGCGCGCTTCATCCAGTACGCGTCGATCGCTTCCGATGACGGCGTGGTCGGCTATCTGCCGGACACCAAGACGCTGCTGCCGGATGTGCGTTCGTTCGAGCCGACGTACCTGCTGGGCGTGCCGCGCGTGTTCGAGAAGGTGTACAATGCGGCTTCCCGCAAGGCCGGCATGGGTTGGAAGGGCCGCCTGTTCCTCAAGGCCGCCGAATCCGCGCGCGACTGGTCGCGCATGCAGCAGGCTGGCGAGAAACCGACCATGAAGCAGACCGCCGAACACCTGTCGTATGAGGCGTCCGTATACCACACCGTGCGTGGCGCGTTGGGCCCGCGTATCCGTTATGTGGCGTGCGGTGGCGCTCCGCTGGACGTGTCGCTGGCGCATTTCTTCAATGGCATCGGCCTGCCGATGATCCAGGGCTACGGTATGACGGAAACCGCGGCGCCGTTTGCCGCGACCCGCGTCACGGACAATGTGATCGGTACCGTCGGCCAGCCTGCGCCGGGATCGTCCGTGCGTATTTCCGACGATGGCGAGCTGCAGGTCAAGGGACCGAACGTGTTCATGGGTTACCACAATCTGCCGGAGAAAACGGCCGAGGTGTTCACCGAGGACGGTTGGCTGCGCACCGGCGATCTTGCGTCGATCGACGATGAGGGTCGTATTACGATTACGGGCCGCAAGAAGGACATCATCATCACCGCCGGCGGCAAGAACGTGTCGCCGATTCCGATGGAGCAGGAGATTGCGAAGTGTCCGATTGTGGAGCATGCCGTGGTGGTGGGCGATAATCGTCCGTTCATCGGCGCGCTGGTCACGCTCGATCCGGAAGGATTGGCGGCCTGGCTGCCGTCCGTGGGCCTGTCCGCGGATACGCCGCTTGACCGCGTGGCGGCTACCGCCGCCGTTCATGACGAGATTCAGAAGTATGTGGACAAGGCGAACGCGACGGTTTCGCGCGCCGAATCCGTGCGTAAGTTCGTGGTGCTGGATGCGCAGTTCACGCAGGAGAACAAGTGCCTGACGCCGTCGCTGAAGGTGGTGCGTCCGGCAGTGAACCGCGTGTTCGCCGACGTGATCGACCAGCAGCTGTACGCCGGCAAGCGCTGAGCCGCACATAGGTAAACAAAAACAGCACGGCGGGGAACGCTGCGTACAAAAGTACGTCAACTTCCCCGCCGTGCTGTTTTTTAAGCGCACCCCGTATCGCTGAGATAACGCGTGCGGTAACAGTGCGGCAGGAAACGCCGGCGTACGAAGGTACGTCAAGTTTCCTGCCGTGCTGTTAACGCTCCGTTATTTCAGTGACGGTTGTTGAGGCGGTGGTACATTTCGCTCAGCTCCAGCTCCTTCTCGAACTGGCGGGCGTTGGTGTTCTCGTCGATGACGGCGAGTTCGACGCCGGCGATGCGGGCGAAGTCCTCCCAAGCCTCACGACCGACGGACGTGGTCATGCAGGTGTGGTGGGAGCCACCGGCGGTGATCCAGCACTGCACGGCGGTCTTCAGGTCCGGCTTCGGCTTCCACACGGCGCGGGCGCACGGCAGGTTCTTCAGGGAGCCCTGCGGTTCGACGATGGTGACCTCGTCCATGAGCAGGCGGAAGCGTTCGCGCTCGTCGGCCATGGAGACCACGACGGCGTCGGCCGGCTTGCCGGAGAACACCAGACGGACCGGGTCGGACTTGCCGCCGATGCCCAGCGGGTAGATGGCCAGCTTCGGCTTGGCGATGGTGCCGATGGACGGGGAGACTTCCAGCATGTGGGAGCCCATGTCGAACTCGTTGCCCGGCACGAAGTTGTAGGAGTAGTCCTCCATCAGGGAGGCGCCACCCTCAAGGCCGTAGCCCATCACGGCGCCGATGCGCACCAGCACGGAGGTCTTCCAATCGCCTTCGGCGGAGAAGCCCCAGCCGTACTCGGACGGGAAGCGCTGCGGGCCGACGCCCGGCAGCTGCGGCAGGGTGCCGAGGTCTTCGAAGTTGTCGACGCCGGCGGTGCAACCGTTCTCACGCATCATGTTGACCATGGCGGCCTCTTCCTTGGCTGCGATGAACAGCTCATCGTAGCGGGAATCAAGCAGCTCGGGGGCCACGTCGTACTTGGCCTTGTAGTCTTCGATGAGGTCCTTGACCTGGCTGTCCTTGACCTTCTCGTAGGCGGCGACGAGGTCGTTGACGGCCCAGGTGTTGATCGAAGCGCCGAACACGCGTTCGGCTTCGGTCTTGTCGCCTTCGGTGACGGCCACGTTGCGCATGTTGTCGCCCCAACGCATGACCTTCATGTTCTGGGAGGCATCCCAGCCGGCGCAGGCGCGAGCCCAGATGCCGACCTTTTCGGCGACTTCCGGATCGGTGTAGTGGCCGACGACGATCTTGCGCGGAATGCCGAGACGGGACACGATGTAGCCGAACTCACGGTCGCCGTGGGCGGCCTGGTTCAGGTTCATGAAGTCCATGTCGATGGTCTCCCACGGGATTTCCTTGTGGTGCTGGGTGGCCAGCTGCAGCAGCGGCTTGGTCAGCGCTTCGAGGCCGCGGATCCACATCTTGGCCGGGGAGAAGGTGTGGCACCAGGTGATTACGCCGATGACGTTCGGGTTGGCGGAGGCTTCGGTCATGAAGGCCTTGACGCCGTCGGAGGACTTCAGGGTCGGCTTGAGCACGATCTTGGCCGGGATCTTGCCGGTCGCGTTGAGGAAGTCGACCATCTCGCCGGTCTGCTGGGCCACCTGGCGCAGCGCCTCCTCGCCGTAGAGGTCCTGCGATCCGACGCCGAACCAGATTTCCTTGCCTTCAAATGGGTTTTCCATTGCCATGTTGGATTATTCCTTACTTCGTTGTTGGGTTTGTCGTTTCAGTTTCCGTCGCGTCAGTGCTGGCCGTAGACGTTGGTGTAGCGGTCGTTAAGGCTATCGATGTCTTCCTGGGAGATCGGGATGATGTCTCCGAGCTGCTTGGCGGCCCACATGGTGTGCGCCACCTCTTCGGTCATGGCGGCGGCCTTGACGGCGGCTTCCGCGTCCTTGCCGATGGTGAACGGACCATGGTTCTGCATGAGCACGGCCGGGGACTTCGGATACTTCTTCAGGGTTTCGACCACGCCTTCGCCGATGGCTTCGGAGCCGATGAGGCGGAACGGTCCGACCGGCACCGGGCCGCCGAACTCGTCGCCCATCATGGTCAGGCCGCACGGAATGTTCTGGCCGGTGGCCGCCCATGCGGTGGCGTAGGTGGAGTGGGTATGCACCACGCCGTACACGTCGGGCATGTGGCGGTAGATGTACGCGTGGGACGCGGTGTCGGAGCTCGGCGCTTCGGCACCGTCGACCACGTTGCCGTCGAGGTCGCACACGACCATCGAGCTTGGGGTGAGGTACTCGTAGCGCAGTCCGGACGGCTTGATGACCATCAGGTCGGCGGTGTGCAGGCGCTGCGAGACGTTGCCTGCGGTCCACACCACCAGATTCCACTTGATGAGCTGCTCGTGCAGGGTGGCGACCACTTCGCGCACCTGCTTGACTTCAGCTCGTACTTCCGGGCCGTAATCAGCCAACGTTGCCATATTGTGTTCCTTTCGTCAGGCTTGCTGTTGTTACGATGGACGGTTATTTGGTTTCCAGCGGGATGCTTTCGATGGCGGCATGCTCGATCGGCAGCCCCTTGCGGAAGCGGTCGAAGAAGGCTTCGAAGCCGGCCACGTCGTTGGCGTCCGGCGCTTCCGTGGTGGAGGCCGCGTCGGCGAAGACGCGGGTGTCGAGGTAGTCGGCGAGCGGCTGGTCGGCGTGCCACAGATAGTCGGCGAGCACGGCCATGCCCCACGCTCCGCCTTCGGCGGCGGTGGCCATGACCTTGATCGGGGTGTCGAATGCGGCGGCGAGGATCTTCTGCGCGACCTTCGGCGTGGTGAAGATGCCACCGTGGCCGACGAGCGAGTCGACGGCGACGCCTTCGTCCTTGGTCATCACATCCATGCCGATCTTGACCGGCGAGAAGGCGCTGAACAGCTGGGTTCTCATGAAGTTGCCGAGGCTCATGCGCGCCTCCGGGCTGCGGGCGAACAGCGGTCGGCCTTCCGGCAGGCCAGCCAGGAATTCGCCGGAGCGGAACGGATAGTTGAGCAGACCACCGCAGTCGGCGTCGACATCGTCCGCGATCGCGGCGCGGAACAGCGTGCCGTACAGCGTGCCGGCATCGACCGGCTGGCCGATCGCGGCGGCGAACTGTCCGAACAGGCCGACCCAGGCGTTGAGATCGGAAGTGAAGTTGTTGGCGTGGCTCATGCCGGCCAGGTCGCCGGCTGGGGTGGTGACGAGGTCGACTTCCGGATGCAGGCGCGCCAGCTTGTGCTCGAGCACGACCATGGCGAAAATCGAAGTGCCGGCGGAGACGTTGCCGGTGCGCACGCGCACGGAGTTGGTGGCGACCATGCCGGTGCCCGCGTCGCCTTCCGGCGGGGCGAGGACGACGCCCGGCTGAAGGGTGCCGGTCGGGTCGAGCAGTTTGGCGCCTTCGGCGGTGAGCGTTCCGGCCGGGGTGCCCGCCACGAGCGGACGGGGCAGCAGGTTCTCAAGCTTCCACGGCTGCGCGGCGACTTCCTCGATCGCGTCGAATCGCTTGATGAACTCGGTTTCGTAGGTATGGGTGGCCGGGTCGATGGGGAACATGCCGGAGGCGTCGCCCACGCCGAGCACCTTCTCGCCGGTGAGCTTCCAGTGCACGTAGCCGGCGAGTGTGGTGATGTAGTCCACCTTGGAGACGTGCTCCTCGTGGTTGAGCACCGCCTGGTAGAGGTGTGCCACGGACCAGCGTTCCGGAATGTTGTACTGGAACAGCTCGGAAAGCTTCTCGTGGGCTTCGTGGGTGTTGGTGTTCTGCCAGGTGCGGAACGGCACGAGCAGTTCGCCGGACTTGTCGAAGGCGAGGTAGCCGTGCATCATGGCGGAGAAGCCGATGTGCCCCACGTGGGTCAACCGTTCGCCATAGGCGGTTTCGACGTCGCCGGCCATGCGGGCGTATGCGGTCTGCAAACCCTTCCAGATTTCCTCCTGGGTGTAGCTCCACAGCCCGTCCTCGAGATGGCTGGCCCACTCATAGTCGCCCGCCGCGATGGTGTGGTAGGCGTCATCGATGAGCACCGCCTTGATGCGGGTGGAGCCGAACTCGATGCCCAGGCTCGTCTTGCCTGCGCGGATCTTCTCGGCGGTCACTGCGACCTGCTCTTGCGTCATAGTTCACGAACTCCTTGCGTCCGAGCGCCTCGCAACCACTCTGTCAACTGAATGTTAGCGCTCACTGTTAACGCTCACTATTGTAGGCAAAAACCCGTGACGCACCAAATCCGACGTGTCATCGGAGCAATGAATATATAAACAAATCGAGAAGAAGCAGCGCCTTAGCGACGGCGGACAGGACCCAGGGAGCTGCGGTTGACCATCTGCGCCGACACCAGTCCGACGCCATGCTGCGATGATCCGAAGGAGTTCTCCTCCCCCGCGCCCAGCAAGTACAGCGTCTCACGCATGGCGGCGACACCCAGCTGCTCGAAGCCGGGACGGACCGTGGTCAGCGGCGGGAACATATTGTCCATGGCAGGCATGTCGTCGAAACCCACCAGGCTCACATCCTGCGGAATGCGCACGCCATGCTCATGCAGCGCGCGGGCCACACCTACGGCCTGGCTGTCGTTGGCGCAGACCATGCATGTCGGCAGATTGCCGCCGGTGCGGCCGATGTTGTCGAGGATGTGGTTCATCTTGCCGTACGCTTCAGAGGATTCCCAGGTCTCACACTGCACCGTCACGGAATTGACCGCATTGGCCGCGCATAGCTTGTTCCATGCCAGCAGGCGCGTCGCCGCGTCGCGCCACTCCTTGGGACCGGCGAAATACAGCACCGAACGGTGCCCGTATTCCACGACTAGATGCATCACGTCAGCCATCGCGGACCATTGGTCCATGCCGACGACGGATACGCGGCGGCGGTCGGCGGACTCCATCAGCCGCAGGCCGTCCTGCACGCCGATGCCACCGTGCGTGGATGTGACGATCACACGAGGCTGCGCGATCCGCGTCCGGCATGCCGCGGAAAACATGACATCGGTGGGCGTGAGGAAGATGAACGCATCGACGTTCATCTCGTCGAAGCTGCGGCACAGGTCGTCGAATTCCTCCTGCGAGCACAGCGCCTCATGCACCATGCTCACCGTCACGAACAGGCCATGCTGGCGGGCCATCGTCTCAATCGCGGAAATCGTGGAGATCGGGCCATAGAAATGCTGGCCGCCGGCGATCAGGCCGATGGTGCGGGACCGGTGCGAGGCGAGCGCGCGGGCGGAGTTGCTGGGACGGTATCCGAGCTGGTCGATGGCCTTCTGCACCTTCTCGCGGGTGGCGTCGGAGACGTCCGGCGAATGGTTGATGACGCGCGAGACCGTCTGGTGGCTCACACCAGCCAGCTTCGCCACTTCGAACATCGAAGGACGCTTATTGCCCGCATTGCGTTTGCCTACCATGCCCCGTCGCCTTTCGCACACAACTGTTGGTATGTTCGCCTATTGTACACGCAACTTCAGTTAGCGCTAACAACCCTCATGCTCCAAGGATGCGGCACACTGCGCGCAGGCTACCGCACGGCCGCCAAAGCACGCAGACGCGCCGCGAAGTTGGGCCAATCGGTGCGCATGGCGGTCAGCAGCTTGCGGTTGGGCACGTCATCGACCGGCACCCATTCGATCTCCATGCTTTCGTCGTCGTTGGCCTTGGGCTCGACGCGATGCCCCGGCTTTTCGAAGGCGAACACCGTGGTATACGACCATGGGCCGTGGTCCTCGCAGTATGAGCCGACCACGTCGATGTCCTCCGGCGTGATGTTGGCTTCCTCGTACGATTCACGCAACGCGCCCTCGATCGGGCTTTCGCTGTCGGCGGTGGCACCGCCGGGAATGCCCCACGTGCCGCCTTCCGCGCTCCATACCGCGCGGTGCTGCATGACGACGTGCGTCACCTCACCGGTCGTCTCGCTGCGGCGGGCCAAGAGCACGCCGGACGCGCCGTTCGTACCCCAATGCTTGCGACCGCAGGCGCAATCGACCCAGCCGTCTCCCGGCTGGTGCACGTTCTCCTTGGGCGGCAGCGGCTTCGCAGCACCCGTTTTCGCATCATATTCGGCGTCCGGCGCAAGGTCGGAGCGGGTGACGTTCCACAGGTCGGTCCATTCGACGCCCAATTGCGCCGCCAGACGGCGCGCCAACGGCAGGCTCAGGCCGATGATGCCGTGCGGATCGCCTTCGATCGAGTCGATGAACGCGCCGCCGAAACCTTCCAAAGTGAACGATCCGGCCACTTCCAGCGGCTCGCCGGTGGCGATGTAGCGTTCGATATCCAGGTCGGAATATTCGCAGAAGTGCAGGGTCGCTTTGCTGGCGCCGCGCACCATGCGGCCCGACGCGAAGTCGATGAGGCAATGGCCGGTCCACAGCTCGCCGGTGGCACCGCGCATGGCACGCAGCCGTTCGCGCGCTACCTCTTCGCTATGCGGCTTGCCGTAGCATTCGCCGTCCAGCAGGAACATGGAATCGCAGCCGAGAATCAGCGGGCCGGCCTTCGAACGGGTCAGGCTTGGACGGCCATCCACGAAATCGGCGATCGGCTCGGCGACGGTGGGAATGCCGGAGAAATCGCGGGTCTTCGTCTCGTCGGCGGACTGCGCGCTGTCCGTGCGTGCGTCTGTGCCCGCCGAGGATGCGTCGCGATCGTCTGCCGCCCGGAGCGGGAAGCCGACCACGCGCTCCCCGCGCGCGTGCGCCGCGGTATCGGCGATGTTGCGATACGCCTGGTGCACGGCCTCGGCCTTCGCCGTGGCGAGAATCATCACACGCTGTTCGACGCTCAGGTCGTTCACGGTGACGCCAAGCGCGGCCGCCTCGCGTTCAAGCGCGGCAGGCTCGTCGACGTGCGAGACACGGATGGTCGGGCAGATGCCGGCGGAGAACAGCACGTCACGGCGTGGACGGGACTGGGAGGCGAGAATCAGCGGGATGCTCATGCGCGTTCCACCTGCACACCCTTGGTGTCGACCGCGAGATGCAGCACACGCCAATGGCCGGATGCCAGCTCTTCGGCGGCGATCCGTTCGAGTTCCTCGTGGGCGTCGCCATGGTGCAGCACAAGCACGCATGGGCCAGCGCCGGACACGGTGGAGGCGAAGCCGTGGGAGCGCATCTTCTCGATCAGCGCCCAGGACGGCTCCATCAGCGAGGCGCGGTACGGCTGATGCAGGCGGTCCTGCGTGGCCGCGAACAGCAGTGCGTTGGCGTTCTGACGCGAGCCGGAGGCCAGCATCGCGGGGTTCATGGCGGCCGGCAGCAGGCTCACACGGGAGACGTTGTGCACGGCGTCCTTGAACGGAATCTCAGTCGGCAACGCCTGACGGGCCTTTTCGGTGGACAGCTCGTAGTCCGGCACGAACACGGCCGCGGTCAGATCGTCCGCCACGCGGTAATTGATGGTGTGGAAGCCGTTGTGCATCGGCTCGCCGCCTGGAATCGGCACGGATCCGACACCTTCCGCGGTCTCCATGTCCCAAGACATGGTCAGGCCGCCGTACACGGCCGGGGCCACGTTGTCCGGATGGCCTTCGATGGCGGCGGCCAGCTCGAACACGGCGTCGCGGTTGAGGTCGTCGTCCTGCGCGAAGGCTGCCGCGGCGGCGATGCCGGCGACGATAGCCTCGGCGGAGGAACCCATGCCTCGCGCCTGAGGGATGTTGTTGTGCGCCTGCAGAATGAATCCGACGCGTCCCAGACCGAAGGTCTGGCATGCGCGGCGGAACGTGGAGACCACCAGGTGCGTCTCGTCACGAGGCAGGGTGTCCTCGCCCTCGCCTTCGATCATCACCTGCGCCGCGGTGTTCACCGGGTCGGCGCTCAGCGTGAATTCAAGCTCGTCGTGGTAATCCAGAGCCAAGCCGACCGTGTCGAAGCCAGAGCCAAGATTGGCGCTGGTGGCCGGAACAGAAACTTTGATCTTCATCGTCCGTCCCCTTTTCTCATGCTTCCTCGGGCAGCTTTTTCAGCACCAGCTTCACGCTGCCGCCCACGGTCTCCACCTTGCGGGCTGCCTCAGCCA
>OICC01000286.1_pt1 | contig 16567 bp, 10 predicted proteins | sample 1581191 | NCBI WGS metagenome assembly OICC01 (sample SAMEA3882535, study PRJEB24775) | human gut metagenome | biome: human-associated habitat; feature: intestine environment; material: feces | place: Netherlands | collected 2009/2010 | reverse complement strand
TACGTGGGTTCGATTCCCATCACCCGCTTTTTTTGTACCCGTTTTTAAAAAAGAAGGAGGCCAAGAACATGAAAACAGCAATTACAATCGCCGGAAGTGACTCTAGCGGAGGCGCAGGAATCCAGGCTGATATCAAGACAATGATCACCAATGGAGTATATGCAATGAGTGCGATTACTGCATTGACAGCGCAGAATACAACAGGTGTTACTTCTATATTAAATGCAACACCGGAATTTTTAGGACAGGAGCTTGACAGTATCTTTACAGATATCTATCCGGATGCCGTAAAGATCGGGATGGTTTCAGATAAAGAACTGATCAAAGTTATTGCAGCGAAGCTGCGTCAGTATGAAGCAAAGAATATTGTAGTAGATCCTGTTATGGTAGCAACAAGCGGAGCGAAGTTGATCAGTGATGATGCAGCGGATACATTGAAGGAAGAATTATTCCCGCTTGCAAGTGTACTGACTCCGAATATTCCGGAGGCAGAGGAGTTGATCGGAAAAAAGATCACAAGTGCAGAAGAGATGATCGATGCGGCGAAAGAAATTTCAGAAAAATATCACTGTGCAGTACTCTGCAAGGGTGGACATAACTTAAATGATGCGAATGATCTGCTGTATGCAGATGGAGCGTATCAATGGTTTAACGGAAAAAGAATTGATAATCCGAATACTCATGGTACAGGTTGTACATTGTCTTCTGCGATTGCTTCTAATCTTGCAAAAGGATTCTCATTGGAGGAGTCTGTGGAGCGTGCGAAAGAGTATATCTCTGGGGCACTTGCAGCAATGCTTGACCTTGGAAAGGGAAGCGGTCCAATGGATCATGGATTTGCTATCCAGAATGAATATACAAAAGAAGCAGAGGCATAAACTATGGAAAAAAGAACATCATTATTTGAGAACGGATTAATCTGGTTTGGAGCAGGAGTCTCCATTGCTGAAATTCTTACAGGGACATATTTTGCAGCTCTTGGATTTGGCAGAGGGCTGGCAGCCATTCTGGTAGGACATGTGATTGGATGTATCATGTTGTTTCTGGCTGGAGTGATTGGCGGTAAGACAAGAAAAAGTGCCATGGAGACAGTAAAAGACAGCTTTGGAAGTCATGGAGGACAGCTTTTCGCAATCCTGAATGTGCTTCAGCTTGTCGGATGGACTGCAATTATGATCTATGATGGAGCACTGGCAGCAGAAGGCATCTTTACAGTGGGACACTGGGTATGGTGTCTGGTAATAGGTGCATTGATCATTGTATGGATTCTGATCGGAATTACGAATCTTGGAAAGGTAAATACAGTTGCGATGGCAGCACTTTTTATTCTTACATTGATTCTTTTTAAGATTATTTTCTTTGATGGAACTGTAGTTACATCCATTACCGATGAGACATTTTCCTTTGGAGCAGCAGTAGAACTTGCGGTTGCAATGCCATTGTCCTGGCTTCCGTTGATCAGTGATTATACAAGAGAGGCGAAAGAACCTGTGAAGGCAACCGCAGTCAGTACAGTTGTTTATGGAGTTGTAAGCTGTTTTATGTATCTGGTCGGAATGGGTGCTGCATTGTTCACAGGAGAAAGTGATATCGCACAGATCATGGTAAAAGCAGGACTTGGAATCGCAGGTCTTCTGATTATTGTATTTTCAACAGTTACAACCACTTTCCTGGATGCTTATTCAGCAGGAATTTCAAGTGAATCCATCTTTGCAGGACTTAAAGGAAAATACGTTGCTGTAGTTGTAACAGTGATCGGTACCATCGGAGCAATTGTCTATCCGATGGACGATATCACAGATTTCCTGTATCTGATCGGCTCTGTATTTGCGCCAATGATCGCAGTGCAGATTGCAGATTTCTTTATTCTGAAAAAGAAAAAATCGGAAACAGGATTCGATTGGTGTAATCTATTGATCTGGCTGGCCGGCTTCATTTTATACCGTGTTCTGATGAATATTGATATGCTGCTTGGAAATACACTTCCGGATATGGTTTTGACAATTCTTCTTTGCATGATCGTGGCAGCAGTAAGAGGAAGAAAGAAAGCATAGCCTTTTAAAGGTCAGCGCGAAGCATAACCTTTGCGGTAAAGACTCCATCTTCATAAGTAAAATTACAAGAACCATCGTTCTTTTCTGCCATTCTGCGGACAGACTGGGTACCGATTCCCAGACCTTTTCGCTTGGTGGAATGGAACAGATGGTTCTTTTCTTTGATCGTTCCGTCAAAATTATTTTCTACCCGGATTAAAAGAATAGAAGCAGAATGTTGATAGAGTTCCAACGATATCTGCTGCTGCGCAGCGGCAGTTTTGCGACTGGCTTCCAATGCATTTTCTAATAGATTGGAAAGGATAAGACAGAGATCCATTTCATCTACGGAAAGTTCTTTTGGAAGATCAACACGGGCATCAAATGGAATTTCTTCTTTTTGGGCAAGCGCATAATAATATCCGATTACGTTATCGACAGAGTGATTTTCACAGAAGTGATAATCAAGGGTGGGGATTTTATCCATTGCATTTTTCAGGTATTCTTTGATCTTTTCTAAATCACCGTCTTTGGCCATGGCAGAAAGTTGTAAAAAATGATGACGAATATCATGTCGAGCCTGTCTGGCTTCTTCAATCGCACTTCTTAAATTCTCATATCGTTCCTGCTGTACAGAAAGAAAAAGATTTTCCTGCTGAAGTTTTTTGTTTTTATTCAGGATATTAGCCATCATTAAAAACATCGAGTAAAATAATGCAAGGATGAGTAGAAGAGCATAAACAATCACAATGTATCCACGCAGAAAACGCTGCGTGTGCAGGATGGTATTATATTTTGGAATCAAAGCAAGGTTCAATCCGATGACCAGAACCGGGAGAATCCAGAAAACATACCAGGTCTGAGCAAGATTTTCATCTTCTACCATTTCTTTGACTGAATGGGAGGCTGGATACCATATGAGAAGGACGAAAAGAATGCAGAAAAGATTATACAGGATTCCAAAAGTAGAAGAACCGGAAAATGCAAGGTGTTCAGAACCAAAATTCAACATTGCAGAAACAGCTTTGGAAAGGCTGTTAAAGCAGGAAAAAACTGCACAGACGGCAAGATAGATGCTGACAGATTTCCAAAGTGAAATTAATAAAGTGCTATGATATAGAACGAATAGAACAAATAAAAGAGGAAGAAGAACAGATCTTGTTGACAAATGGAATCTATAGCATGCAAAACCACAAAAACAAGAGCATATAATAAGAAGCGGAAGCATCCAGACAGCCAGCTTCTTAGGTGTTTGCTTCAGAGATGATCTTACCGGCAGATAGGCAAGCAGCACACCAGGAATCAAAACTGTAAATTCCAAAGTCTGGAAAATTAAAGTTCGCATCAAAATCCCCCCTTTTGAAATAGATAATCCATAAAGTGTTGTCGTGCAGGTTTGCACAGTTCTCTACTGACAACGATCTTGCTTCCATCATCTAAAAGAAACATTGTTCCGTCAAAATCAACAGCATGTTCCATGTTGATGATCGTCCCTCTGTTGCAGATAAAAAAGCGGGAATCTTCTTTTAATGGAGTAGTAAAAGTCCCAAAAGACTGTCGGATGACAAGTTCTTTTTCTTTTGTTGTATGAATATGGATCATATGAGAAAAATGATCTGCGTGAATGATCGTTTTAAATGGTATCTGAAGATCACTTCCATTTACTTTTACTGTCAGTTTTTTCTCCGAAGCCGGAATCCGGGACAGGATTTCATCAATTAAAGAAGACAGTTCTTCTTCCGTATAAGGTTTTACCAGATAATGCATGGCACGTACTTTAAAACCCTCCAGTGCATGATCCAGGGATGTTGTAGTAAAAATCAACAGACAGTCTTTGTTGGTATTTCTAAATTCACGGGCGATTTCGATTCCATTTGCCCCGTTCATATAAATGTCCAGAAATAAAACTGTGAAGTCATGTTCTTTTGAAGCCTTGAGAAATGCTTCTCCGTTCTCATATTCATAGCAATGAAACTCTACATTTTTCTGATCTAATATATTTTCTAATCGTGTTCGAAGCAGAATACGCTCTTCTTCAATATCATCAACAATAGCGATTAACATACGAATATCCTCCCTGATTTGTATCTATTCAAAATAAATACAAATGTTTTGACATAGGATTAGTATACCACAGAATGACGATTCGTGCCATTTTCAGACAGTTCATGTCAAAAATATTGAACAATCTGGTATCAAAAATATAATAAGAAGAAATATGATTGCCGATAATATAGCAAAATACAAATGAGGAGGAAAAACGGATATGAAAACAATAAAAAGGATAATGGCAGCGCTCATATGTATGACGATAGCACTTACGGGGATTCCAATCAGTGTAAAAGCGGCAGATTCCAGTGGAACGCTGGACACAAATATGGAGACGAACAGTGAATTATTTATTACATTGGAAGAAAATACAGATTATCGTTGGAATGTAAATGACAGTGGCGAGAAAGGAAGCGATGTACATTTGGATACCGGAGAAGGCGGTAATTGCCGTTTTCGTCTGGATAAAATAGAAAACGGATGGTATGGAATTAAACACATTAAGGTGAATGGAACAGATCGTTTCGCAGATGTAAAAGATGAAAGTAAAGATAGCGGTGCAAAGATACATGTATGGGAAAGTAATGATGAGAAAGTCAAAGGAAAAGAGCATCGTCAATTTGCATTTTATTATCTTGGAAATGATGCAAACGGAAATAAAAGATATTATATAAAGAATAGAAAAAGTGGAAGATGGCTTGGATACTCAGGAAATTTGAATAATAATAATCCCAATATTATTCAGACAGAAGAAAAAGATAGAAAAGTCTGGCTGGTTACAAAATCGGTGGTTCCGCTCACAGGAAAGGAAACTCAGATTTTAAAAGATGGAGATAAGAGTGTAGTTTCTGAAATCTATAAAGCAGAAACACATGAAGCAATAAACAGGCCTTCAAATGAGTCACTCCCAGGAACACAGTTACTTTTTCTAGAACAGGGAATCGCCAGTAAATGGAAACTGGTTTGGTATCCAGACTATCAGGCATATAGAATTGAAGCTATATCGGATGGAGAGAAAGATACCAATTATGCGATAGATGTCCTGGGAGAATCAGGTTGTGTAAATACAATAGTACATATCTGGAATAAGGAAAGTTTTGACAGAAATCAAAATACCAGCCAATTGTGGCGCTTCTTTAGACAGGATGATGGAACATATAAAATCATGAATGCCAGAAGCGGTATGTATCTAAAAGAGGGGATTGGCGAGACATGGATTGGTCATACAGCGACGGCTATGAATGTGTCAATTTTGGCAGGAAGTACAAATGATACGGCTTACGGTTACGCAGATGAATGGATGGCAGATATTCCAGATGATGCACTATTATCTTCTGTAAATATTCCGGCAACACATGATACAGGAACAGCAGGGGTTGTACAAGACCTTGTTGCAAGTTTATCACTCACATCTTGTCAGAATCTTTATTATGATGAGCAGTTGAATGTGGGAGCACGTAGTTTTGATATTCGTGGAAATGCAACAAAAGATAATGCTTCTGCGGCAGACGTGAAGATTATACATGGAGGCGATACATGGCAGTGTCAGGAAAAAGACGGAAGTGATCTTACATTACAGTCAATCTTTAATACATCACTTGCTTTTTTGGAAAAACATCCTTCAGAAACAATTATTCTTACGATAAAACCGGATGATGGTTCTACAGTAGGAATGGAGCATGCAGTTGCAGAATTTGTGAAAAATCATCAGGATAAAGTGTACACTGATGGAGACATTCCATCAATGAAGGAAGCTCGTGGAAAAATTGTACTTATCCGAAGATTTAAATTAACTCAAAATTATGAAGCCTGGCAGACGCGTGCAATGGGACTTGATCTTACTAATTGGGATGATGTGAGTTATAGAGATTATAAGTATGCATATAAAACATATGATGATGGAAAAAATCGAGTGTATATCCAGGATGCATATAATACATATGACTGTGATATTTATTCAAAGAAGTGGGAATATATAGCAGGAACAATGAAACAGACAACAGGAATAGATACAAGTCATCCAATTGATTCTAATTCATGGGTATTTAATTATACTTCTTGTGCAAATGGAATTCCGTTGAATATGACAAGAGATATCAATTCGGATTTATATAAAGATAAGGAGAATTGTATCGATAACCGATTCCTTGGAACAGTAATGCTTAACTTTATTGATGAACCAATGTCACGGTTGATCTATGAGACAAACAGCAACATGATATTTGAACCAAAACTTCCTACACCGGAAGTAGAGGTTGAATATGGTCAGACACTGGCAGAAGCTACATTGAAGGGGATTGAAAATGCACCGGCAGGAACATGGAAGTTTGAAGATGCAACCCATGTTGTAACAGATCAGGAAGTAACAGATCAGACAAAATTTGAATTGACCTTCCTGCCGGCAGATAATAAAAAATACAAAACTGTTACTATGTGGGTTCCGGTAAAAACAGTGAATAAGTCAGAAGTGATCACAGCGTATCTCGGATATGAAGAAATTTCCTATGGTGAAACTCCGAAGATGTCATACGTTGTTGCACCAACGGAAACACTGAGCGCAGATGAAGTGGAAGAACTTTTTGCAAATGTTACGGATGAAATGAGAATCCAGGAGACAGGACAGTCATTAAATGAGATAATCGATGCAGGAAGCTATAAGATTGATTGTCCAGAAACAGTAGGCGGATTCAAGGTAAACTGGATTCATTTGAAAGAATACGATCTTGATATCAATCCAGTGAACACAATGGAAACAACAGGTTCCAAAAGCAGCACAGCAGAAAATACTACATTCGAAAATGGAGCAGTCAGTAGTGCACAGAGAATCATTGTCCGTGCAGAAAAGAAAACAAAGACATATGGAGATGAGTTGACCAGCGCAGATCTTACATTTACGATCAGTGATTCAGAAAAGGCGAAACTTCTTCCAGGCGATACCGTTGAAAGTCTCGGACTGACATTGAAAGCAACAACTATCGAACCGGAAGATGTTCTGACAGGAAGCATAACAGATGAAGATGGAGATGACATTCTTGGCGCATATGGAAACGCAGGAAGATATGTCATCCTGAAAGACAATGCGACAAATACGAATTATGATGTTGTAGTTCTTCCGGCATTCCTTAATGTATCACCAAAGGAAGCAGAGATAGAATGGAATGCGGCAGCACAGTATACATATACAGGAAATGCATGTGGAATAGAGGCAAACGTGAAAGCAGACAGCCTTTTAGAAAAGGATAGTTGTGCGATTAAAAAACTGCTCAATGCAGATCATACAGAAGTTGGAAATTATAAGGCGCTTGCAATAGGTCTGACCAATGAAAACTATATCTTTTCCGGTACAAACCGCGTATATATATGGGAATATGAGATTTTGCAGGCAGATCCAGAAGTGACTTTCCCGGCAGCAGAAGTGATTTATGGAGACAGTTTAAAGAAAGCAACACTTTCCGGTCAGTCGGGAGAAGGGGTGTTCCGTTTTGCAGACGATACGACAATGCTTACAGTAGCAGAGAATCAAAGTGAACAGGAGATGATCTTCACACCGGCTAATCCGAACTACAAGACAGTTACATCAAATATTCCTGTAACAGTAAAGCCAAGAAGCATTACGATCAGACCGGACCGTACGGAGAAAGAATATGGACAGACGATCACAGAGTATACCTGGTCAATCAGTGATGGAAGTCTGGCAGGGGATGATCAGTTAGAGGATTTGAAAATAAATGTCACATTGACAGCAGGAAATGCAGAAAAAGAAAACTGTACGGTCGGTCTTTATGATATTACAGAAAAAACTCCGCTGACAGCAGATAATGCGAATTACACAGTATTGTTTAAACCAGGAACACTGCAGGTACAGCCAAAACCTCTGGGCGTTGTATGGAATACGGACGGAACTGTGATTTATACGGGAAAAGAAGCAAATGTGTCTGCAGAATTTACAGGGGTATTGTTCGAAGATGACTGCAAGGCGGTTGTAGAAGGTGGAAATGAAATCAAGACCGGAACATATACAGCCACAATTGTCGGAATGACCGGTGAACAGAGTGATAATTATGTGCTTCACGGAGAGGATACAGACTATCAGATAGATTACCAAATTGTGAAGAAAGAAGAAACAAAGAATCCAACCGATTCAAAGGAAACATCGACAGGTACTGCAGGAAAGAAACCAACAGGAACTTCAGTGTCAGGAAAACAGGTGAAAACAGCAAAGACAGGAGACAGCATCAGTTACCTCTGGATTCTGATGATTGCAGGATCAATTGCAGTGATCGGTGGAATGATTTATGTTATTAGAAGAAGAAAACAGAAGTAAAATTAAAGTGAATCTATAAACGATAGATAGGTAGGTGTCAGGCATATGTGGAAGCTGTTATTTTAAACTTCGGCCTGACACCTTTTGTTGAAAAAAAGATGAAATTAGTATATTATGAAAACAGATGCGGTATATCTTAAACATGTAATAAAAAGTGTTTCTGACCGCAATGTGTTGAGAGAAAAGGAGGGTAAGAAATGAGTGAATTAAGCAAAAAAGCAAGAAATAGAACAAGAGTCCAGATGGTACTGACAATGTTGGTTATCGTTTCTATTATCAGACAGTTTTTTCTAGGAAACTATCACAATATGTTTCTTGGCATTCTAACATTGATTTTGTTTATGGTGCCACAGTTTATCGACAAGAAACTTGGAGTGACAATTCCGGTTGGTTTGGAAACGGTTATTCTGATCTTTATCTTTTCGGCAGAGATACTTGGAGAAATCAATGCATTTTATGTAAAGATTCCGGTATGGGATACCATTTTGCATACAACGAATGGATTCTTGATGGCGGCAATCGGGTTTGCGCTGATTGATTTATTCAACCGAAGTGATCGATTTTCAATTAAGATGTCCCCATACTTTGTGGCATTTTTTGCATTTTGTTTTTCAATGACAGTTGGTGTTTTGTGGGAGTTCTTTGAATTCAGTATGGATTGGTTCTTCGGAATGGATATGCAGAAAGACTGGATCGTTCCGGCAATCAATTCAGTGAAACTGAATCCGACAGGAGCAAATATCCCAATCCATGTAGATGTCCAGTCCGTTGTGATCAACGGTGAGACTTGGAATCTGGGCGGATATCTTGACATTGGAATCGTAGATACAATGAAAGATCTTATGGTGAATTTTGTCGGAGCTGTTGTATTTTCTGTGATTGGAATTTTATATTTGAAACATCGTGGAAAAGGAAAACTGGCAGCTTCCTTAATTCCACAGGTGAGAGATACGGATGCAGAAACATCTGAAAAATAGAAAACGTAAAGGACAGATCGATGAACAGTCAAAAAGAAATTAGAAATATAAAGATAAAAAATCAGTTGGAGCTCTGGCTGTTCTGTGCAATTATCGGTGCAGTTGCCGGCGGATTGGTCTGGGCACTTTTGAAGATCATGGCAGTCGGGATGAATCTTATCTGGGAATGGATTCCAGAACATTTTTTGTTACCATACTATACGATAGTGGTCTGTGTGATCGGTGCATTTCTTATCGGTATCTTCCGGAAGGTGTACGGAGATTATCCGGAAGAAATGGAAACTGTTATGGCAAAAGTGAAAACGGAGAAGCATTATGATTATAAAAATATGCTTGTCATGATGATTGCAGCAGTGCTGCCGCTTTTGATCGGAAGCAGTGTAGGTCCGGAAGCAGGACTTACCGGAATTATCGTCGGAATGTGTTACTGGGCAGGAGATAATCTGAAGTTTGCCAGACAGCATGCGAAGGAATACTCCCAGATCGGGGTAGCAGCATCCTTAAGTGTTTTATTCCATGCTCCGCTATTTGGATTGTTTGAAGTGGAAGAGAACACTTTAGAAGAGAATAATTCAGAACAAACTGTTGTTCCGGCAGGAATTTCATCAAAGATATTTATTTATGGAATCGCAATTGCTGCTGCAACAGGTATTTATGCAGGACTTTCCGCAGTATTCGGTTCAGGACTTTCTGGATTTCCAAGCTTTGAGGCAGTTGAGATCGGAAAGATGGACTATGCATTAATACTTCTCTATATTATTGCAGGATGCGTGTTAGCTGTTTTTTATGAAAAGACACATCAGATAACGAAGAAAACTGCGAAAAAGGTACCGGCAGTTCTTCGAGAAGTTCTCGCAGGAATTTGTCTTGGAATCTGTGGAATGTTAATCCCGGCAGTTATGTTTTCGGGAGAAGAACAGATGGGAGTGTTGATGAAAGAGTATAGTCAATACCTTCCGTTAGCACTGATCGGAGTTGCATTTTTGAAAGTGCTTCTCACAAATATTTGTATACAGTTCGGTTTGAAGGGAGGACATTTCTTCCCGATTATCTTCGCAGGTGTATGCATGGGATATGGCGTGGGAATGCTGATCTGCGGAAATGCAGAGAGTCATCTAGTTTTCGCATCTGCAATTGTTACAGCGGCGCTTCTAGGTGGAACGATGAAAAAGCCGTTAGCCGTTACAATGCTTCTGTTTCTATGCTATCCGGTGAAATTGTTCGTATGGATTTTTGTGGCTGCGGCAGCAGGCAGCAAATGCCTATCCTTATTTGATAAGAGAAAAGTGGAAAACAAAAATTCCGTTGAGTGAAAACTCAGCGGAATTTTTTTACCCTTTTTGAGATGTCTTCCAGTTCTTCTTTGGAAAGTTCCGGGAGACGTTCTAATTTATCCAGAAACATCATTGCCGTTTCACGACGCTGCATCTCTACAATCTGTCCGTAATAATTGACAACAACACCGGTAACGATTGCAACAACGAAGATCGTGTAGATTGTGACAAGTACAGAAACCAGTTTGCCAATGAAAGTTATGGCAACAATATCGCCGAACCCGGCGGTAGAAAGTACCGCATAGCAATACCAGAGGGCATCTCCATAGTGGTTGATGTCAGGCTCTACCAGTTGAATGATGGCTGCGGATACAAAGAGAAATACGATATAACCGGAAAGAATCTGGGTTGCTTTCGTGCGTTTTAGGATCATCCATAAAAGTTTTAGCTTTTTCATATATTAACGGCTCCGTTTCATAAACTTCAGATAAATTAATTATATCATGAAATGGAGTCAAAAGAATAGTCATATAAAATTTATTCTGCGGTTTTCATTTTACTGCCTTTATTCAGAATTCCATTAAAGCGGCTCATGAATGTGATTGTTGTGATTGTGGCTGCAACAATATCACTGATCGGTTCTGCAAGAAAGACTGCAAAAACCTTATCCTGAATAAAGAGTGGCAGGATAAAGATCAGCGGAATCAGCAAGATCAGTTTTCTTAAGCAGGCGAGCAGCAGACTGACCTTTGCCTGTCCCAATGCCATGAAACTTTGCTGACATGAAACCTGGAATCCGAGGGAGAAAATACCTGCCATATAGATTCTTAGTGCCCATGCAGTATAAGTGATCAGATCCGTATTGTTGGAAAAGATTCCTGCAAACAGCTTAGGAAACAGCAGCATGATCAGCCAGAAACAGCTGGTGAAAATTGTACAAACCTTAAATTGTGTAAAGAAGGCTTTTTTTACTCGCTCTTTATTGCCGGCACCGAAGTTATAACTCATGATCGGCTGACCGCCCTGGCAGATTCCCTGCAGTGGCAGCGTGGCAAGCTGGCTGACACTTGTAATGATCGTCATGGCTCCGACAGCAAGGTCCCCACCATATCTTGACAGACTGGAAGTAAAGCTGATGGAGAGAATACTTTCTGTAGAAAGCATGACAAAAGTGGAAATACCAAGTGCAAGGCATGGTAAGATAACATCCTTTTGTAATCTGAAATTTTCTTTTCTAAGATGAAGGATCGTCTTCTTCCCGGATAAGAAGCGAAGAATCCAAATCGCACCGACAGCCTGACTTAAAACAGTGGCAAGTGCGGCACCTCTTACACCAAGATTGAATACGAAGATAAAAATCGGATCAAGAATGATATTGATCACAGCTCCGATCACAGTAGTCATCATACTGATCTTGGCAAATCCCTGTGTTGTAATAAATGGATTCATTCCCATCACGATTAAGACAAAGATACTTCCAAGGATATAGATTCTTGCGTATGCTACTCCGTACGGCAGTGTCTTCTCGCTGGCTCCAAAAAGTGTCAACAGCTGTGGTGCAAATGTAAAGAAGACTACAGTAAGTATGACAGCCATAAGGATGAGAAGCGCAAAACAGTTTCCAAGGATTTTTTCAGCTGTTTTATTATCTTTCTTTCCCATAGATATCGCAGCACGCGGAGCACCACCGGAACCTGCAAGCATAGCAAAAGCGTTGATCAGCATAAGGATCGGTGTAAATAATCCAACGCCGGTTAATGCCGCAGCTCCAACACCGGAAATGTGTCCGATATAGATTCGATCTACAATGTTATATAGAAGATTGATGATCTGGGCGACAACCGCAGGAATTGCAAGCTGTGCCAGAAGGCGCGGAATCTTTTCAGTCTCCATCGCCTGAGAAGTTGATTTCATGTCCATAACGATTTTCTCCTAAATAGTTTTAAAGTCAAAGAAGATTATACATCTCGTGTAAAGGAAAAAGCAATAAGAAATCCAAAGTCACTATTGTATCAGGAATAGAAACTTTGGATTTCGATATTGTCAATTTTTTACCATATATGCATGATGTGTTGCATTGCAAGGCTGACTACTGTAATACCAACCCAGCAGGAAGCACCGAGAAGGATTGGCTTTCCACCAGATTTGACAAGCTTCACAACATTGCTGTTCAGACCGATTGCAGCCATAGCCATGATAATGAAGAACTTAGACAGTTCTTTCAGCGGAGCAAATACATCCGCACTTACCCCAAGGCTCATGCATACAGTTGTAATGACGGCCGCAATGATAAAGTACAGGATGAACATTGGAAAAGCTCTTTTTAAGCTGAACTTACCGGATGATTTTCCGTCTTTTGCGGCTGATTTCGCACGAATCAGTGAGAGCACAAGTGTAATCGGAATGATTGCAAGCGTACGTGTCAGTTTAACTGTGACAGCAGTATTAAGTGTCTCACTTCCAAGATTCCACATGCTGTCCCAGGTAGAGGCGGCAGCAGTTACGGATGAAGTATCATTGATCGCAGTTCCGGCAAAGACACCGAAAGCATTTCCGCTTGTTGTGTCGAAGCCGAGTGCATTTCCAAGCACCGGGAAAAGTACAGCAGCGATAACATTGAAGAAAAAGATAACAGAAATCGCCTGTGCGACTTCTGTGTCATCGGCGTCAATGACAGGCGCTGTAGCAGCTATCGCAGAACCACCGCAGATGGAAGAACCGACACCAACAAGGATAGATGTGTTGGAAGGAACATTCAGTACCTTGTGGAGCAGCCATGCAATGATCAAAGAGGTAGAAATTGTACTGATGATAATAGGAAGAGACTGCTTTCCTGTCTGTAAGATAACTCCGAGATTCATGCCGAATCCAAGCAGAACAACAGCAGTCTGTAAAATAATTTTAGATGTCCATTTAATTCCTGATTCGGCTGTTCCTTTTTCAGTCCAAAAGCAGGTAATCACCATTCCGGCGAGAATCGCAATGACAGGTCCGCCGATTACCGGGAATGCTTTTCCAATCAGCCAGGATGGAATCGCAATCAGAAAGCAGACCAGAATTCCTTTGAAATTTTTCTGAATAAAATTCATGATAGTTTCCTCTCTTAAGTCTTTTGTTACTGTCGGCACTATGGGCGTCAGCAACCGTATTTTTATGAAACAATTATAGATTATAACACTGCTAAACAGAAAAAATAAAGACTTTACAAAATTTTTAGAAAAGAATTAGCACTCAACTCTTTACAGTGCTAACAATACGTGCTATATTCCTAATAGAACACAGGAAAAGAAAATTTGTGGTTCAAAGGAGGGAAAGACCATGAATATCAATAAATTTACACAGAATTCATTACAGGCAGTTCAGAACTGTGAGAAGATTGCTGCGGATAACGGGAATCAGGAACTGGCGCAGGAGCATTTGCTGTATGCGCTGCTGACACAGGATGACAGTCTGATTTTAAAATTATTTGAGAAGATGAACATTCAGGGCCAGCTCTTTATTAACAGTATCGAGCAGGCAATCGGCAAGAGACCGAAGGTACAGGGAGGCCAGGCTTATGTCGGTCAGGACTTGAATAATGTGCTGACCCATGCAGAAGATGAAGCAAAGCAGATGGGAGATGAGTATGTCTCTGTTGAGCATCTGTTTCTTGCAATGCTGAAGTATGCAAGTCGTGAGTTGAAGCAGATTTTCCGTGAATATGGCATCAGCAGAGAGGGCTTCCTCCATGCGCTGTCAACAGTAAGGGGAAATCAGAGAGTTACTTCTGACAATCCGGAAGCAACTTATGATACATTGAATAAATACGGCCAGGATCTTGTTGAGAAAGCAAGAGATCAGAAACTGGATCCGGTCATCGGACGTGATGAAGAGATCCGTAATGTGATTCGTATCCTGTCCCGTAAGACAAAGAATAACCCGGTGCTGATCGGTGAACCTGGTGTAGGTAAAACTGCGGTTGTAGAAGGGCTTGCACAGCGAATCGTCAGCGGAGATGTACCGGAAGGCCTGAAAGATAAGACAATCTTTTCGCTGGATATGGGAGCACTGGTAGCAGGAGCGAAGTATCGTGGTGAATTCGAGGAACGTCTGAAAGCAGTTCTTGAAGAAGTGAAAAATAGTGACGGAAAGATCATTCTTTTCATTGATGAGCTTCATACGATCGTCGGAGCCGGTAAGACAGACGGTGCAATGGATGCGGGAAATATGTTAAAGCCTATGCTTGCCAGAGGTGAACTGCATTGTATCGGTGCAACAACATTGGATGAGTATCGTCAGTATATTGAGAAGGATGCAGCTTTGGAGCGTCGTTTCCAGCCGGTTCTGGTAGATGAGCCAACCGTTGAGGATGCAATCTCTATCCTGAGAGGACTGAAAGAGAGATACGAAGTCTTCCATGGAGTTAAGATTACTGACAGCGCACTTGTTGCAGCAGTTACGCTTTCAAACAGATATATTTCTGACCGTTTCCTGCCGGATAAAGCAATCGACCTTGTTGACGAGGCGTGTGCATTGATCAAAACAGAACTTGATTCTATGCCGACAGAGCTTGACGAGCTTCGCCGTCGCGTGATGCAGATGGAGATTGAAGAGTCTGCACTTAAGAAAGAGGAAGATCGCTTAAGTAAAGAGCGTCTGGAACATTTGCAGGAAGAACTGGCAGAACTGAAAGCGCAGTATGCAAGTAAGAAAGTACAGTGGGAGAATGAGAAGAATTCCGTAGAGCATGTGCAGAAGATCCGTGAGCAGATCGAGCAGGTGAACAAGGAGATTCAGAAAGCCCAAAGAGAGTATGATTTGAATAAGGCAGCAGAGCTTCAGTATGGACGTCTTCCACAGCTGCAGAAACAGCTGGAAGAGGAAGAGGCAAAGGTAAAAGCAAAAGATCTTTCTCTTGTGCATGAATCTGTTACAGATGATGAGATCGCAAAGATCGTTTCCAGATGGACAGGTATCCCGGTTGCAAAACTGAACGAGAGTGAGAGAAATAAGACTCTTCACCTTGCAGATGAACTGCATAAACGTGTCATCGGTCAGGATGAAGGTGTTGAGCTTGTAACTGAAGCAATCATCCGTTCCAAAGCAGGTATCAAAGATCCGACAAAACCGATCGGTTCCTTCCTGTTCCTTGGACCTACAGGTGTAGGTAAGACAGAACTTGCAAAGGCACTTGCCCAGAGCCTGTTTGATGATGAGAACAACATGGTTCGTATCGATATGAGTGAGTACATGGAGAAATATTCCGTGTCCAGACTGATCGGAGCGCCTCCGGGATATGTTGGTTATGAAGAAGGCGGACAGCTGACGGAGAAAGTAAGGCGTAAACCCTACTCTATCGTTTTATTGGATGAAATTGAAAAAGCCCATCCTGATGTTTTCAATATCTTACTTCAAGTCTTAGATGATGGACGTATTACAGATAGTAAAGGTAATACAGTTAGCTTTAAAAATACAATTATTATCATGACAAGCAATATTGGTTCTCAATATTTATTAGAAGGAAATAATGAAGAAAATAGAAAACTTGTCAAAGAAGAATTAAAAGCGCACTTTAAACCAGAATTCTTAAATCGTATTGATGAAATTGTTATGTTTAATTCATTAGATAGTTCAGTAGTAAGAAAAATTATTGATAAATTTATTGGTCAATTAGTTCATCGTTTACAAGATAAAAAGATTACGATTTCTTTAATGATCAAGATGAATATGAATTAATTAATTTATTAGATAGTGTTGAAAGCAATAAATATATTACTGTTATCAATAAAACAAATAATCAAACAATTACCGCAAAATTAAAATTATCACCAAGAGAAAAAACAATGATTCAATATGGTGGTCTATTAAATGCAATTAAAGAATTAGGAGGGGACTTTTAATGAAAGCAGTATTAATTCCAGGTGATGGAAT
>OICC01000275.1_pt1 | contig 17018 bp, 18 predicted proteins | sample 1581191 | NCBI WGS metagenome assembly OICC01 (sample SAMEA3882535, study PRJEB24775) | human gut metagenome | biome: human-associated habitat; feature: intestine environment; material: feces | place: Netherlands | collected 2009/2010 | reverse complement strand
GGAAAGATGTAGACATCGAAAAAAGCACCACGCAGGTTGAGATTTTTGACACCGGTGTCGCACTTCTGGCCGGTCTGATGATCATTCCGGCAGTGTTTGCATTCTCCGGCGGAGATATGGAAACGCTCCAGGCAGGACCGGCACTGACGTTCATCACCCTGTTCGGCTTCTCCGCCATGGCCGGTACCGTCGGCGCGGGCGGCCTGGGCGATATCGCCATCCGTTACGGCTACCAGCGTTACCAGTACGACGTGATGACCGTTGCCGTGATCCTGTGCGTCATTCTCGTGCAGATCGTGCAGACCATCGGCGACGTGGTGTCCGACCATATCGACCATCACGAGCGTTGAGCCAGCACATTCGCGTTCCTTATGAAAAGCGGGTCCAAACGTTTGTTGTTTGGACCCGCTTTTCGTACGCGGAAAGAGACGCTGCTCGTAGACGATTACTTGTTGAGCTCGGCCTTGACCAGACCGGCCAGCTTGCCGCCATCGATGGTTTTGCCGGCAAGCGCGGCACGAGCGGCTTTGACGACGCGACCCATGTCCTTGGGGCCGGCCGGGTTCACTTCTGCCACGGCGTCGGCGACGGCTTTGGCGTAGTCCTCGTCGCTGGCGGCCGCCGGCAGGAAGGTTTCCAGGAAATCGGCCTCGGCGGTTTCGGGAGCGGCCTTGTCCGCCAGTCCCTTGTCTTCGTACAGTTTGGCGGTCTCACGACGGGTCTTGACGCCCTTCTGGATGACCTTGAGCACTTCCTCGTCGGTCGCTTCGTGACCGTTGGCGATCTCCAGGTTCTGGATGTCCGCCAACGTCAGGTTGATCGGGTTGAGCTTGGCCTTGTCCTTGGCTTTCATCGCCGCGATCTTGGCTTTCTTCAGCGTGTCCTTCATCGACATGTTCGTTCCTCTTTTCTTGACCGTTCGAACACCGTCTTAATACTACGCGTCTACCAATCCGCCGTCCTGTATCCGTGCCGTCGGCATCCACGCCGGTCTCAAGCCCATGAGGCACTTGGAGCCATGACTACAGTTATCATGCGCACCTCCGATGATAATCGTGGTCAGCTGTTTTTGGCTTTATTCCAAGGTTTTCTGTCCTTGGGAAACCTGTCGGTTACGCTCGTTTTCCACGAGGCACCCACAGGCACCCGAGAATAATCCAGGAACACCGTCGAATGCTACCCCAGACGTTTGCCCCCCCCTGAGCGGTGTCGGATATGGAGCACGTCATATATTTTCACCGCTGGCCGCAAACCTTGATTCTTCGGTTCTTTTCAGCCTGCGGCAGTCATCCATAATGGATACCAGAGTAATCGCTCTGAATTGACATACAACGGCATATGATCGCAAAAACGGGCAGAATGCGTCGCATAATCCCCTTTCGCCCTCATCGAGACTGTCGTCCGAGAGGAAGCTTTCATCGGTACGTTGGCCTCCGCCAACATGATGTGTACCGCTTTTCACAGCCGGGATAATCGAGGACAGAAGATGGCGGACGGCAATCCACCACGGCTGCGTGGTACACGATGTCCAGTTGCAGGTTTCTCGAATCAGCCCAATGCACAACCAGAGATGACCGCGAAGATTTTTAGGGCGAAACCATTGGTGCGTTTATCGTATTCCTTGAATCCGCTGGGCGCGCAGTTTCCGTCTGCTGGATCGATGTGCCGCTTGGCTCGCCAGCCCCATGACCCGCAACATCGCTGGATATATCAGTTCAGGGGCCCATGGGCCTTCCCCACCATGTACGTCAGCCGATGCATTGCCGCCCCTGTGTCGGGTGACAGCGTGGTTCATTTCGGTCTCTTTCTATGAAACGATGTTACAAGCATACATGCTTATGTGGTATCTTATATACAAGATACTTTGATGCAAAGAAGGAGGTCTGGCGATGGTGACGTTATCGCTCTGTTGCAGGCATCTGGTAATTGACCCGTGCAATCGCACACCCAGTCATCTTCCTCAGTCCGACAGGTGGCTGGATAGCCAGAACGATAAGTTGACGCAAATTGTATGCGATTGGCTGTCTGATATGGCTTGGGACAGATGGCGCGTGGATGCCGGTGCCAGCCCGTTCGACTCCACCGCATTTGACGTACGGGACCTGCTGGAACTACGTCCGGAGCGTGGAAAACGTGACGGCCAGGGGTTTCGGGTCTCGTGGTTTTCCGTTGAGCGCACCGATTCCGGAAAAACGCGAGTGTTTGACGAAGACAACGACGAGGTCGATGCCGACTTCTTCGAACGCGAGGCGCATCAGAGGATCTGGGATGCCGTCGATCTACTATGGCTGATTTTCGATAACGGAGAGAAAAATGACGATTCCAACAATCGTTGCGACTCTCTTTGCCACCGGTCGGACTCCTCCCATGAAAATCCATTACCTCCTGACCTGGCGATTCGTCTCCTAACCGCCAAGCGATCCTTGCTATGGCTGAGGGAGTCACTGGGAGCTTTCCCCGGATACCGATTGACGTTGTTCGGAGAGGGCGGCTTCACCATAGACGACGCATGGTTCAAGACCATGGAATTAGGCTGTGAGCGGCTCAATGAACGCGTGCACGCCTATGCGACGCAGCCGCCATGCACGAATCCCCAGGACGACGGCTTCGATCGAGAATAACTTCACCCTCTACATACTGAAAATAGACAAAACAGAAAGGACCAGCAATGCTTACCTCTGACATCGATGTCGACCGCTCAATCGTCACGTTTCGCAATGAGGACGGCAAGACGGAGCTGACTATTTCCACAGCTCCCCTTTCCACCGTCGAGGCAACTCCGGCCGCCCATCTCATCCCGCCTCCCGGCGCCAAGGCCGAAACCGCGCTGAAACAGACCGCGGAGATCATCACATCGCTTACCAACACAAACAGCTACATTCACATTGATTTCCCGGACGTCATTTCCATCTGCGCGTCCGCGGCCATACGCATCATACGGTTCAATGCCGGAGATGATCCGAGCAAGGCATTCTCGGACGCGCTCGCCGCGCAAGGGATCAACCCGTCATGCTGCGATAGGGCGCTGATCAACATTGGGGCTCCCGCCAATATTGGTCTGGCCAAAGTCACCTCATTGGTCACAATCGTGCAGGAAGCGGTCCAGGACGACGCCTTAATCATCTGTGGTCTGGCACTGGACCCGCAACAAAAAGACACAGAAATCACCGTCATCCTCGCAAAGCCCGAAGGAGAGACGGCGGCGCACGAAAACTGAACCGCGCCCCGTTTGTTGGGCTAACAACATCCAACAATCGGGGTGCGGTTCAAAACCGCCAAATGAATTGTCCATTATTGTCTATTAGAAAAGGGCTATATCAATGATCGATGAGATGAATGGAATAAATGAGTCGGACACATGGCATGATGCCATAGCGGTATTCACGGAAGTGTCCGCTTCCTCCACAGAGGCAACGCGTCCGAACATCTTTCGTATAGCCGGCTTCCCCCGACGTGAGACGGTCAGCAGCAATGTCCTTGCCTATTTTTTCGACCCTGCCGAAGGGCATGGCCTTAAGGATTTGATGCTCAAGGCTTTGCTGCGGACAATCCACAAGGAAGACATGGATGTCAGCGATGTCAGTGTGTCCACGGAAGCGTCTACAGGCAAGAATAATCGCATAGACATTCTCTTGGACTTGCCTGATATCAGCATCGCCATCGAAAATAAAGTGGATGCCGGTCTCTATAACGATTTGGCTGACTATCGTAGTTGGGCAGCGAAACAATCCAATAATGATTCGGCTATTGTCATTGTCCTTCACCCATTCAATAACTTTGTTCTCAAAGATCATCCGTCCGCGCAAGGTCTTGTAGTCGAACAGGATCTTTTCGACGTCCATTACGATGAGCTTTTCAGCAACGCGCTTGGAATGTTGGGAGAGTATTCACTTGACGCGGATCCTCGCGCCGTTGATTTTCTTCAACAGTTTATTGATAATTATTCCCCGGAACGAAAGCAGAAGAAAATGGATAACACGTCCACCGATATCACACAATTCGTCTCTCAAGCCAATGGCATTGAGCAGCAACTTGTCAACGTTCGCCAATCATTCGAAAAGTACACGGAAGCGGTCCGCAGCAAGCTACAGACAGTTCATGCGGACCTTATTTCACGATGGGCAGAGGAAAGTCCTGTAAATGGAAAGAGTGTAACGCTTGCGGACAATTGGGAGTGGCCAAAACGACACAAGCCGTTCGACAATCAGTATTATGCCCAATCGTTTAAGCTGGAAAATCCGGGAAGCAGTGATGTGGACCGCATCATCACTTGTGAGTTTTTCTTCAACATTAAATTTGATGACGGATATGTAGTTTCCGATCCGGAATCCGGATCCTTCAACACAATTTGGTATAAAGCGTATTGGGGCGGACTTGGCACGGATCAAAAGCCTACGGTTCGAATCACCAATCCGTATAACGAAACACTCGATGCAAAGTTAACGGATTCCAATGAGGACATCAAGAAGGCCGTGGAGGCGGCAGTTGAGAGAACTCTAAAAGACAATTGGAATATCTAGAATCCGAATCCATTCCACTCCATTAGGGGATGGGGTCACGGCATCCTTGCGCTTGAGGATGCCGTGACCCCCGTTGATTGCACCGGTCATTTTCGTCTGGATGAAACCAATATCCGGATCGCGGTACGTTCCGTAGTCAAGTTCCGATTTTCACCAGCCGCCGTTATGGCATCGAATTCATAGAGTATCGTCTCATTGGCTGGTTTCCCATGTCTTTCCACAACCTATACGGAATGGGGACTTCCTGCTCAGAAAATCAAATGCTCACAAAATATCGAATCGGGTCGATATTGATAGTCACTGTTTCGGCGACGCGTTTCGTATTCCTATGAAAGACACTCACTTATACTTACCAAAATTGGGCATCGGGCCGGAGGAAGTCAGTGATTCGTGAATCTCGAGTATTCGGGCTGGAAACGGAGTTCAAATGTACATGGCTGAATCCATGGATGCTTGAGAACCATGAGCTCAGCCTTGTTGGCGTCTCCCCCACAGGCACACTTGAATTCCGGACGGTATACGAAAAGTATGGCGTCCGCATATCGGCATTCCGCTTCGCCATTTATCAGATTGCCTAATCCCGGCTTTCTGAGCGGTCCCCGCGTCGCAAGATCCGTGAGCACCACGGCCACGTCACGGTCTCGGGCCAGCTTGGAGAACTGTTCCAAAACCCTAGGTTCGTCGTCCACGTGATCAACGATGGAGGGGAGCCCATCGACCACCACGAGCTTCAGTCCTGAGGTTTGTTTTAATCCACGGCAGGTCTCCGCGATGCAATCGGCATCCATGGACCGCCCCGCCTTGATATACAAAGGCATGCATTCACATAGCGAAACGGCAGCAGAGAATTGTTGCCTTGTGATTCTGCCATCTTCTTTCCAAGATGGCAGAATCACAAGGTTGTAAGATATAAGGCATGACTGAAATTGTGACGATGAAGCTTGGCCCCCGCAGGGAACTTGGCTGGGTCGAGGACCTGCCAGAGGGCGGCACTCGGCATCTGGTGGGATGGGATCCCAAGATGGAAGGCAACTTCGAGGAGATCTGGCGCTCCGGCAACAGCTGGTGGCGACTCGAGCCCGGCCGGGCGGTCCGCTGTGATCTCGGCCTCGTTCTGACCCCCGACAATGTGGTGGCGTGCGTCGCCAAGATCAACGGCATCATCAAGCGCGACGATATGCGCATGGGCTTTATCGGCAAGCCGATTCACGGTGACTATGATAATTGGATCGGCAAAATCCTCGAACGCAACGACTCCAAGAACCCTATCGCCTACTTCGACGAGCGAGCCATCCTCCCTCCCGACAAAGTCACCAAAGACACTGAGAAGCTTAATCTTTAATCTTGATGGCTTGCACTGTCAGACAAGCTCGGTCTTATACGTGCCGTTGACGGATAGTTAGGGGCAGCAATAAGCCAGGCACCACCACCCGGTCTCAAGCCTATGAGACACTTGGAGCCATGACTACCATCATCATGCGCACCTCTGATGATAATCGCATGTGGTCGTTCTTGGCTTTATTCCAAGGTTTTCAATTTTTGGGGAACCTGCCGATTACCCTCGTTTTCCACGAGGCACCTACAGGCACCCGAAAATAATCTCTTTCTTCTGTTCATATCAGCGGCTTATCGACGCACACGAAAGAAGCATGCGAATGTTCCCGCAACCTATCTCAGATGGCGAAGCCGCTCGATCAGATCGACGAGCGTCTGTTCCTCCTGTTCCACGCAGTCTAGGAAAATGGAACAGAACGAATCCGTCTTGCTGCCCACCTGCCATGACTCCAGGCCTCGCGCGTATGCCCGACCCGCATCGTATTTGATGGCTGCGGGACGGTATCCGTTCCGCAGCAGCACGAAGTTGAGCAGCTGACAGCCAGTCCGCCCATTGCTATCCATGAACGGATGGATGTTCTCGAACATCGCATGGAAGCCGACGCCCGAGCCCAAAGAGAAAACAAAGGAACAGGCCGGAACGCTCCTTGACTAAAACCGAAAAATCTTCGTGACCAATCACGAAACGCCGACTTGACTAAATACATTCGGTTGGGTGTTGCCTGTTTTTGTACATCTAAGGGTTGAAAATCACCGATTTTCAGCGCTGTAAAGCAAGGATAGTAAAAAGGGCGAAATAGTTATCGCTCTCATACAGTTCCTTTGTGAAACAGTGAATCGCTGTATAGTGCATACAGTTCGCTGAGGAGTGCGTATATTTGCAGTCGTGCAAAACACCCCACAAAGCCGCAAAGTCGATAGGCGGGCATTTCGATGCAGAATATGTTCGACACTGTGGAAACTGAAAATCAGCTTGTATTCGCAGAAAAGTTACATTTTAAGGCGGTAAATTTCAGGTATCATATTGAAAACAGACCGTTCCTTGCGATATAACGTGTGTACACACTTTTGAGGAAGTGCAGCATGGCTATACCAAAGCTGAAAAAGCAGGATGTTTTGATGCACTGAAATTTATCGACGAGAACGGAGTTCCCGAACATAATACAAGCGTAAAATATGTACTTGTGTCCGAGAATGGGAAAAATATCCGCCGAAGTATGTGGTAGCCTTTGCTGACCATTTGGCAAACAGCACGGATATTTCGACAGAATCCTTTGACCGCGTTTATGCAAAGAACTATCCGGAAAGTCTGGGCTTCTCCATGGAGACTAAGCAGCAAGAAAAATTTGAGTTATCCATTACTGCCGAAAGCGTCGAGTCAACAGATGAACGCTTTACAATGGATAATCTGAGCCTCGGTGATAACTATAAGCCACTGGATGCCTGTTTCAAGAGGGCAAATGGAGACGTAATCAAGCGAGTCTACGGCAAAGGTGAAAGAAGAAATTGCAATAAAACCTTGCCCCGTATTGCCTGTCAGGTGTTCGAGAAGCAGCTTGCTGCATTATCGGTTGAGGACAAGGAGAACTTCCCTGTCTGTAAATATAACCCGGACAGCGACGTAATCAGAGGTATTTATGCGAGTGTTGACGATTTCAAGAAGCACCGCAAGACACTAGAGTCCCTGGACTACTCTGACAACGGACGGCACTTTGTTATCTATTGCTGGAATATCTTCTCTACGATTATCTTCGTTCAGGAATGTTTGAAACGTTTCGGTGAGCCGGGAGATCAGTTTATTTTGACATACCGCGAAAAAGATGGGAAGGAAACCGCAGCGGCAGAAACGGAAGCTGCTGTTCAGGAAGAGCTTGTTCAACAGTTCAAGGGATACCGAAATCCGTTTTCTTCCATGCTGATTGAATCAAAAAATCTGATTTTCAGAGGTGCGCCCGGTACCGGAAAATCTTATCTTGCCAAAGAAATCGCTGCGGACATCATCAGCAATGGGTACTTTGACGATTACACACTTCTTACTGACGAGCAGAAAAAACAGGTTGAGTTCGTTCAGTTCCATCCGAGTTATGACTACTCTGATTTTGTTGAAGGACTAAGACCGAAAATCAATGATGATGGGACAATGGGCTTTGAATTGCAGGATGGCATTTTCAAGAAGTTTGTTGCCCGTGCCAGAAAGAACTATGAGGACTCCCAAAAATCCAGAGAAACCGTAGAAAAGGAAGTCACGGTTCAAGAATCCATGACAGATTTTTTCTCCGGCGTTGAGTTTGGCGTTGACACATTTAAGACGATCAGTGGAAATGAATTTACCATTACCGGCGTGGATGACGGGCATATCCATATTTCCATTCCCGGTAACGCATCTGTCAACAGGCTTGCTCTGAGTTTGGATGAAGTTCGGAAGATGCTGGAATCCGGGCAGAAGTTTGAAAAAATAAAGGATATCACGTCCTTTTTCGGAAAGACGTTTGCTACGCAAGGATACTCCTATGACTTTGCCATCTATAAAGCAATCAAAGCGAAGAAAAGTACAGTTTCAAAAGTAAAGGCAAAACAGGAGAAACTGAAAAAATACATATTCATCATAGATGAAATCAACCGCGGTGAGATTTCAAAGATTTTCGGTGAATTGTTCTTTGCAATAGATCCCGGTTATCGCGGTAAAGCCGGAGAAATCTCCACGCAGTATTCCAATCTGCACTCTGACCCTGGCGAAAAGTTCTATATTCCTGAAAATGTCTATATCATCGGCACCATGAACGATATCGACCGCTCTGTGGACAGCTTTGATTTTGCCATGCGTCGTCGCTTCCGTTTCGTAGAACTCAGAGCAGATGAGCGCCTTGAGATGCTTGCGTCGCTGGAAAACGAGGAGTTGGAGGCTGAGGCAATCAGAAGGATGGCTGCCCTTAACAAGGAAATTGCTGCCGTTGAGGATTTGAATGAGAATTATCAAATCGGTGCTTCTTACTTCCTGAAGTTGAAAACACTGGACTTTGACCAGCTTTGGACGGATTATCTGCAACCACTCCTCCAGGAATACATTCAGGGTATGTACGATGAGGAAGGGATTATGAAACGGTTTGCAAAGGCATATGGCTATCAGCAACAGTCCAGAGGTGATGCACATGAAGCTACTCAGGATCAAAGATAACTCCCAACAGAAAAAAGATGCCTTTTCTCAAGTAGCGAAGCTGACTGGCAAAATTGCAGATAAAACATTGGAACAGCTTGAGCGTGAAGGTGTGTTCGTATTCCCCGAAACCATAAAGGACGCAAAGGATATTACGCAAGATCAGATGATCCTCCAAAGCGTCAATGACACCTATCGCTCCGGCAATGTGATGGGCTTTCTCGGCTACGGTGATGAGCGGCTTGCGATCGCGTCCCGTTTTTGCAGAGAGGGCGAGGATTACTTGTTCCAATATCTTTTAGACAAAGTTCTGGACTTTCCAAACATCGTGGATTTGGATGCAGACGCCAATCAAGACAATCGGCTGTTCAATTTTCTGCTGTTCCTGTTTCCGCATTACCTTAAAGCGGCGATGCGGAAGGGTTTGTTCAAAAAGTATATCCGCCACAGGTACAATGATGGAAATGTAAAGGGCACGATTGATGTCGCAAGACATATAAAGAAGAACATCCCGTTTGTAGGAAATGTTGCATACAGCCAGCGAGAGTTTTCTTATGATAACAGCCTGATGGAGCTGGTGCGGCATACCATAGAGTATATCAAAAGAAAGCCTTACGGGAAAAAACTTCTTATCAAAGTGAAAGACGAGGTAAAACTCGTTATAGATGCGACTCCGGGATATAAACCGTATGACAGGCAGAAAATCATTGAACAGAATAAAAAGAATACCGTCCGCCATGCCTATTTCAGGGAGTATCTCGCTTTGCAGAGGTTGTGTCTTTTGATCCTTCGACACCAGAGACATCAAATTGGTACGGGAGCGAGGCAGATATACGGCATTCTGTTCGATGGTGCATGGCTGTGGGAGGAATATATTAACTTGCTCATTAAAGATATCTTCTACCACCCAATGAACAAAAGTGGCAAAGGCGCTCAGAGACTGTTTGATGGAAATGTAGGATTGATCTATCCTGATTTCATCAGCCGGAATAGCGAACCACGGATCATTGCTGACGCGAAGTATAAGCTCCTTGGCAACATTGGCAATCGAGATTATTTACAAGTGCTTGCCTATATGTTCCGGTTTGATGCAAAGGCTGGTTACTATCTCTATCCAGAAGCGGAAGGGTCTGACGATTTGAAATTGTGGCTGAATCGTGGTTCGACCTATGAGAAAAATGTCGTGCCGCGTGATGACATCAGCATTACCAAGCATGGCTTGAAAATTCCCATGGATGCGCAGAATTATTCAGAGTTTATCGCAAAGATGAAGGTTCAGGAGCAGGAATTTACAAGCGTATTCTATGCGTGATTTTGTAAGGAGCACACAGAGCTGCATATCAAATAATCGACCGGGTTTGATTAGAAATAATCCGTAGGATTAAAGAGGAATCCCGATGCCAGATAACAGGAACCGCAAACGACCGATACAGGTCAAATTTTTCGTAGATGAAAGAGAACTCAGCTTGATAAAGGCGAGGATGGCGCAGCTTGGTATAGAAATATGAGCGCTTACCTTCGCAAAATGGCGATCGACAGATATGCGGCAAAACCGGATTTGCTTGCGCTATTCTGCAAGGAAATCCTGGTCGCTCCACGCCGGATTTCGCAAGTGCATATACACTTGCTGTGCTTGCTATTCTCCGTTCCCCATGTTAGCAAGCGCCATCTTCCAAATGGAAATAGGCGGCAACCGCCGCCTTGTCTAACCAAAAGCGAAACGGACGGACGGAAGTCAATGGCGGCGAGGAGGACGGTGAAATCTCGTTTCATTTCTCCAATCCTGACCCTATGCCAAGGTCAAGCCACGCCCCGACGATGTCCCTAAGAGAGAGTTTTCTTTCGATGAGAAGGGCAACATCATAGTGAAAAATCCATCAGCCCTTTGGCTGCCCGATGTCAAAATCGTGGAGGAGCACGGTGACACAGAATACACAGTAACTGGTAGCTACGAGGGAACGGAAACCCTCGATAAGAAGCTCAGACGCATTATGGAGCAGAACGCTGCCGATGATAAAAACGGTATCACGGAGGACGCCGATGAGTAACGACGTTTCTCTTGATATAAACCAAGAATCCAATCCTGTTCAGACAGTTGCCCCACCGAAGAAGGACAACAATATGTTATCTGCTACTGAATCAGCACACTGTTAGTCTGGGCCGTGTACTGCTTCTGCGCCATGTCCATGCTCTCCTAGTGGCGCAACGCCTCCGTATCGGCGAAGACGAGCTGCCGGATCGCCTGCGCGAGCTGCATGAGCTTGGCCTTCTCGAGGATGGACACCTTGACGCTGTTCCTGCCGCCGGACTGGTTGACGAAGTCGAGCTACGCGCTCATCGTGTTCGCCAGGTTCGCGGCGGCGAGCAGGATGAGCAGTATCCCGACCGCCGCACTGTCCGACAGGCATGCGAGGCCCGCGACGAAGAACACGACGCCCCAGACGAACGATCCGGGGTTGAACTTCGTGTTCGTGTCCACGGACGCGATGTTGCGCAGCGGGATCGTCTGCGTGGACGATCCGAGCGGGATCACACCCAGCAAGGTGTTCGGGCTCTTGTATATCACGCGCATGCTGCTCGCGGCGACGCTGGTCCTGAGCCAGAACAGGACCACGGACGGGCTGAACCGGTCGCCGACGATGCCGGTCTCCCCCGTCGCGTAGGTGAATTCGGTCATGGTCTGCTGTGTTTCGGCCATTTTAGTTTCCTTTCTCTAGTGTTTATTGCCAAAGTCGAAGATGACGCCGCGATCCTTGTTGACGACGAGCGAGGCGTCGAATTTGCTGCCCTTCCTTGAGGTGAAACCCTTCAAACTGACCTTCTGTCCGGCGAGCAGTCGGCGTATGGTGGAGTCGGTGACGGTTTTGCCGGCTACGGTCGTTCAGGCGCGCCAGCCGCATCCCTCCGTGGCCTTCCATGTGCCGTCGGATTATTTCTCGCGCCGGTTGGTAGAGCATTGAAACACCTTGCCCGTTTTGATGACGGGCTTGCCGCAGCGTGGGCATGGGCCGAACGATTCCGTGTCCCGCGTCCTCGTCTGCACATGGTCCTGCCGGACGGTGAACCGCGCGTCGGCCGGGATGCGCACGGCGAGGTCGCGGAACTCCGTTTCGACCCGTGCAGTGTCCATCTGTCCGTGTTCGACTTCCGAGAGGCGCTGTTGTATTTAGTCAAGTTGGCGTTTCGTGATGGAGCCGGTGACATTTTGTTGTTGGACTCGTCATTGACCCCACCGCAATCATGCCGCAAGACCCACATCCTACGTCAATTCATGACGCCCGCGCCAAGCCCCCCCCCTAATCCTCTCATCCCAATACCAAGCCATGCCCCTTCCAGCATTGGCATGAACTCATCCGCACCGGCACAACAAGGCGAAGGGCCACGCATTCCGGCCGGTCTCAAGCCCATGAGACACTTAGGATTATGACTACCATCATCATGCGCACCTCCGATGATAATCGTGGTCAGCTGTTTTTGGCTTTATTCCAAGGTTTTCTGTCCTTGGGAAACCTGCCGATTACGCTCGTTTTCCATGAGGCACCTACAGGCACCCAAGAAAATATCGACTGATTTCCGCCTTATCGGCCGGTCATCATGAACCGGTTTATGATGCTCATTCGACACTTCCCGCCGACGATAAGAGCCCGGACCATACCGCTCAACAAGGGTGAAGCTAATGGAAAACACAACACGAAAAAGCGTAGGGAATGGGGATCGGTGATCATCCGCAGGGACACGGACGGCAACCCGACCAGCTTCCAGACGCAATACGTCAACCCGCTCGACCTATCCAAGAAGGTCGGCCGGAACTTCAGATTGAAATACGAGACGGAGGCCTACAAGTGGCTCGTGGACGAGGTCTACATGCCGTGAGCACACTCATGGACAAGAACGAGGGAGAACCAACGGCAACGAAACGACCACGCGCACGCTCTTTGAGCCTGAAATGCCATCCGGCATCGTCGGAATGACCCTCGAGTCCTGCACCGCGGGCCCGTCCGAGGGAGACGAGCTCTCATCTTCGAGAAGACCCTAGACTCCACCGGCGGCATCGCGGTAACCGGCAAAAACATCGACTCCGTTGAAGTCACCGCTCCAGGTGGGTCTTCATCCGCGAGAAGGAAATCGCACTCGAGGTCTTCGCTGCGAACGTAGTTGACGCGAGGTCAAAAAGACAAATGCACCGATTTCTCCGATGCGGAAAAACACGACGCCTGTCTCGGGAACGAATTGTCCCGAGACGAAGTTTTCTTGGAAAAGCATACGGATGCCGCACAAGCTCAGGCCTTCGTGACATGCATCTATCAGACGAGCACCCCACCGTGGTCTACGGGAGGTGAGAGGGCGAGATTCACGTCCTTCGGAATAAGGCTCCTCATGCTCACGGCCTATGCCTGCTGCGCAGCCGGTAACGACGACCAGGACTAAGCGTCATTCCTGTGCATCACGTTTCCCTGTCACAATGACATGCTTCGGAGCTATCGCGAACGTGCGCCATATAATGGGATGATGAGTTTCTAGAAAGGAGATCGGTCGTGAATTCTGATGAGTCCCTGACAAAAGCGGAGAAGGAAATCACACCTCCAGTCGACCGGTCGCCGCTCACTCTCCTAAACACTGCAATAAGGCAAAACTGCAATGAAGCGGACAACGCCATCGCCGACATTATCAAAGCCGTTAAGCGGCAAATACCCGAGATGGCCCAGATCGGCAAAGCGGCTGACACAGGCTTCCGCCTTGTCGTCGATGTCTCTGACGAGACGCTCCGGGACATCGATCGAGGCGACATCAAGCTGACGACAGATAAAATGGGTAACACTTTTGCTCAGATGAGGCAATCGAACGGCAGATACGGTGAAAAACTCCCTATCAAGAGAGAAGAATTCTCCCAAGGGATAGACCCTGTGCAGGCAGCCAACGCAATGCAAGTGAAGGCTTTGCAGGAGCAGCTCGACGAAATCGCGGAACAGATCACCGTGATCGACGGAAGGGTCAAGGAGGTTCTCCGGGGACAGCAAAACGACCGTATCGGTCTTTTCCACAGCGGCATGTCGCTCTACCTTGAGGCAAGGGAGGTCTCCGACGAGGGACTGCAAAAGCTGCTAATATCCCAGTCCCTCCGAGCGCTTTCAGACGCTGCAGCCCAGCTTGATCTTGAACTGCAGGAAGACGTCGCATACCTCTCCAACGGAGAGTACAAGAAGGCGAAGGGCAAGCGTATGAAACTGATTGACGAAAAGATGGTCTCCATCAACCGGTGCTTCCCGGTGCTGCATCAAGCCTCCGTCGCCCGTACGGCGATCTATTGCGAGCAAGGCGAAGTCAAGGCCATGGCCTCCGCCCTAGAGGCCTACTCTCGCCTAATCAAGCAGACGGTCGGATCGTATGCCGGCCTGCTTGCCGAATTCGACACATCGGATGACGGTACTGACCAAGGCATCTGGCGGTCAAGAGCAGCTTTGCAGCTCGACGTGTCAACGCTCAGTAAGGCGCTCTCCGCTCCTGAGAAGACCTTCTATCTCGAAGCGATAACCGATGAAAAGGAGGCCGAAAAATGAGCTCGGTTAAGGGATGCTCTAACGGCGAATGCGCCGCTCATAAGAATAAGACCTTGTTCAAAGCTTCAATGAGCTACTGTCCCCAATGCGGGGCGGAGCTTATCGTGGTATGCAAGTCAAGGAGATGCTATACGCGTTTGGACGACCCCTCTAAGATGCTTTGCGCGCGTTGCGAAGCAAAACACGCCGACAGGATCGATGGGATAAAGAAAAAGGGAGCCGCTGCGGGCGGCGCGGTTCTCACATTGGGCTCCATAGCTCTCGGTGCTGCGAAGAAGCTCACGAAGAAATAATCACCCAAAGACAAAGGCAGTTTGATTTACCATTTCTTCTTACATGACTCACTTGTACATGACATGGAACGACCAGATGAAAGAGCCCAGCACGACCTTAAGCGCCACCTAGAGGAACTTGCCAAGCCTCTTTATCAATGTTGCCCCAATCTTCCTTAAACTTGTGAACGTCTTCTTCGGTTTCCTCCTTCTTCTTCGCAAGCAACCTCGCCAGGCTCCGTCTGAACACGCCCCAGACTTCCCCTTCTCCAGCGCGCTGAAAGTTCCTTATCCGCGATTTCAGCGGCTTTAAGGGAGGGTGTTTTGCTTCAATTTTTCTTAAGCAATTGGGGTAAAGGGGCAGTGCCGTTTTGTTGGACTTCTTTGTTCCTATTCTCTGATTATGGCACAAGACCGAGCTCGCATCGCCATCCCATATACCACATCCGAAGTACGCCCCTGCCGGGATAGCCAAGTTCCCGGATCACATCAGCAATGCAGATTGTGCTTGATGTACAAGTCAGTCGCTCTAACGCAATATCCCTTCCTCATCGTTGATGAATGCCATCTATATGGATGAGGAGGAAACTGTAGATGAGCCCGAATCAGTGCTTCTTCAAATCAAGCGCCATATTGCGGGGGTTCTTCGGCATGGAGGCGAATCCCTGCTTAGCGTACCACTTGACAAGATCGTCGTTCATCGCCTGAACATACATGAGACGGCAGCCAATCGAGTCGGCCGATTTCTTTGCCTGTGCTATTGCTTCGCGAATCAGCAATGGGCCTTGCGAAATACCTCCATTGGCCCGATACTTCTCGCCTCGGAAGCGAGAATCCACGCCAAATCTTCCCAAAAGCACACAAGGAATATTCCCGCTGAGAGAAAGCTCTTCTTTCACGGTGCCAGGCACCGTTCTTCTCTGCAGATAATGCATGCTCAACGAGAAGAATCCAATCACGACACCGTTACCGTCAACAGCGACATAAACGGTGCAACCGCCTTCTTCTTGCTGCTGTAGAGAATCCCGGTGCAGCCATACATCAATCACAGGTTCCCCACAGGAGAATCCTGCAATATTCACCGTGTCGTCGAGTTTGACGATATGCGACCAAAGCTCGCCGTTCAAGTTTAGATACCCCCCCAGTTCAGTCAGCGAGAAGCGAGCCAATCCACTCGGCATCCTCGTCGGATATGAACGTCCGATCCGACACGTCGGCAAGATCCGGCACAGGCGCGGCATGATCCATGGACGGATCTGCCTGAAGTAGCGAATAGAAATCAAGCATGCTTTGCGGAGTGATGACCTCGTTGATTTTGATGCTCGCCCATGGACGCTCCTGGTGACTCATCTTCTCGAGACTGTCTCCGAGGTGGCTGTCATTAGCCTTGTCATACATCGAGAGCACCCGATCCACCAAGGCTCGTTCTTCAAGGGATAAATCGTCAGTGTTACCATCGGTCACCTCACGGGGAAACACATAACGCCTCCCGCGGCAATAAGGGTAAACAGACTTGACCACGGGCCCGTGCTCCCAAGCCACGATCTCATCGGGGAACAGCGTCGTCCCTTTGGACACTAGCATCCACGACTGGCAGTAGTAAAGCAGCTTCTGAAGCGCATATGCGGTAGTCATGTGATTACGGGCATCCCGCTGTTCAAGAATGTATTTCGCTACATCAACAGCTTTGGCCATACAAATCACCTCCGAGCTATCGGTTTATGCATGTTCCTTCGATATATTCAATATACAAATTATAGTATTCTAACAACAAAATGGCATGTTCCGCAAGATTCAGTGTGTTGCTTCGAATCTGAAGCCCCTTCCGCTGTGATACACTCCAAATCAATCAAAAGGAGTTTTCAGAGCCTTTCCCTCCGTCTCCGTCCTGCTCAGGATGGCCTTCGGCCGCCGTACCGGCGGAGACGGAAGGGAAAAGCCCCGTTCAAGAAATCTAACTGTCAAAAGAGAGCATAAATACCTAGCCATCCATGCACGGTCAAGCCCAAAAGTATATGCCCATGTCAGGAGCCGATCCCGGCAACAACGTTCGGGCAAGGAGCTAACCAAGACAAGAGGAAGGGAAGTATGGGAAGAAATCCCGTTCGGCGTCACCGTCCGGTCTCAAGCCCATGAGACACTTGGAGCCATGACTACAGTTATCATGCGCACCTCTGAT
>OICC01000271.1_pt1 | contig 17268 bp, 17 predicted proteins | sample 1581191 | NCBI WGS metagenome assembly OICC01 (sample SAMEA3882535, study PRJEB24775) | human gut metagenome | biome: human-associated habitat; feature: intestine environment; material: feces | place: Netherlands | collected 2009/2010 | reverse complement strand
AGCAATCGACCATATCATTCCATTTCTAAAAGGGTATGCGGATATGATCGTGCTTGTCTGCAATACCCTAAGAAAGCTGTTCTGCATGAGTGATGAAGGCTATGAGACTTTTCTTATGGACTTGGAAGATTATAAATCGGAACTGGAAGAGAGGGAATGAATTCAAGCCAGAGTGCAGTATAGCAGATGAAAGATGAGAAGCGAAGGAAAAAGTGTCAGCATTGAGAAGTGTTAACAGGTATATATTGGAAGAATTCAGCCAGGGAAACTCTGGCTGATATAAAAACACATCTGCAGAAACAGTGACTGAAGAAATTTTGAGTAGTGGAATTGGGAAGAAGTATTTAGATACTATAATAAAGAGATTAGCTGGCTTGTATACTGACAGAGAGGACATAGTAAACAGATTTGCGTTATTATCAGGGATTGTAGGGAGATTCCGAAGAGCTTTTGTTCAGATGATGAAACAATAGGATTGGTACAGGAATTATATGGAACAAAAGTTAATAAAGGGATTTGTTGCGTTTTCCGCTATAATAATCTGCCAGCAAAGAATGTGTTGCCTGAATATGTTTGTGATTATAAGAAACGAGCAGGGTTATTTCAAAGATCTGCAGATTTAGAGTAGTTCTTTTTTTCTGAGAGAAAAATTAAAAATCGTTTTTGGTTCTTCTGGAGAGTGATTATAGCGTTTGGGAAACATCCGGAGAAACCATTACCTCAGGGTGTCGGTAAAGTTCTTTATCAAAGAGAGCTTTGAGATGCCCTTTCTTTTTTTATCCAAATCTTTCCTCTTGTTTACATATATAAACCTAAGAAAAAACTTGACGTTTAAATATTACAAGTGTAATATTTAAGAAAATACGAAAAAAGGAGAAATAAAACTATATGAGAAAAACGAAAAGAAAAAAACACACGAAGACTATCACAAAAATAGTTTTATTTAGCGGTATATTGATTGGTGGTGGAATCGGTATTGTAACAATAATGAATCGTAATGTTCCTGAAAAAAGACTAATGGAATATATGAAATATATTGAAAAAGGGGAATATGAGCAAATGTATGCCATGCTGGATCAGAAAAAAAGCAGCATGAACAGTAAGGAAGAATTTATAGAACGAAATTCTAAAATATATGAAGGCATTGAGATGTCTGATCTGTCCATAACCGATATTACAGCAAAAAGAAAAGAAAACGGAAATGCGGCAGTTTCCTATACAACAAATATGCAGACTGCTGCAGGAAATGTAGAATTTACCAACGATGCGGTATTTTCACATGATTGGACAGGATATCATTTAATCTGGCAGGATCAGTTGATTTTTCCAGAGTTATCTGCAACGGATAAAGTTCAGGTAACGTTAGAAGAGGCAAAAAGAGGAAATATTTTAGACAGAAATGGTCGTCAGTTGGCTGGAGAGGGAACTGCATCTTCGGTAGGAATTGTTCCGGGCAGAATGGAGAACAGGGAAGATACAATAAAAAAACTGGCAGAGTATCTTGGAATTGGAGCAGACGAAATTGAGGATAAGTTAAAAGCCGGTTGGGTAAAAGCAGATTCTTTTGTACCAGTAGCAACAATTCCTAAAATACAAGAGGTCGATCTTCTGACAGTGAATCCGGATGAAACTGTTCTGGAAGAAAAAGAAAAGCAGGACACATTATTGAAGATTCCAGGTATTATGTTATCTGATGTAAAAGTACGAACTTATTATCTAAAAGAAGCTGCCTCTCATCTGGTAGGGTATGTACAGGCGGTTACAGCCGAGGATTTGCAGGAACATAAAGGGGAAGGGTATCGTACAAACAGTGTGATTGGAAAGACGGGACTGGAAACGCTTTATGAAAAAGAACTAAAAGGAACAGATGGGTGTGAAATCTGTATTGTAGATGCAAATGGAAATAAAAAAAGTGTCATTGCATATGAGCCTAAAAAAGATGGAGAAGATATCCATACTACGATTGATGGCGATCTTCAAAGTACTCTTTATGAACAATTTAAAGAAGACAGAGGATGTTCTGTAGCCTTGAATCCTTATACAGGGGAAGTACTGGCGTTGGTAAGTACGCCATCTTATGATAATAATGATTTTGTACGTGGAATGGACAATAGCCAGTGGAGTGCATTAAATGAAAATGAAGACAGGCCTTTATACAACCGCTTTCGCCAGACATGGTGTCCAGGCTCAACTTTTAAACCTGTAATTGCTGCAATTGGATTAAAAGTGGGGGCATTTACTGCAAATGACGATTTTGGAAATGAGGGTCTGGCATGGCAGAAAGATTCCTCGTGGGGAGATTATACAGTGACTACACTTCATGATTATGCACCTGTGATCTTGAAAAATGCGCTTATTTATTCAGATAATATTTATTTTGCAAAAGCAGCATTAAAAATCGGTGCGGATCAACTGATGCAATCTCTAAATCAAATAGGATTTAATCAGGAACTTCCATTTGATATTAAAATGTCAGAGTCTCAGTATTCTAATACGGACAAGATAGAAACAGAAATCCAGCTTGCTGACAGTGGGTATGGACAGGGACAGATTCTGGTAAATCCTTTGCATCTTGCAAGCATTTATACGGCTTTTCTAAATGATGGAAATATGATAAAGCCATATCTTCACGCGGATGGTGGAAGCACTTCCAGTGAAATCTGGATAAAAGATGCTTTTTCACCACAAATTGTTTCGGAGGTTATGGAGGGGTTAGAGGGTGTAGTGAATAACCCGGAAGGAACTGGTTATGGAGCATGCCGGGAAGACATTAGATTAGCAGGAAAAACCGGAACAGCGGAACTGAAAGCTACAAAAGAAGATACATCTGGAACAGAAATTGGCTGGTTTACAGTTTTTACTACAGATAGAGATACAGAGAATCCTATTTTGCTCATCAGTATGGTAGAGAATGTGAAAGATATTGGAGGAAGCGGTTATGTGGTGGAAAAGGATAAGGCGATACTGGATGAATATCTTGGTAATGAATAATTTTTACCTTTAAATATTACAAATGTAAGAGGAAAATGATATGAAAAAAATTTGGAAAATATTTTGGGGAGTTATTTTTCTTGCTGTCTGTAGTGGATGTGGCATAAAGAAAGAGCAGAAAAAGACAATTGAAGATACGAAAGAAAAAATTTACAGAGAGTGTGAAATGCTAGCAGAAGGCTATCGGAACATATATGAGAATGCTGTGAAAGAAAATGCACTATATGAGCTGAGTACAATACAAAAAAGTATGGATTATTTTGGAAAATATGGATATGCAGTAATTGATTCCTACAATCAGCTGGATATGGTTCAAAGTATTAAAGTAGATGATTTTTTGAAAAAAGCAGAAAAAGAGAAAAATGGAAAAACTACTATATTTCAAGTTATAGCAGGAGATCATTTTATTCGGTATGATCTGAAAACCAAACAGGGGAAAATAGACGTTGAAGTAAGCTCTTTTAAATGGAAAGAGGATACTTGGCAGGAAACATATTATCATGAGTTTAGAGCTAATTCATGGAAATATACAGAAAACGGGTATTTCTTTATGGAAGAATATCATCCGGCTGGATATGATGGACCGTCTGGATATCGGGCCTTTCGGGTAGTGCCGTTAAATAAAAAATGCAGGGAGCTGAATCGAAAATATATACTTCCTTTTGGATATACACTTAATAAATTGTTTACTTCTAATTGGAGTGAAAAAAATTATGATGGAATAAATTTTTATGATGTTTTTGACCGTTTACTTTCAATGGAAGAAAAAACTGATGAATTTAAGGAAGGAAAGACTTATGAAATCCCAAAAGAATCATTTGAAGCGATATTTCAAAAATATTTTAATATAAGCGCAGAGATACTGCAGACAGGAACGGTATTTCACACGGAAACACAGACATATCGGTATCGAACCAGAGGAATCGTATATGATTTTGCTCCCACACCATATATTCCATATCCGGAAGTTGTTTCCTACATAGAAAATCAAGATGGAACAATAACACTGGAAGTAAATGCGGTATGGCCACAAAAAGAATTAGATCAGGCGTTTTGTCATAGCGTAACCATTCGGCTGTTAGATAAAGATAGATTTCAATATGTATCCAATTATGTATCAAGGTCAGAAATAGAGGTTACCTGGTATACGGAAAGATTATCAGACGAAAAGTGGGAGGAATGTTATGGAGATAATTGATATGATTACAAAAAGAAAACTGAAAAAGATGGTGAGTGTTTTATTTATTTTGGGATGCTTTTTCATAGGAAATACAAAATGTAAAGGGGCTGATTTAGAATATATTTCACAGGAAACTGCGAATTATGCTGTACAAGAAAGAGGATATGATTTGCCAGTAGATGAAGTCGTGAAAGAAGAAGCTATTGAAGATTGTAAGAATGTTATGAATCAGATGAAAGCCATTTATCAAAAGGCGGATAAAGGAACTTCATCGAATGTAGTAGTTTCTGAGACAGTAATGGAAGAAATGCAGGAAGTATTAAAGGAAAAAAATGTCCCTGTTATTACATCAGCGCCGTATTCAAATATGGCTAATTATTCTAAAATGGAAGAATTTCTTTTCAGGGCAGAACAGGATCTGACAGGAGATATCGTCTTATATAGGATTAACAGGGATGGTGGGATAGAAAGACTCAAATTCAATTATGATGGGACAGATATGTATTTGTTGGCTGCGAAAGTTGTTTGGGGTATGAACGACAATCCATCTATTGTATATGTTTCGTATATAAGGATAGAAGAATGGAAATATACAGAAAAAGGCTGGTTTGGTTATACGCTATGTGTTCCAAAATATCCGGAAGTATCAGAAGCGGTTGATGGCAGTTCTATGATAAGAATTAAACCTTTAAGTGATGAATGCAGGGAAGTTTCAAAGAGGTGTGTGTATTTGCTTGGATATCAGGGGAATAATCTTTTATGTTCTGATTGGGATAGATCTGATATGGAAGGGTTAGATTATAATGGTTTATATGAATATTTATATCGAATGAAATACGGGGAGAGATATGAGTTTTCAGGTAACTCAAGTGGAATTCCGGCAGAAGAGTTTGAAAATCTGATAATGGAGTTTTTGCCGATAACAGCGGAGCAAATTAAAAAATGGGCAGCATTTGATTCGGAACATCAAACTTATGACTGGGAACGATTAGGTTGTTTAAATTATAGCCCTACTTATTTTGGAACATCTTTACCGGAGGTCGTTGAAATAAGAGATAGCGGAGAGGGAAACAATGTGCTGGTTGTTGATGCTGTATGTGATACATTTATATGTAATGATGCCGTTATTACAAGTGAGCTGACTGTTAAGTTCAACGATGATAAGAGTTTTAAATATATGGGGAATAAAATTCTGAATAATGGTACGAAAGAAGTTCCCAAATATCAATATAGAATAAAAAGAAAGAACTGATAACAACTATCAGCCCTTTCATATTTGTTAATTCCATATATGTAATTTTTTTAAGATATCAGAAGTGATTTCAAATGCTTTTTTGCCAGTTGCATTAGAATCACTTTGGATATTGGTTGCAAAATAATAGCTGTTATCGGAAGTTTCTACATATCCGATAAACCAGCCGTTGATATCCTGTCCGTTGACACGACCGGTTCCAGTTTTTCCGTAGAAATTACCATTAGGTGTACTGGCAATTTTTATAGCATTTTTAACAGAAAATACATTTTGGGAATTTAGATGGAATTCATTTGTGTTAAATTTTTTCAATAATGTTACTTGCTCTAAAGGCGAGATTTTTAATGAAAAATCGGACCAGTATAAATCCAGATTTGAACTGGTTGTCTGGTTTCCATATTCTATTTTATTCAAAAATTCCTGGACTCTGTTAATTCCGAGCTGCGAATCAATTGCCTGGAAATACCAGTTAACGGAATTTTGCATAGCAGAGTTTAAATCCTGATCAGCTTCCCAGGATGGAAAAGGAAAGGCATCACCATTCCATGTCATGGAAGAGTGTTCTGGTGTGATGATTCCGGATTCCAACCCTAATAATGCATCGTATATTTTGTAGGTAGACTCTGGCGGAATACGTTTGGTGGCTTCTTCAAGATCGTATATTTTCCAGGAATCCAAATTATTGTCATACAAAACAAATGATCCATCATATGTTCCAAATGTTTCGGATATATCTAACAGGGAGATATTTTTGTCTGTATCACTAAAATGATATACGCTTTGAGTAGAGGCATCAATGGATAAAATGGGTGTACATCCAATAAAAACAGCACTAATGACCAGATAAATTATCAATGCTCTCATTTTTTGATAAAGAGTTTCTTTCCTAAAAACGGCGATGTTGAGAATACGTCGTTTCATCTGCCTGAAATTTCCGGACATTCCAACTGCCAGTGGAGAGGAAAAAGAGGATATTTTTTCTGCAAAATTAATCAGTGTAGTTCCATAAGCTTGGTATTCATCAGCAGAAATCATCTGCAATACAGCAGAATCACAGGCTATTTCACGGTCACAGAGAATTTCTTTTAAAGTGTACCAAACAAAAGGGTTAAACCAGTAGAGTATATTACTTATGACCATGAGGAAGCCAATAAATGTATCTTTGTGACGGTAATGCTGTAATTCGTGTAGCAGCATAAAACGCATATCATCAGGATTCAGTTCGGAAATTAAATGGATGGGAATGTAAATTCTGGGATGTATTATTCCGATTAAAACTGGTGATTTTAAAAATGCAGTACTGTAGACGGATACTGGGTGAGAGATTTTAAGTTCCTTTAAACAATTGTAATAAATAGTTTTTACCTGCTGATTTTGAAGCGGGAGAGCAGATCTTTTTATGGAACGTACATAGTTTAATGAATGAAGGGTGAGGACTGACATAATCATAACACCCGTTATCCATATTAGAAAGAGTATGGTATTCAAGCCTCCAGAAAATTGACTACTGATGGAAACTGAAAAATCATTCACCTGGTTTAACAAAATATTTTGTGTATTACTGGTAAGTTCGGATAGCGTGTCGGTACCAGAGTTAAGTCCTGAGTCAGTTTGAAAAAAATGTAACCATGAAAAAAGTTGTGAGCCATGAATCTGTACAGGAAAAAATGGCACGGCAAGTAGTAAAAATAGAAGAAAACAGAGATGGTACTGTGTAGCCGCAGATAAATATTTTTTCAGAAGTTTTTTTGTTCCGATTATTACAAGTGTAAAAATACATATGAAGATATTACTGATTAAAAAGTGGATAATCCAGTTGCTCATTCAAAACCTCCTATTTCTGATGTTTTGATAATAAATGGCGTAAGTTATCAATTTCTGTTGAAGAGAGCTTATCGTCTTCAAGGTAAGAAGCCAGCATAGAAGAAAGATTTCCATTATAATATCGCTTTAAAAAAGAATTGCTTTCCTGGCGTATATATTCATCTTCTTGGACTAATGGAGTATAGACAAATACCCGGCTTTGTTTTTCGTAGGAAAGAGCTTTTTTGGAAACAAGTCTCTTGATAAGAGTTTGAATTGTTTTTGGACTCCAGCTGGTAGTTAGAGTAAGTTTTTCTGTAATTTCATTTGTATTGATGGGAGCATATTTCCATACAATTTTCATAACTTCAAATTCGGCTTCTGAAATTTGGGGTAGTGACATAATAAAATCCTCCTGCTAAATCCTACATATGTAATAAATATATTATATTACTTGTAGAAGAAAAAAGTCAAATGGCAGATGATATATAGAATATAAAATTAATAATGTAGAGGCAATAAAGGTGAAAAAGATAGAAATTATTGAGAGAATCACAGATGCTAATGGAAGCATAAGTGAAAACATATTGACTAGCTGGGAACATAAAAACCAATTCATACCGGAAATTATAAGGTTTGGAGAATTAAAAATATATCTACAGGAACGAATTGTTAAAAAGAATGATAGTGATGTTCATCTTTCAAAATATGAATATGATATTTTACTTCTTTTAGCGAAAAGTCCAGGTAGAATATTTGGAAAAGAAATGGTTTATGATCTGGTATGGAATGAACCTTATTCCGGTGATTATAATGTGGTTATGCGACATATCTGCAATATCAGAGAAAAAATAGAAGATGATCCTGGACAACCATTATATATACAAACAGTACGAGGTGTAGGATATCGGTTTAACGGGAATTTAGGCAGCGAGTGAAATCGCTGCCTATTATTATGGTTTTACAAAGAAGGAAGTTTGTTATGGGAAGATTTTTCTATTTCAGGATCATCCGGTTTTAGATACTTGGACAAGTTTTGATGTATCAATTCCAACTCTTTTATTTCTTGCTTAAAAGAAACGTATTGAGTATTTAGTGATTCCTTTCTGGAAATAAGATCTGCAATTTGCTCTTGTAACTTATTGGAATTAAGATGTTTCAGGTTTATACCATTTTCCTGTAAAATATGTTCAGCACCAGCGAAAAGAATAATTTGAGATTCATATTTACGGAAATAACGATCCGAATCTTTTGAGCTTTTATAATGGTCGTTATAAATTTTATTTTTCTGATATTGTTCGGCATATTTTAGCATTTCTCGAAGATGACGTATCTGAGACTCGAGAGAAACAACAGAGGTATTTACCTCTTTTTGCTGCATATGTAACAAGGCTATGCGGTCTTCAAGTTCTGAAAAATTATGTAGATTATGTGTAAGCATCTGGCCATATGTAGTAGAAACAATCTTTAAATTTTCCTTATTTGCCCATTTCTGAAGGCCGATGTTTCCTGTTATATTGGGAGCGTTGGTGTCTATTAACTTCTTGCGAACAGAAGAAATGGCAGTTCTCTGGAGTTTATTCTCAATACGTTCTTTGATACGTTCCTTAGTAAAATTTTTTCCTAAAGATTTAGCACTTCCACGCACTGGACGGGACATATCGGGAGAACGAAAGGTAATGTATTTCCTGCTGTTTTCGCCAAATTCTGCGTTTTTTATTTCATATCCTTTAGCTTCCATAAATGCAAGAAATTCTGAGTAAGTGGAAACGATTCGGATTGTCTGGTTGATATCTTTTCGCAGCTGCGCTTTTTTACTGGATTCAGATTTATTTGCAGCCCATTCATTGTATTTCATTCCTTTTTTACCATCTGGCATAATTGTGGACAGGTTATGTTCCTGGCATAAAGTGTCGCTGAGATTTCGTATTTTCCAGTAATTCTTTTTACAGTCATGGTAATGAGAAAAAGTGATGTTATCTGCAGAACAGAAAATTAAATGGTTATGTACATGACCTTTATCAGTGTGTGTTGTCAGAACATAGGAGTATTTTCCCTCCAGTAAGCGATCCGCAAGTTCTTTGCCAATTTGATGGGCTTCTTCATAGGAAACTTCACCAGGGGAAAATGCCTGAATCAGATGAAATGCCTTATTTGTATTGTGCGGATCTCTGCAGTCATGTGTATGATCCAAAGTGTATTTAAAGTCAAGAACGGCTGTTTCGGGAGAGCAGGCAAAGGAAGAAATATATAGATTCTGGTCAGTTTTATCTGGATTGCAGATGTATTCTATTGCTTTATCAACGGTTGTTTTGATACCATGGATTTTTGTAACTGCCATATTTTTTCCATTAACTCCTTTATATCGTCCAGGTCCTTTTGGTAAACTGTATTGGTACTGTTTATACGATGGGTGGTCTGATTCAAATTGCTGCTGATATTGCCCAGCAGGGTATTCATTTTTCGGATATGAGAGTAGTCTACTTCATATACAAATCCATATAAGATCATTTTCCGTAGAAAGGCAGATTTGCTTTTCATTCTGGAAAGACGATATTTTTCTTCTAAAATGTATTGTTCGTCATCATTCAAATAAAATTGTATGGGATGAATTCTGGTACGTTTGCTCATTGAAATCCTCCAATTCGTTTTTTTCTATAAAAAAGAGTACAAAAAAACTGTCTAACCAGTTCGGCTATGACAGTTATATTACTTGGCTGTATGATGTTTTGGACAGATGTGTCTACAGTTTATTTTAACAGGAGTAGGCGGAAGCGTCAAATTAAGAAATTATAAAATATAAGAGGGCCAGGGATACCTTTCAGAAAAATCTCTGATCGGCTCCCAGGTATTCATTCTGGATATGTATAAGTTGATCTTTGCAACAGGATATTTTCCCAATCTCGTTCATGGCGCAACACTCGGAGAATATGAATCTCTTTTGTTTCTTCCATTATAATATAAAAAATAATAGATGGCGGAAAAGATCTTTTATGTATGGAATATCCTCTGTACAGAATTTGAGTTCGGGGAAAGGCAGTACTGAACTGGCTTAAATTCTGCATTTGTTCTTTCAGATCAGATTGAAAACGGTCAGCACGTTGCTGGCCGAATTCTTCTTCAATATAATCTGCAATGTCTGTGACATCGTAAATTGCTTCCCAGGTTAAAATAATTCTATATTCTTGCATTTCTTCGTGCATCCCTTAATTCTGTGATTTTGCGAAAAGCATCTTCCAGTGGCAATTCACGACCAGCTTCCATATCATCAATTCCCCGGTCTAACATGCGGAGAAGATGATTGTTTTCCTGGTTTTTATCGGTTGTAGGGACTTTTTTTGTTAATTCCATGAAATCACTCCAATCATACGGTTTATAAATAGTGTATGTTGTTCAGAAGTATCTATCCATAGTTTAGCATATAATTGGAGGCAATACAATTAAATTATTTTGCAGGAGCGTCCGTCAGACCAAGAAGATTTTCGCAGGAAACATTAAATACTTCGGCCAGTGCGACAACTTCGTAGTCGGGAACGAAACGTGTGCCTTGTTCAATTCGCAGGATTGCCAGATCATTAAAATCATATCCTGCAAGTTGTAATTTGGCAGCGAGCGTTTTCTGAGTAAGATTATGAGCCTTTCGTAATTCTTTTACCCGTTGTCCTATTCTGTTTTTGCTGTTCGTTTTTTTATCCCAATAAATAATCATTCTGATCCTCAAAAGTTTCTAAAGATGAAGTATTATTATTGATTTTAACATAACATAGCAAGAATTCTCCTTCCTCTATAGGTGGGAGATGAATTGTAGATCTGAGCATAAATGCTCAAAAGAATTTTATAAACAAAAAAAGAAAACACTTGTTCGCGTGTTGGAATTGTATTATAATAATAAAAAGAGAACATATTGTTCAAAAAACGATGATTGAAATCATTCATATGTAGGAATAAGGTGAGGAAAATAAATCGGGCAGTAAAAATAAGAATCTATCCAAATGCAGAACAACGTGTGCAAATAGAAAAAACAATCGGCTGCAGCCGATTTATCTATAACTGTATGCTTGCAGATAAAATGGAACATTATAAAAAAGAAAAAAAGATGTTAAGGAACACACCAGCCAGTTACAAGAAAGAATATCCCTGGCTGAAAGAGGTGGATTCATTGGCGTTAGCAAATGTACAGATGCATCTGGAAAGCGCATTCCATAAGTTTTTTCGTGAACCATCTGCAGGATTTCCGCGTTTCAAATCAAAGAAGTCATCAAGAAAATCTTATACAACAAACGTAGTGAATGGAAATATCTTTCTGGAAGGAAAATATTTGAAACTGCCTAAGATGACGGCTGTCAGAATGAAGCTTCACCGTCCGATATCAGAAAAATGGAAACTGAAATCTGTAACAGTCAGCCGGGAACCATCCGGAAAATATTTTGCAAGTCTTTTGTTCTGCTGTGAGAGCCAAACAGTGGAAAAAAGTCCGGCAGAAAAATTCCTTGGGATCGATTTTGCCATGCGGGGAATGTGTGTATTTTCCACAGGGGAAAGAGCCGGGTATCCTATGTTTTACAGGAAAGCAGAGAAAAAACTTGTAAGGGAACAGAGGAAACTCTCCCACTGTGAAAAAGGAAGCAGGAATTATCAGAAACAGAAGAAGAGAGTAGCGCTGTGCCATGAAAAGATAAAGAACCAAAGAAAAGATTTCCAGCATAAACTCAGCAGGGGGCTTGCAGAAAGATATGATGCGGTATGTGTAGAAAATCTGAACCTGAAGGGCATGTCCGGAGGCCTGCATCTTGGAAAGGGCGTGCAGGATAATGGGTACGGGCAGTTCCTGTCCATGCTGGGATACAAATTGGAAGAGCGTGGAAAGAATCTTATAAAAGTAGACCGTTATTTTGCATCCAGTAAGATCTGCAGTGTATGCGGACATAAGAAAAAGGAACTGGCATTGTCGGATAGAGAGTATGTCTGTGAGTGTGGAAACCGGATGGACCGGGATGTGAATGCGGCAGTCAATATCCGGGAAGAAGGAAAAAGACTTTATAAAGAATGTGCCTGACGGCACAGAAAAAGATCCGTATCCGAATAAAAAATAAAACCGCGGGATACGCGGGGATAGCCTGTTTTAGCTTTGCCCTAAAGGGCAATCGAGCAGGAAGCCCCCACTTCAAAATCGTAAGATTTAAGTGGTGGGAGCATGTCACAGGACGTGTATCAGCGAGATGGAAGTACTTTATCTGGCTGTTGATTACGATAAGCCTTTGTGTTCCGATGCGCCTTCCGGCGAATCTGGCACTGGTGGATTTCAAAGTACTTAGAAGCAGTCAACAGAATACGCAAAACCCGAAGATAACGGATTACGCAGTCAGACCAGAGGAAAGTCAGAAGATAACAGAAACCGTATCATCTGCGAGCAATGACATGAAAAATCTGACAGAAATCCCGGAACAAAAGAGAACTGTCAGGTATGAATCAGATAAATGGATGGGAACTGTGGCTGTGATTTTTGCTGCCGTCTGGCTGAGCGTAGCGGTACTTAAACTGACAGGAGAATTGCTGGCATATTATTTTTCTATAAGGAATCTGGAACGGATGAGTCTGCAGGTAAGTGATACAGTGAGTATTCAGATGTACCGTGCAGCATGTCAAAAGAAGCACGTACGCAGAAGACCGGAGCTCAGGCAAAACGCAGGTCTTACCACACCGCTTCTTGCGGGACTTTTTCATACAAAATTGTATCTACCAGCAACCGGGTATTCAGCAGAAGAAAGAAAACTTATCTTTTACCATGAACTTACACATTATTGTCATCGGGATCTCTGGTATAAGATGCTCCTTCGAATCTGTGCATCGATATACTGGTTCAATCCCTTTCTTCTTATCATGCTGAAAGAAGCGGATAAGGATATTGAGAATCTGTGTGATACAGCAGTTGTTCGCAGAGTTAATAAAAAAGAACATAAATTATATCGACAGCTGCTTCTCAGGACAGTGGCCATGGAAAATCAGATTCCATATGTGACAGCAAGTCTTAATGACAGCGAAATGGTGTTTAAAGATCGGATTCTGTATATGGTGAACATTCGGAAGCTTCGCAGAGGAATTCTTCCGGGAATTCTTGTGACGTTGCTGCTTGCAGGCGGTAATCTGGTATTTAATGTTTCTGCCGGGACAGATACAGTTTCAGTAGAGACGGAGAAGTCTGGTATTGAAAAAAATGCAGATCCAGAGAAAAATAATGTACCGGATTACGCACCGTTTTCTGAAATGGTAACTATGCAGAAAACTGCTGAAACACAGGACGAAGGAGGAGTGACAGAGACTGCAGATACAGAGGATTCTGTAGACGAGGAGGAAAAAGCAGATGCGGAAACAAACGATGAACCTGCCATGGAAAACAGCGGACAGGTAAGTGAAACGACCGATGATGGAATTACCTCTGACAATAACGGGTCTGTTTCATCTTATGAGAGTCTGCCAGCAGGCGTACCATATACCAGTGGATTCAGTACTGCCTCCGGTGTAGCATCAATTGTAGCACCGGGTGGAGGAGATGAAGAATCCAGAGTTCTTTACGATAACGGAGATGGGACCTATTCTGATGATTATGGGAGCCGATACAGTTATCAGGGAGATGGAAACTGGGCAGATGCCAATGGCAATTCATATCGTACCTGGAATGACGAAGATTATTATTCCGGAAACCAACTGGAACAGCATGAACTCCAGGGCAGTAACGGTACCGTTACTGTAAAAGAAACAACAAACGGAGATTATTATTATTGTGACGCAGATGGGGTCGGATACACAGACAATGGTGATGGCACCTGGACGGATGAGAATGGGAACATCTATACAGAATAAAAGAAAGCGTTTTTCGAAACCAAAAGGAATCGAAAAACGCTTTTTTCATATATGACATATAAAAAATGGGATCATAAACGATGACACATTATTGGCGAATATCTACCAGTCCCTTTTTCAGTATATATTCAGAGAACTCATACGAAGCTCCGTCCCCAGTCATATTCAGATACAGATTTTTGAGGTCGCTTTCATTTACGATCCAGGCCATGTTCAGCTGCACACTTTCGCCTGGCTTTATAGAGGAAATGTAGTTTCCACCGTTGCCATAATTTTCAGAGACGCTATAATATACCATTCCCCCTGTCTTTGCCACGCTGGCCCAGCTAATGTAGTCATAGCCATCGCCGGCCTGTTCTGTTGGAATGTAAAGCTGTACTTTTCCATTTTCCTTAGTCAGGGTCAGTAAAGCACCAAGATAAAGCATATGGTCGATTTCCTCATTGGAATGATTGGTATAGGTAACTGTAACATAGACCAGCTTCTGGTTCACTTCCTCCGACTTTACAATTTCATCCAGGGAATCGATTCCGTCGCCAGACTTCACATAATCCAATGTGTTTGTAGATAGCTTTCCATCAGCATCAATGGCTTCCGCCCATTCTTGCGGTATTTTGTCCGGATCGAGAAGCTGAAGATCATCAGAAATTTGAACAGAATCTACCTTTGCGGAAATCGTTTTTTCCAGATATTCACCATTTGTGTTTTCACCAATCACATCCAGATCAAAGGTGTCACCAATTTGGTAAATAGGCAGTTTTTTCTCATTTACAGAAGTACTTATTTCATCATTATCAGCTTCTGTCTTTTCAGATATCATCTCTCCGCTCCATGTAGGCAATCCGGCGGTCTTTACCATAGTCGTGTTTCCCTCGATCACCAGATTCTCTGCAACTTTTATGGCTTCATCCTTTGGCACATCATCTCCGATGTAGATCATAAGCACACGATATAAATCCGGGCAGACAAGATAAATTCTCTGGTTAAGAGCCCCGCTTTCGGTAATGCTATTATATTTGAGATATATCCCCTGGTATTTCCCAAATGTACGCTCTTCACTATCAATAACATTCTGATCCTGTACTACCTGTCCCAGATCATTTTTATCCAACAGGACAAATGAAAAACTGAACCCGCCAGTCAGGTCATGCTCAGGATATTGGAGATGGTACTCGTCAATCCAGCTCATGCCCTCCGGAACATATTTAGCAGACAGATCTACCTCTGGGACCTCATCTGGAAGCGCGGTTTTCTTTACTGCATCACCAGCATCAATTTTGACTGAAACACCATAAGAACCCTGTTTTTCCAAAAACCAGTGATACAGATTTACACCTGCATATGCTGCTGTGGAAACTGCCAGCGTACAAGCAGCTGCTACAGCTGCGATTTTGGGAATCGTCCATGTTTTTCTTCTTTGAAGATTCATCACTTTATTATTCGCCAGCTGCTTTGCCACCTCATTTTGAATCATATTATGGATAAAATCCGGTGTTTCGGGAATATCGTTTTTCATATCTTCTAATCTCATATTGACACCTCCTGTAATTCCTGCCTTAATTTTCCTCTTGCCCTTGCAAGTCTCTTTTGAACGGCACCCTCCGATATTTCAAGGATCTGGGCAATTTCTTTTACACTGAAATCTTCTATGTAGTATAGAATAACGGGTAAACGCAGTTCCTCTTTTAAGGACTTTACGGCTGTATACAATTCACTGTAATTCTTTGTTTTTTCTGATTCCGGTTCCTGTCTGTCAGCCAGATTTTCCAATGGGATAAATTTACTGGATTTACGCACAAGGCTGTAACATTCGTTGATTAAAATACGGATTAACCAGGTCCGGGCATAGTTATCGTTTTTTAATGTACCGATGTTGGAAAAAGCCTTCACAATTGTTTCCTGAATAGCATCTGCACAGTCATGGTCACTAAATAAAATCGTTTTTGCAGTTGAGTATAATTGTCTTTCTGAATCCAGGATCAGAGATCCAAGTTGTTCCTTTGTCATTTAAACACCACCTCTTTTTTTGCCAGCCAGCATTTTCTTTACATCTATTAGACGTGCAGAAATCAAAAATATCCCTAATAATTTATTCTTTTTCTTATAAATGGACAAGTTCGTGGTTTTGCACAAAAAAATGTCTACTTTCGATAGTATTCCATAATGAAAGAGATAAAACAAGTATTTGCAAAAGGATATTTTTAAAATTTGATTTGTTCATGGGTGTTATTTGTGATTACTTTCATGCTAATGTGTATTATCATATTAGCATGAAAAAATATATGATTCAGTCTGAAAGATTAGATTTGTTGTTGCATGAATGTGAGGGAATAATCCAGACATTTCAAGTTCTAAATAATGGAATTAGTAAGTCTGTGTTTTATGCATATGTGAAGGAACGAGGATTAGAACAAGCTGCTCATGGTGTGTATGTATCGCCGGATACGTGGACAGATGCAATGTACCTTTTGCATTTACGTTGTGGTCAAGCTGTATTTTCTCATGAAACTGCATTGTTTTTTCATGATTTAACGGACAGAGAGCCTTTGAAATACACCATAACAGTAAGAACTGGATATAATCCAAGCCGTTTGCAGGAAGACGGTTTTCAAGTGTATACAGTAAAAAAGGATTTACATGAAATAGGAATCATAGCTATGCAGACATCATTCGGACATTCCGTTCCCGTTTATGACATGGAGAGAACAATTTGTGATCTGCTTCGTAGCAGGAAAAATATTGAAATGCAGGTATTCCAAGATGCATTAAAGCAATATGCGAAACGTAAGGATAAAAACTTACGGATGCTTATGAAATACGCAGCTATGTTTCATGTTGAAAAGATACTAAGACCATATTTGGAGGTGTTACTTTAGATGATAACAACGGCAAGACAATTAAAGGATTTAATTCGTAATATGTCAAAGAAAAAATCCGCAGATGCACAGATTTTGATGCGGAATTATATGATGGAACGTTTTTTAGAACGAATTTCTTTATCAGAGTATAAAAACCAGTTTATATTAAAAGGTGGAATGCTTGTGGCGGCAATGGTTGGTCTGGATGCCAGAGCTACTATGGATCTGGATGCTACCATAAAAGGCACTAATGTTAGAGTAGGAGAAATTTATTATGAAAAATGAATTGATTTTGTTTGAAACGGCAGATAAGGAGATAAAAC
>OICC01000257.1_pt1 | contig 17896 bp, 17 predicted proteins | sample 1581191 | NCBI WGS metagenome assembly OICC01 (sample SAMEA3882535, study PRJEB24775) | human gut metagenome | biome: human-associated habitat; feature: intestine environment; material: feces | place: Netherlands | collected 2009/2010 | reverse complement strand
AAATCGACTGACCTTTCTTTTTTACCCAACAATATCTTTAATTAAGGGAGACGGGCATTTGCTTACCTGATGTGTCGGTTTATATGGAACTATGTGAGATATTGGGAATCAGCATAAATGAATTTCTTGCAGGGGAGGATATTGACGCAGAAAATGTAGAAAAAAAGTCAGAAGACAATATTATACAAGTTACGAAAGACAGTAAAAAGAAACAGAAAAATTTAAAGAGCATTTTAGCAGTGGTAACGACATTTGCAGTGATCATGGTTCTGGTTTTAGGAACAGTTTTCGTTCATAAGGTGATGCAGCCGAAGAATTATATTACAGCAGTTGACCGGACAAGTGCAGAAATGAAAACCGCAGAATTATTGTCGGGAGCAGATGGGGCATATCTTTTTAATTTTTATGCAAAAGAAGAGTATAAGACATTGACAATTTATTTGTCAGAGTATCAGGCGGGAGAATTGATTAATAAAAGTAAAGTGGCAGATTTGGACTATGATGGGCTCGAATCGGCTAAAAGAGGTGTGATTGCTGTGATACCGGATTTTGAATTGTTTCGAGTGAAATTGATCATAGCAGACGATTATTCTAAATGTTCTACAGATTTTCCGATTCTGGAAAATGTAGAAAACAGAGAATATTATGGGAGAAGTGCGACACAAGTGGAAGGTGAAGTTCCGATTCAGCGGGATACAGAACAGGGTCTGATGGCATTGATTTACGGAGAAGATGGATTGGAAGCAATTCCGGTAAAAGAAATGGAGCAGGGAAATTTTAGGGAGAAGAATGATTATGTCTATTATCTGTCCTTCCGGTTTGGAAAATAATTACGTAAATGAAAATATGAGAGGTAAGATGAGATGAAAACAAGAGAAGAAGCTGCTGCCTATGGATTAACTTTCCCGAACAGCTATGAAGACAGGCCTTTTAAAGACCAACGATGGCAGGTGATCTGTGTAAAGCCGGGGAAAAAGATATTTTTGTGGATTTACGAAAAAGACGAATTGATCCATTTGAATGTAAAGACGGATTCGAGATGGAGGGATTTCTGGCGTGCAGCGTATCCATCGGTAATTCCTGGATATCATCAGAATAAAGAGCATTGGAACACAATTATTCTGGATGGATCTGTTCCAGACAAGGATATTGAACGGATGATTGGTGAGAGCTATGATCTTGTGACAGACAGTCCTACAAAAAGAATTTATGAAGCTGTAAAACGGATTCCAAAAGGGCATGTGGCAACTTATAGACAGGTTGCGAAGATGGCAGGAAATGAAAAGATGTCAAGAGCAGTTGGAAATGCGCTTCATAAGAATCCAGATCCAGATCACATTCCATGTTTCCGTGTTGTGAATGCGAAAGGTGAGCTTGCCGGAGCATTTGCATTTGGAGGAGCAGATGTACAGGCAGAACTTTTGAGAGAAGACGGTGTGGAAGTAGTAGATGGAAAGGTTGATCTAACAAAGTATCAGATGGCGGATCTGATGGAAGAGTAAGATAGTACTGTTTCTTTTGGGAAAGATAGTGTATAATACTTACGAGTGATTGCTGTTCGCAAAGTACTGCGAACAGCATCTTTGTATAGTGCAAAGAGCAGGAAAGAATACATCATTATGGTTTTGCTTTTGAAGGGAAAAAAGTGTTGATCGGATAAGAAATGGAGAAATGAATGAAAATTAAGAAAGTGGCAGTCCTCGGTGCCGGAGCAGTAGGCTCTTATGTGATCTGGGGATTATCGAGCAGAAATGATATAGAGCTTGGAGTGATCGCAGAAGGAGAACGAGCAGAGAGACTGAAACAGAAGGGATGCACAATTAACGGAAAAATATACCATCCCGAAGTATGGAACCCCGGAGAAACAGACGCTGTCGATTTAATGATTGTTGCATTGAAGTATGGCTCACTTTCGGCGGCATTGGAAAGTATTCAGAAAGCAACCACGGAGAATACGGTAATTATGAGTCTGATGAATGGGGTAGACAGTGAAGAGATTATTGCAGAAAAAGTAGGAGTGGAGCATCTTCTTCCGGCAGTGATCAAGGTCGCTTCACATAAGGAAGAAGATGGCTATCATTTTGATCCTGAGACAACAATCGGAATTATTTTTGGCGAACGTACTGCACCTTACGATAGTGATCGCATCAGGGCAATTGAAGAACTGTTCAAGGATACCGGAATCCATTTCCGGGTGACAGAGTATGCAAGAGAAGAGATGTGGAGCAAGTTTCGGCTGAATGTCTGTAACAATCTGCCACAGGCAATTCTCGGTGCGGGAGTTGGATGTTACCGTGACAGTGTGCATATGAAGGCAATCAGTGATGGACTGAAAGGAGAACTGGAAGCAATTGCGCAGGCGAAAGGAATCGATCTGAGTAAGACTGAGGCGTCTTCCGGGCGTGGAAGTGCAGTACCGCCATCTGCGCGTTATTCTACTTTGCAGGATTTGGATGCAGGAAGACACACAGAGATTGATATGTTTTCAGGTGCACTGATCCGTATGGGAAAGGAACTTGGAATTCCGACACCGTATAATGAGTATACATATCATATGATTAAAGCACTAGAAGAGAAAAATGACGGACGGTTTAATTATACAGGAGATGAAGAACCGACCTGGTCAAAATAAAACAGGGAACAATTTGTGGCAGAGGCAGGTTATGAAAAAATATTGAAACAGTGATGTTGAAACAACATAAAAAGGTGAGGTAAATTAAGATGAAAGAATTATACGAAGCAATCGAAGCAAAAATTAAAGCAAGCGGTTATCCGAGAGCAATCTCCGGAGAAGATGTATACAATGACATCTGTGACCAGATTGACGGAAAAGAGAATGGAAGTTATGTATTGTTATCCAAGTTCGAAGATGATGTGATTTTTGAGTATCATATCACGATTCAGGATGAAGATTTCAACCTGGGGATTTTGACAATGCGAACACCGGAAGGCGTGTTTGAGACAGATTTTGATGCGGAATAAAAGGATGAATATGTTATGAAGAAAATCAGCAGAGTTTCAACTATAATTAGCGCAATCATGCTACTTACTTATATTATTGTTCTTATCAGCATCTGGAGCAGGATTCCTGATACAGTACCGACACATTTTAATGCAGCAGGAGTGGCAGATAGTTATGGAAGCAAAAGAAACCTTGTATTTGAACCAGTTCTTGCCGCGTTTCTGTTGTTATTCCTCTCATTGATGGAAAGAATTCCGGCAATCTGGAATTTCCCGGTGGTTGTTACAGAAGAGAACAGAGAAAGATTGTATAAGATTGCCATGATAATGATGGGCGGGATTAAGGTTCTGGTTACTGCCCTGCTGATTGATGTTGGAGTCAGTAGTCTTGTGGAAGGATATCCAATCTGGCCGATGTATATGATGCTTGGAGTGATGATAATATTGATTATCGTATCGACTGTGCAGATGGTTCGGGCGAAATAATGTGGAATAAGAAAACAAATAAAAACCCTCTTGTGCAATATGTTTATCCAAAATCTTAAAAAAATATAAAATTCATATAAAATCCTTCTTGAATTTAGCATGATGAAGTGCTAAACTCTTAACATAAAAAACAGAGTGCAATCTATTTATTGATGAGTGCATCTGAATTATAGTTAAGAAAGAAGGATAAAAAATGAACGGAGTTATAATGATGGTCATTGCCATCGTTGTATTAGGTGGAGGATATCTTTTCTATGGAAGATATCTTGAGAAGAAATGGGGAATTGACCCGAATGCAAAGACTCCTGCTTATGAGCTGGAAGACGGCGTAGATTATGTGCCGGCAGATACGAATATCGTATTTGGTCATCAGTTCGCATCTATCGCAGGAGCAGGCCCGATCAACGGACCGATCCAGGCTTCCATCTTCGGATGGGTTCCCGTATTCCTGTGGTGTATTGCCTCTGTAAAGAACAAAGGACGTACAATCGGTTATATTATCGAAGAGTATATCGGTAAACTTGGAAAGAAATTATTCCTGTTATTCTGCTGGTTATTCTGTATTCTTGTTGTTGCTGCATTTGCGGATGTAGTTGCAGGAACATTCAACGGATTCGTAGCTGATGATGCAGGAACTGTAAGTAAAGTAGCAGCAAATGGTGCTGTGGCAACAACATCCATGCTTTTCATTGTAGAAGCCGTAGCACTTGGTTGCATTTTGAAATATGCAAAACTGAATAAATGGGTTAACACAGCTATTGCAATTGTTATGCTTGTCGCAGCGGTAGCACTTGGGCTTTATTTTCCAATGTATCTGACAAGAGAGACATGGCATATCCTGATCTTTATTTACATTCTGATTGCCAGTGTCGCACCGGTAACAATGCTGCTTCAGCCACGTGATTACCTGAACAGTTACTTGCTGATCTTTATGATTGCAGCAGCAGTTGTCGGAGTATTTGTAGCAAATCCATCCTGTAACCTGAAAGCTTTTACAAGCTTCAATGTAGATGGAAGTTATATGTTCCCAATTCTGTTTGTAACAATTGCATGTGGAGCTGTATCAGGATTCCATTCACTGGTATCTTCAGGAACTGCTTCTAAGCAGATTAAGAGTGAGAAGAACATGCTCCCTGTATCTTACGGAGCAATGATCATGGAAAGTATGCTTGCTGTAATCGCACTGATCGCAGTTGCTTCCTTCGCTGATGGTGAGGCAGCAGCACAGGGACTGACAACACAGCCACAGATTTTTGCAGGAGCAATTGCAAACTTCCTTGAAGTGATCGGCTTACCGCATTCACTTGTATTTACACTGATCAACCTTGCAGTATCAGCATTTGCATTGACATCACTTGATTCCGTTGCACGTGTCGGAAGACTTTCTTTCCAGGAATTCTTTATCGATGATGACACAGATATGGATAATCTGCCATTGTACAAGAAAGTAGCAACCAATAAATATTTCTCAACAGTTATTACACTGGTACTTGCATACTTACTTGCAAAGGTTGGATATGCAGAAATCTGGCCACTGTTTGGATCAGCAAACCAGCTTCTGTCAGTACTTGCACTGATTGCATGTGCAGTATTCCTTAAGAAGACAAAACGCCAGGGAGCAATGCTTTGGATCCCAATGATCTTTATGATGGCGGTAACATTTACAGCACTTGGAATGACAATCTGTAAACTGGGAGGTCAGTTTATGACAACAGGTCTGAGCCTTGGAAATACATTACAGCTGATCTTTGCTGTTCTGCTTCTTATCCTTGGAGTAATCGTAGCAATTCAGGGAATTAAAAAGCTTACAGAGAAGAAAGAAGCTCAGGCGGATAAAGTTGAAGATACAACTATTTTGGAATAAGCAGAATAGTTAATAAAGAGTAAGAGACAAGATCTTCATGCAGACTTAAAATGTCTGGCATGAAGATCTTTTTTCTGGTTATATTCAATTGTACTCAAATAGAAACAGGTTAAAGTATAGAAATTTTACATTTGTCGGGTGTATACTAAGTCGTAATGTGAAAAGACAATCTAAGTAGTAACAAGATCAGGGGGAATATAAATGAACGTGAACATAAATCAAAAACATATGTTCAGTAATAAGATGATCCGTGCTCTTTTAGTACCAATCATACTGGAACAGTTATTGAATTCCATCATGGGTACCGCGGATACGATGATGGTTAGTAATGTAGGATCCGCGGCAATCTCAGCGGTATCACTGGTGGATTCTATTAATATATTAGTAATCCAGGCATTTTCCGCATTGGCAGCCGGAGGTGCGATCGTCTGCGCCCAGTACATTGGACAGGGGAATAAAGAACGGGCAAATGAGTCTGCACGACAGGTACTGTTTATTATCACATTTATATCAGTAGTTGTCAGTGCATTTTGTCTTATTTTCCAGAAACCGTTGCTTCGCCTGATTTTTGGAGCAGTTGAAGCAGATGTTATGAGAGCATCTGAAATCTATTTCTTCTACACTGCATTATCATTTCCGTTTATTGCGGCGTATGATGCAGCGGCATCGATCTTCAGGGCACAGGAGAACACGAGAGATCCGATGCTCATCTCAATGGTATCAAACGTGATGAATATTGTCGGAAATGCAATTATGATCTGGGACTTCCATATGGGAGTCGCGGGAGCTGCACTGGCAACTTTGATTTCACGTATTTTCTGTGCGGTTGTAGTATTGGCAGAACTTCGTCTGGATCGTCAGCCAATTGTGGTACGAGATTATCTGAAAATCCGTCCAGACTGGAGAATGATCCGCAGGATCCTTGGAATCGGAATTCCATCCGGTGTGGAGAACAGTATGTTCCAGTTAGGAAAGTTGGCGATTCAGTCCACAGTATCAACACTTGGAACAACAGCAATCGCTGCGCAGGCAATGACGAACATTCTGGAGAATCTGAACGGAATCGGTGGTATCGGAGTCGGAATCGGATTGATGACAATTGTAGGTCAATGTCTGGGAGCTGACCGGAAGGATGAGGCAGTTTATTACATCAAAAAGCTTTGCGTGATTGCTGAGATCGTTATGGCTGCGAGCTGTGTGATTGTTTTTGTACTGACGAAACCAATTACGATTCTCGGCGGTATGGAACCGGAGAGTGCGAAGATGTGTTTCCATATGGTAATGTGGATCACGATTGTAAAGCCACTTATATGGGTTATGTCATTTGTTCCGGCATATGGATTGAGAGCAGCAGGAGATGCAAAATTTTCCATGATTACATCCTGCTGTACAATGTGGGCATGCAGATTCTGCCTGTGTGTATTTCTGATCCGTGTAATGGAATTTGGCCCGATGGGAGTATGGATCGGAATGTTTGCGGACTGGACGGTCAGAAGTATTATTTTCACCTGGCGATTCCACAGCAGGAAATGGCTGGAGCATAAAGTAATTTAAATAAGAAGAGAAATCTGAACAAAAAGAGAAATCCAAACAAAAATAGAAACAGCAGGGTTACTGTCGGGAAAGCATTTTAATAATAATGCTTTTGGCAGTAGCCTTGCTGTTTCTTATATCTGCTATTTTTTAAAAAGAAGTTTTAGTATATTTATAGATTTATGTCTGGTATATGATTCCTGAAAATTACTCTTCAGGTGCAAGCTCTGTTGTCTGCTTCTTTGGAGGCATAACCAGTGAGAAGATAAGGAATGCGATCAACGCAGCAACCAGTCCAGGTACGATCGGCTGATTGAAGTGCAGACCGAACAGATTTCCTTTGGAAACATGCTCCAGATATACTACAACAATAGTTCCGGCGATCAGAGAAGCCATGGTTCCTGCCTGGGAAGCTCCTTTCCAGTAATGTCCGAGAACATATGGGAAGAAAGAACCTGCGGCACGAAGGGTGAAGGCAAACATCAGGATTGTAACAATACTTGAAGTATTAAATAATGCAATCAGAGTAGCAAAAACACCTACAGCTGCCATTGTAACACGAGTTACGATCATGATCTCTTTATCAGATGCGCTAGGCTTAATCACAATCTTGTAAATATCATTTGCAAAGATCGATCCGGCACCAAGAAGGTCTGAGTCAGCACTTGACATTGTGGCAGATACGATACCTGCAAATAACAATCCGCAGATAATTGCCGGCATTGCTTCCATAGCAAGAACCGGAAGTGCATAACGGGCACCAACATCCTGGAAGTCCGCAGCATTGAATTTGCCCATGTTGATCAGTGCAAGTACGATGATTCCCATAAGTGTCGGAACAAAAGCGTAGATAAAGTTTACGATCGCAGCAAGGACAGATCCCTGTCTTGCTGCTTTTCCGTCTCTTGCAGCGTAATATCTGGATACAGCTTCCTGTCCTACAGTAAATGTAGCAACATACATGATTGTTAAACTGATAACATCCATTACATTATAACCTTTAAACATGTCAAATGTTTCCGCAGGAACATTAGCTACAACATTGTCCCATCCACCGGCAAGATTCATTCCAAATGGAAGTGCGATGATCATTCCGATCACGATCAGGAATACCTGAACAAAGTCAGTAAGTGTAACACTCCAAAGACCACCCATGATCGCATAAATTGTTACAACGACACCTACGATCAGAACGGCTGTTTTATAATTCAGATTCAGCATAGTAGACAGAATAACGGATGATGCGATAAACTGTCCGGCTGTCAGTCCAATCAATGGAACGAACATGATCAAAGATGTAATGATTCCTGAAGGTTTTCCATAACGACGGCGGAAATATTCAGGAACGGTTTTAACCATCGCAGCACGAAATTTTGGTGCAAGGAATGTAAGAATCACAAAAGCGAATCCCATTGTGATAATGTACCATGCGGCACTGAGTCCGTGACTTTCCATACCCTGCTGAACAACACCGAGAGAACTTCCTCCACCAATCTCAGTAGCAGCAAGAGTTCCGGCCATTAAAAACGGTCCGAGTCGTCTTCCGGCAACAACGAAGTCTGTGTTGGATTCAATCTTCTTGGATGACAGATAACCGATCAATAACATAACAAGAAGATAAATAACAACGACAGCGGTTACAATAATGTTTGATTGCATAAAATATCCCTCTTTCCTTTAGTCAAATTTGAAAAAGGTATCAGGAAATAGCGAAACCTGACACCTATGTTCATACGAATAATTATACCATAAAAACTTTCACACGCAACCTGAAAAGAGAAAAAACTTATTGAAAATTATCAATATTTCCGGAAGATAATCGATTGGTATGGTAGATGTTAACAAAAATAATAAAAGGCGAGAGGACAGCGTGAAAAAGAACATTTTTTAGGGGGTGGACATTTGACGTTTCTATTATTACAATTATAATAATCGACAGAAAAGAGGAATTGTATATGACACAGATAGATGCGTTAAAAACAGATGAAATACAGAATTATGAGATAGAACATCAGGAAGAAGTGCGCCGCCTCGCAGGCGAGTGTATGGTAATTTTGGAAAATGACGGAGTCCTTCCACTTCAGGCTGGTACAAAGAAGATTGCATTATTTGGAACAGGAGCAAGACATACGATCAAAGGTGGAACAGGATCCGGTGATGTAAATGTACGTGAAAACATTTCGATTGCACAAGGGCTTGAGCGTGCAGGATTTAAATTTGTAACAGAAGGCTGGCTGGATCAGTATGACAGACTTTATGCGGATGCGCAGGAAGCGTATGCGAAAAAGTTAAATGAATTTACAGAGAAAACAGGAAAACCATCGATGCTATATGCCTTCGAGAACCCTTTTGAGGAACCGGAACAGCCGGAGATTACAGAAGTGGATGTAAAAGAAGCGGATGCGGCAATTTATGTAATTTCTAGAAATTCCGGAGAGGGAAAAGACCGCAGGGCAGAGAAGGGAGATTATTATCTCAGCGACAGAGAACTTCAGAATATCCGTTTTATGACAGAACACTATAAGAACTGTATTGTTCTTTTGAATGTAGGTGGAGTCATTGATCTGACTTCATTGAAGGCAATTGAAGGTGTACAGGCAATTATGCTTGTGGGACAGACAGGAAATATGGGAGGTTATGCAGTTGCTGATGTGCTGACTGCCAAGACGATTCCATCAGGAAAGCTGACTGATACATGGGCAAGATCTTATGAGGATTATCCATCCTCTGCAACATTTAGCCACAGGGATGGAAATCTTGACGACGAATATTACAGTGATGGAATCTATGTGGGATATCGTTATTTTGATACGTTTGGTGTGATGCCTCTATATTGCTTTGGATATGGAAAAAGCTATACAGAATTTGAAATAAAAACAATGAATGTAACAGCAGATGAAAAACAGGTACAGGTTGAAGTTGAGGTTACGAACATTGGTGACAAATATCCTGGAAAAGAAGTTGTTCAGGTTTATTATTCCGCACCGGATGGAATCATGGAGAAACCAACACAGGAACTTGCAGGATTTGCTAAGACTAAATTGCTTGCGCCAGGAGAAAAAGATGTAGTGACGATCACATTTGCAACGACAGATATGGCATCTTTTGATGCATATGATGCGGCCTGGATTATGGAAGAAGGGGAATACACGATCCGCGTAGGAAACAGTTCACGTAATACGGAAGCTGTGGCAGTCATCGACCTTGATGAGCAGGTGACAACACTCCAACTGAAACGTCTGATGCGTGATACAATTGCAGTCAGAGAGCTTCATCATATGATTCCGATTTTCGATATTGAATTTGATTTCGGTGTTCCGGCGATCCCGTTTAGAATTATGCTTCAGGCAGAGAACTTTAAGAAAGAACTTGTAGAATATGAAGTGATGCGCAGGACACTTATGGATAAGAGGAAAGATGAAGTTCTGACGCTGGAAGATGTAAAAGCAGGCAGCGCGACTCTGGATGAACTGACAGCGCAGCTTACCGTGGAAGAAATGGCAGAACTTTGTGTTGGAACAGAGAGAAGAAATGGCGACGGAAATGTAATTGGTTCAGCATCCTCCTGTGTGCCGGGTGCAGCAGGAGACACCACTTCCAGTTTACTTGAAACACGAAAAGTGCCGAATCTTATTCAGGCAGATGGACCGGCAGGGCTTCGTTTAGAGACACCTTGTACTGCCATTCCAATCGCAACAACACTGGCACAATCCTGGGATATGAATCTGATTCATAGAATGGGAGAGCTTGTCGGAGAAGAGATGAAGCAGTTACATGTAGATCTATGGCTCGCACCTGGCATGAATATTCATCGTAATCCGCTTTGTGGACGAAACTTCGAATACTATTCTGAGGATCCTGTATTGACAGGTCTTTGTGCTGCAACAGAGACGAAAGGTGTTCAGTCTCAAAAAGGAAAGGGAACAACAATCAAACATTTTGCAGGAAATAATCAGGAAGACAACCGTATGTTTACGAATGCACATATCAGCGAGCGTGCGCTGAGAGAAATCTATCTGAAAGGATTTGAGATAGCGGTAAAGACAGCACAACCATATGCAATCATGACTTCCTATAATCTGATCAACGGAGTTCATTCAGCAAACAACTATGACATGCTGCAGAACATCGCACGTGATGAGTGGGGATTTGAAGGTCTTGTGATGACAGACTGGTATACTTCGCAGGATACAACAGAGATGGGAATGGTATCACCATCCGGAAAATATAGTCATTCCAGCAGTGTACAGTGCATTAAAGCAGGAAATGACCTTCAGATGCCGGGATGTCAGCAGAATGTGGATGATATCGTAGAAGCAGTGAACGAAGGAAAAGAAATTACCAAAGCAGATTTACAACGCTGTGCGAAACATATTTTAAGTGTTGCACTTAAGACAATGTAAAACCACCTCGGTAATATGGAAATTGAGAGTCTTTTTCGTATTACTCAAAAATTAATAAACGATATCGTATAAGATCAAGCCTTTTGTGTCGCAGGATGCAGAAGGCTTTTCCTTTCCTTCCAGGATTGCATTGATACATTCGACGGGTCTTTTCCCTATGCCGATATCCAAAAGCGTTCCTAGAATAAATGGAGCCATCTGATAGAGAAAATCATTGGCTGTCATACGAATATAAAGCGTAGACTCTTCTGTGACAAAAGTAATTGTTTTTATTTCTTTTTCGGTTCCTTTCTTTTTTCGAATCGAAGAGAAATGTTTAAAATCATGCGTTCCAAGTAATGAGTGGGCAGCGGTTTCCATAAGAAGAATATTTGGAAGTTCTGCTGTTTGTTCAGGTGGCAGATCAAATAATGAATCTGATAACAGATCAGTTAATCGACCGCGATAGTTTTTGTGGAACAGGTCATAGATCGGTGATAAATCCATGGCATATTCATAAGTGATCTCGCGTGCATTTAAGTCTGCTCGAAAGCGTTCGGGTGTTGATACTGCATCTAAAACGGCAATATCCTGTGGAAGATACTGGTTCAGAACAGTTTTAAATTCTGCAGGAGTCAGTTGGCTTTCCGTAAGAAAATTGACTGTGAGATTCCGAGCATGAACTCCCGGTTCTGTTCGGACTCCGGAAAATAAAGTGACAGGAGTTCCTGTTACTTTTTCTAATACATTTTCAATTTTATAAGATACTGTGCGATCATTGTGGTCTTTTTCCGGGCGTTTCCAACCAAGATAACGTGTACCGTCATATTGGAGTGTTAATTTAATATTCTGCATATATCGTTCTCCATTTATAAATAATGTCTGTTTCCAGACAAGTCATCCTTTGTATTTTAACTGATGCAGATGGAAATGTATAGAGAAAAGAAGAGAAATAAGACTGCAAAGGCGAAGAGAGTGATTCTGATTTTATTTAAAATGTTTCCGAAAGATATTTTTGGTCATTTCCATCATGCGGTCAATTTGATTTTGTTCTTCTTTGCTTTTACCTTCTTTTAATACTTCAAGAATTAATGAAACTTCATCCGGATTGAAACGAAGTCCCTGTCGGTTTGCATTTGTGATAAGTGCGAGCATGACCGGGGCAAGTTCATTTCCGGATTTTCCTTTCGTCTGTTTCGCGGCTGTCCTGATCAGTTCCAGCTTGAGCGGATCGATCGTTTTCATTGCAGGATGGTTCATCCAGTTTTCCATTGTTAAGATCTCCTTTCGGTGAGTTATTGTTTATAGTGTCTTCTGGCTCTTCATCAGAAGGTGGAGCAGATGAAAAGAATTGTGTAAACATATCTGCCATAGACATCATCTCTTTTATGTTTTTGAAAGTAGAAAAGAGCTGTTTTTCTTCTGATGTGAGATAGGGTGACAGATGGTCAAAAATAGAATCTGCGTTGTCTTGAAAAAGATTTTCTATTCCTCCTCCAGAAGAAAAGTCACAGGCAGAAAGTGCATCATAACTGACAGGAGCCTGCTGGTGAAGAACATTTTGCAGTTCGATGAATTTAATGAAGACGGCAAGCATGCTCTGTGTAGCTGGCGGGAAAAGAGGAAGGAAAAGTTTCAGCATGCGAAGTCCGGAAGCAGTTGCTTCGTCAAAGGGGGTCATAGGCGTCGGTGTTTTCAAAAAAATAAACCCTCCTGACTTTCAGCTGAACTGATACATATATATGAAATGCAGAAAAAATATATTCCTGTTCATGAATATAGATGTGTGAAAAATCGGATAATGCGTATACTGATTTAAAGACCTTTTGTAATCAGGGGCATATCTTAATAATAAGAAGAGGAAAGGAAAACGAAAATGTCCAGAAAGTTAATTATTGATGGGAATGCAGTATATGAAATTGATGAGAAGTGTATGTTAAAGAAAAAGCTTGGAGAACTGAAAGAAAAGAAGGTAACATCAGACGAGAAGAGAGCGGAACAGAGTGTTGTTACCGGAAAACCGAATCGTTTGAAAAGATAAGCCAGAAGGGGCATGCGGTTTTTCCGCATGCCCCATTTGAAGTGGAAGAAGGAACAGATATCAGCATCCGCCACAGTTGCAGCCATTACCGCAACCGCCGCATCCGAATCCATTATTGCCCCATCCGCCGCAGCAGCAAAGAAGAAGGATGATCCACAGACAACTGTCATTGCCGCAGCCATTACCACATCCACCACAACCATTACCACCCCAGCCACCGCAGCAGCAGAGGAGAAGGATGATCCAAAGGCAGGAGTTATTCAGTCCGCATCCATTTCCGTTTCCGCCACAGCCGCAGCTGTTTGCACATCCGTTGTCACAACCGCATCCGCAGTTTGTAGCTGTTAATTCACTCATTGTTAAATCCTCCGAAAGATTTTTTGATTTACAATGTTATAGTATGCGGAGAAAAAGAAAATGTGAGATGAGAAATTATTTGTAGTGATAAAGATGTGAAGTGGCAAAAATTATTCGAGCAGCCGGGAAAAATCTAAAATTCCCCAGCCGGATTCAGTTCCCGGAATCTGCACACAGGAAGCGTGAAGTTTTAATTTAACTTCTGCATTGGTGAGAAACGGGTATTTTGAAAGAAGACAGGCAATTGCACCGGAAACAACAGGAGCAGCCATGGATGTTCCTGTTTTGGAAAGATAAGGCGGAGCGTTTGGAAATTGAGAGTAAAAAGCATTGCAGCTTACAATTCCTGTGCCAGGGGCAAAAACATCAGGTTTGACAATGCAATCATCTGTAGGACCGCGGCCGGAATAATTGAGGGGATGCCTTTGAGTCTGGATCAGAGGAAAAGTGTCGGGAACACCAACAGTGATAACTTTTGGGCTGCTTCCGGGAACTGTGACGGAACCGGGAGCAGGTCCGTAGTTGCCGGCAGAGACAACTACGACGAGCCCAAGATCCCAGAGAGATTCCACGGCATGCAATAAAAGAAGTTTTTGATGAATGGAAAGATCCGGTCGTGTACCTACGGAAATATTAATGATCCGGATATGGAATTGCGTGTAGATATCACGGATCCATTGAATCCCGTTTATGACATTTTTGATAGATCCGTTTCCATTCTGATCTAATATTTTCCCAATAATAAGATTACAGAAGGGGGCAATTCCGGCATAAGCTCCGGAAGAGAGAAGTCCGCTTCCTGCAAGAATTCCGGCTACATGAGTTCCATGCCCACTGTTGTCGATCAGCGGCGAAGAATGAGAGAAAGAAAAAAGAACTTTTTCGGAAGAACCAGTGGTACTGGAAAAATCCCGAAAAGAAAGGATACGACCTTTAAAATCAGGATGAGGAGAAATTCCGGTATCAAGAATAGCAGCAGTGACATTTTGTCCGAGAAATTTGTGTTCTTGTGTGTCCGGACACCAGTAGTGAATGGATTGTTTTACCCATTTCATGAAGGAAAAGCCTTTGCTTTTTCTTTATTATATGCCTAATACTAAATGAGTGACAAAGATGTCTACGCTGAGATGACAAAACATCCGTTTGCCATGTGGTAAGCTCAAGAGCAAGCTCTTTCGCTTAAGGGCGTCCGCCCTATGATAAAAAAGTTGCCGGCTCTCTTATATAAGCGAGCTTATAACGTGAGCCATCAACTTTTTTATCGCATGGCAAACTGTAAAGAAAAAACACTTGACACCATCTTGCGTTTCGTGTATGATAGCAGAGGTGAAGATAATGAATAAGTTTTTAGAGCAGGCATTATTGTTTGATTTCTACGGGGAATTGCTTACAGATCATCAGAAGGAGATTTATGAGCAGTTCGCGCTGGAAGATCTTTCGCTCAGTGAGATTGCTGAGATGAAGGGGATCAGCCGCCAGGGTGTACATGATCTTGTGAAGCGGTGTCAGAAGACACTGGAAGGATATGAGATGAAGCTTCATCTTGTAGAGAAGTTCCTTTCTGTGAAGGAGAAGGTTAGTAAGATTGATGATACACTTGCAGAGTGGGAACGCGAGAAGAATGACCCGGAAGAGATGGTGAAGCGGATCCGTAAGATTGCGGATGCGATCATAGAGGAGTTATAGAATGGCATTTGACAGCTTAAGTGAAAAACTTCAGAATGTATTTAAGAACCTGCGAAGCAAGGGAAGACTGACAGAGGATGATGTTAAGGCAGCTCTGAAGGAAGTTAAGATGGCGCTTCTTGAAGCAGATGTAAACTTCAAGGTTGTTAAGGGCTTCATAAAGGATGTTCAGGAGAGGGCTGTTGGTCAGGATGTGATGAACGGACTGAATCCGGGACAGATGGTGATCAAGATCGTTAATGAAGAGCTGGTTAAGCTTATGGGATCTGAGACAACAGAGATCAAGCTTCAACCGGGCAGTGCGATCACAGTGATCATGATGGCAGGCCTTCAGGGAGCAGGTAAGACAACAACAACTGCAAAGCTTGCAGGAAAGTTTAAGTTAAAAGGTAAGAAACCACTTCTGGTAGCATGTGATGTTTACCGTCCGGCTGCAATTAAGCAGTTGGAGATCAACGCAGAGAAGCAGGGCGTAGAGATGTTCTCCATGGGAGACAAGAACAAGCCGGCGGATATTGCAAAGGCAGCAGTTGAGCATGCAGCAAAGAATGGTAACAATATTGTGATCCTTGATACTGCAGGACGTCTTCATGTAGATGAAGATATGATGGCAGAGCTTCAGGAGATCAAGGAAGCTGTGGAAGTTCATCAGACGATCCTGGTTGTCGATGCGATGACCGGACAGGATGCGGTGAATGTAGCAAGTTCCTTTAACGATAAGATTGGAATCGACGGTGTGATCGTCACAAAGCTTGACGGTGATACACGAGGCGGTGCTGCATTGTCTATCAAGGCAGTGACAGGAAAACCGATCCTTTATGTCGGTATGGGAGAGAAGCTTTCTGATCTGGAGCAGTTTTATCCGGACAGAATGGCATCCCGAATTCTGGGAATGGGAGATGTCCTTTCCCTGATTGAGAAGGCAGGCGCTGAGCTGGATGAAGAGAAAGCCAAGAAGATGGCTGATAAGATGAAGAAAGCTCAGTTTGACTTTGAGGATTACCTTGACAGTATGGAACAGATGCGTAAGATGGGCGGTTTGTCCAGTATCATGGGAATGCTGCCTGGAATGGGTAATCTCGGAGGTAAGATGCCTGATTTTGATTCCGAAGAGAATGAGAAGAAGATGGCTCAGATGGAAGCAATCATCTACTCCATGACTTTGGAAGAGAGAAGAAACCCGGATCTGCTGAATCCATCTAGAAAGCACAGAATTGCCAAGGGTGCGGGTGTGGATATCGCAGATGTGAACCGTATGGTAAAACAGTTCAACGAATCCAGAAAGATGATGAAGAAACTTCCTGGAATGATGGGTGGCAAAGGTGGAAAAAGGGGCAAATTCAAGCTTCCCTTTTGACATATAAATGAAACAATAACAAAAAATTAAGAAAAATTATGAGGTGAAAAAAATGGCAGTAAAGATCAGATTAAAGAGAATGGGACAGAAGAAGGCTCCTTTTTACAGAATCGTAGTAGCAGATTCTAGATCTCCAAGAGACGGAAGATTCATCGAGGAAATCGGAACATACGATCCGAACCTTGAGCCAAGCGCAATCAAAGTAGACGAGGAAGCAGCTAAGAAATGGCTCAACAATGGTGCTCAGCCAACAGAAGTTGTTGGAAAGATCTTCAAAGCAGCAGGAATCGAGAAATAATCGAATCTGTATGAGTAATGTCTGTAGCTGAGTGATCAGCTGCAGATAAATAACGATGTCTCCGCGGAGGGCGAGTATCATGAAAGAATTAGTTGAAGTTATTGCAAAGGCACTGGTAGATCAGCCGGATGAAGTCTCAGTTACTGAGAAAAAGGAAGGCAGAACTACTGTACTGGAACTTCATGTAGCAGATGGCGACATGGGTAAAGTGATCGGTAAGCAGGGTCGTATTGCAAAAGCAATCCGTTCTGTTGTTAAGGCAGCAGCAACAAAGGAAGACAAAAAAGTCGTTGTCGATATTGTTTAAGAACAGTATCAGGACGAAAGAAAAGAGTAACAGAGTCATTGCTTGGTAAAGCAGGGCTTAAAAAAGGGACAGCCTTCATAAAGAAGAGACTGCCCCTTTCTTTTTACGTGAGCAACGAGTCAAAGTCCGTGCTTGCACGAGACCTTGACGACTGCCGCGATAACGAGTAAAATTCGCGAAGCGTATTTTATCTCGTTATGGTTGAAAATCAGACAATAATCTGTCATACTGAAGGAAGCAAAGAAATGTATTTTTCTAAAATTGAACAGACAACAATTTTAGAAGTACAGGAAAGAAGGGGTAATTATGAAGGTATTTGCACATCGAGGATTCAGCGGAAAATATCCAGAAAATACGATGCTGGCGTTTAAAAAGGCAGCAGAAGTGGGCTGCTATGGGATTGAGCTGGACGTCCAGCTGACGAAAGATGACGAGATCGTGATCATGCACGACGAAACCATTGACCGGACAACCAGCGGAACAGGATATATACGTGATTATACGTATCGGGAGCTGTGTCTGGTGGACTGCTATGGAAAATTCGAAGGGGAATATGAGTTTCAGCGGATCCCAACCCTGCGGGAATATCTGACCTGGGTAAAAGACACAGGACTTGTTACAAAT
>OICC01000256.1_pt1 | contig 17897 bp, 7 predicted proteins | sample 1581191 | NCBI WGS metagenome assembly OICC01 (sample SAMEA3882535, study PRJEB24775) | human gut metagenome | biome: human-associated habitat; feature: intestine environment; material: feces | place: Netherlands | collected 2009/2010 | reverse complement strand
TACCCTGCTGATAGACAACGGGGCACACGCCGTGGTTGAAGAACTCGATGAGACGCTCCACGGTGTCGAGCTTGATGCCGCTGTAGCCGTAGGAGAGCGACTGGATCTTGAAGAAGATCATCAGACGGACCACATCCGTCGGCACGCGGTCGCCCTCGCCACAGGCGTGGCTCATCATGAGGTTGATCTGCAACTGGGACAGCTTGTCCTCGTCGATGCTCACCTTGCAGAGGGAGCCGAAACCTGTCGTCACACCGTAGATGGGTGCCTCGGCGGTGGCAATCTTCTTGTCCAAATACTCACGGCAGCGGATGATGCGTGCCTTGGCGTCGTCGGAGAGACGCAGCTCATAGCCCTCGCGGATGATGGCGCGGACGGTATCGAGCGTCAGATGTTCTGCGCTGATATAATGGATTTTACGTTCCATTGCTTTTTTTTTCTTAAAGTGTTGTCAGGCCCGTGAAGGCCCGATGAGTTGATGTTTTGATTTTGTCGTTGCTTGAAAACATATCGCGCAACAGGTTGACTGGGAGCCTGTTGCGGCCCCCAGACAATATGTTAGAACGCAGCGTCGATGATGTTGTCGTCGACGAGGTTCGGCATGGTCATACGGAAGTCGGGCGTGCGGTCCATCTCACGCTGGATGGCATCCATGGATCCCTTGTTGCGGGCCCATGCACGGCGGGAGATACCGTTGTTGACATCCCAGAAGAGCATCTCGCGGATGTTGCGGCCGCTCTCCTCGGAGCCATCGACTACCATACCGAAGCCACCGTTGATGACCTCGCCCCAGCCTACACCGCCGCCGTTGTGGATGCTCACCCACGTGGCGCCACGGAAGGAGTCGCCGATGACGTTCTGTACGGCCATGTCGGCGCAGAACTGAGAGCCATCATAGATATTGGAGGTCTCGCGGAAGGGAGAGTCGGTACCGGATACATCGTGGTGGTCACGACCCAGGACGACGGGTGCCTTGAGGCGGCCATCCTTGACGGCCTCGTTGAAGGCCAGCGCGATGCGGGTACGGCCCTCACAGTCGGCATAGAGGATGCGGGCCTGTGAACCGACGACGAGGTGGTTGGGACCTGCCTCGCGGATCCAGTGGATGTTGTCGTCGAGCTGATGCTGGATGTCGGGGGTGGCATGGCTGCGCTCGTCCATCATAATCTCCTCGGCAATCTTATCGGTCAGTGCCAGGTCGGCGGGATCGCAAGAGGTGCAGACCCAGCGGAACGGACCGAAGCCGTAGTCGAAGAACATCGGACCCATGATATCCTGGACGTAGGACGGATAGCGGAAGCCGTGACCATCGGCAGCCATGATGTCGGCACCGGCGCGTGAGCTCTGCAGGAGGAAGGCGTTGCCATAGTCGAAGAAGTACATGCCACGGGCGGTCAGCTTGTTGATGGCAGCCACCTGGCGGCGCAGAGACTCCTCGACACGGGCCTTGAACTCCTTCGGATCCTCGGCCATCATGCGCTTGCTCTCCTCCAGGGTGAGACCCACGGGATAGTAGCCACCGGCCCACGGATTGTGGAGAGAGGTCTGGTCGGAACCGAGATTGACCTCGATATCCTCCTCGGCCAAGCGCTCCCAGAGATCGACGACATTGCCGACGTAGGCCATTGACTTCACCGTCTTGGTGCTCACAGCCTCGCGGATGGCGGGAATCAACTCGTCGAGCGAGGTGTGGAGCTCATCGACCCAACCCTGCTCGTGACGCTTCTCGGCAGCGAGCGGATTGATGTCGGCCACGACGCTGACCACCTTGGCGATGTTGCCAGCCTTGGGCTGAGCACCGCTCATGCCACCGAGGCCAGAGGAGACGAAGAGGGGGATGGGGTTCTTGGCACCACGGGCGGGATCGTGCATCACACGACGGGCGGCATTGAGGACCGTGATCGTCGTGCCGTGGACGATGCCCTGCGGGCCGATATACATATAGGAACCAGCCGTCATCTGTCCGTACTGGCTCACGCCGAGGGCGTTCATGCGCTCCCAGTCGTCGGGCTTAGAGTAGTTGGGGATGACCATACCGTTGGTGACGACCACTCTCGGTGCGCGCTTGTGTGACGGGAAGAGGCCGAAGGGATGGCCAGAGTACATCACGAGGGTCTGCTCGTCGGTCATCTCGGAGAGGTACTTCATCGTCAGACGATACTGTGCCCAGTTCTGGAAGATGGCGCCATTGCCTCCATAGATGATCAACTCGTGCGGGTGCTGTGCCACGCGCGGGTCGAGGTTGTTCTGGATCATCAGCATGATGGCTGCAGCCTGCTCCGAACGATGGGGATAGTCGGAGATGTTGCGGGCCTTCATCTCATAGGTGGGACGGTAGCGGTACATATAGATACGACCGTACTGGCGCAGCTCCTCGGCGAACTCGGGGGCGAGCTGTGCGTGAAGCTCCTTCGGGAAATAGCGGAGCGCGTTGCGCAGAGCGAGCTTCTTCTCCTCCGGGGTGAGGATATCCTTACGCTTGGGCGCATGGTTGATGGTGGTGTCGTAGGGCTGCAATGCCGGCAGCTCAGCGGGAATGCCGGCACGGATGTCGGCCTGAAATTCTGCTAAGGTCATTATTTTGTTACTTTTTGTTCAATGGTGAAAGCCCTTTGGCGTCTTTGGCCAAAGGGCTTTGGTATGGTGTCTTATCCCTCGATCTTCGTATCGACGATAGCGAGGATCTCCTTCTCCTGCTGCTGTGCGTTCTCGGCCATCTCCTTGGCCTCGGCCAAGATGGCGTCGGCAGTGGCACGGTCCTTGAGAGAAGCAGCGTTGATGCGGACGTTGAGCCATGCGCCGAGCACTGCCGAGCGAGCGGCGAGTGCGCCTACTCCTGCGTCGCTGACAGAGGCGGGGTTGCCCTCCTGTGCCATGGCGCGGCAGATGTCGAAGGCGGCATAGGCGGTCTTCATCGTCTCCAGAGGCACCTTCGTGGCATAGAGCGTGGCGTCCTGGATGGCCTGGCTGCGGGCAGCCTTCTCCTCTTCGGTGCCCTTGGGCAGGCCGAAGGCATCCATGATGCGGTTGAAGGCCTCGGTGTCCTCATCGACGAGGTGCAGGGCGCGGCGGACGATATCCTGACCACGGTCTGCCCACTGAGAGAACTCCTCCCAACGCTCGTCCCATCCACGCTTGTGGGCGGAGAGGTTGGCCACCATCGTGCCCAGGGCAGCTCCGAGCGCACCCATGTAGGCGGCGATCGTGCCACCACCCGGTGCTGGACTCTCGCGGGAAGTCTCGTTGGCAAACTCGCTCACCGTGAGATCGACGAGCTTCGCCGTCTTGTCCTCATCCTCCAGGAGATACTCGATGACTTTCTCTCTCGGGTTGAAGGGCTTGAGGTCCTCCAGACCCATGGAGTGGATGGCAATCTTGATGATGTCCTCCTCGGGGATACCGGTGGAACGCTGCTGCTTGTGCAGGAAATACTCACCAGCCTCGATGAGCACGCGCTTCGGAATGAGACCGACAATCTCCGTACCCGTCACGCGGACGCCACGCTCGGCGGCGGCACGGCAAACCTCGTCGAAGGCCTTGTGGAGCGGGGTGACATTGATGTTGGTCATGTTCATCGAGACCTGTGCGATGCCATACTCGTCGATGAACCATCCGATGGCCTTTGTGGCCTTCAGCGTGCCCGGCTGCATGATGGGTGATCCATTCTCGTAGCGGAGGATCTTGCCCGTGAGGCTACCACCCTCGCGCATGGGGCGTCCCTTCTCGCGCACGTCGAACGCGATGGCGTTGGCGCGGCGGGTGGAGGTGGTGTTGAGGTTATAGTTGACGGCAATCAAGAAGTCGCGTGCGCCGACAGCGGTGCAGCCCGTGCGTGCCACCTTCTCGTCAAAGGGACGGTTGCCCAGGTCGGGACCATCCTCCGTGCCGAGACGCTCGGCGAGCTTCTCATACTCACCACGGCGGCAGACGGCGAGGTTCTTGCGCTCCTCGGTCTGTGCGGCAGCCTCGTAGAGGTAGCAAGGAATCTCCAACTCGTTGGCGAAACGCTCACCCAACTTGCGGGCCAACTCGGCACACTCCTCCAGCGTGATGCCGGCTACAGGTACGAGCGGGCACACGTCGGTGGCACCGAAGCGGGGGTGTGCGCCATGGTGCTGGCGCATATCGATGAGCTGGCCAGCCTTCTTGACTGCACGGAAAGCAGCCTCACAGACGTCCTCGGGCGAGCCGACAAACGTCACCACGGTGCGGTTGGTGGCCTCACCCGGATCGACATCGAGGAGCTTGACGCCCTTGACAGACTCGACCTCGCGGGTAATCTGGTTAATCACGTCCATGTTGCGGCCCTCGGAAAAGTTGGGGACACACTCTACAATTCTTACATCTTTCATGTTCGTCTTGTTTCAGGAGATTGTTTAAAATATGCGACAAAATTACAGTTTTCTTCCGAAACGACCAAATAAATGAGGGAGAAATGTTGGGGACAAGGCAGCAGGGTGCCGTGACGGGGCGGCAAAGGGACTAAAATGGCGGTGGAAATGATGGAAAATGGGAGGAAGATCGCGACGGAAAAGACGGGACAAAAGGATGGAGTCGCTGACGAAAGGATGCGCCCGCCAACAGCCTGTGAGGGCTGATGGCGGGCGCAGCTATGGGAAATCATGCCAGGTCGCCGTCTGGGCGAACCGTAGCTGACTATCAGAAGGTGACGTTCATACCGAGGTTCAGACTGGCATTGGAACTGAGGGGGATAAACTCCTTGCTCGTCTTGCCGAGGATGTGGTCCATGCCGATGAAGAAGTTGAAGCCCTTCGGATGGGCGTTGATGACCCATCCCATGCTGGCCGTGAAGCTATTGACCGAGAAGCTCATGCCGCCATCGAGCCATGACAGCGGGGCTACGTTGGCACTCAGGCGTGCGTCGGTCCAGCTATACTTGCCATTGATGCGGGTGGAACTGAGGAAGCCGAACTTCAGCTGGCGGTAGGCCGGGAGCGTGTATTCGCATCCGAAATTCATCGTTGCACCGATACCCGTGCTGCGGCTACCCTTGTCGCCATCGCTGGAGAGGTTGGCAAAGTCGGCAATCTGGTCGGCATAGCGGTCGCCCTGCGACTCCAGGCTGTTGTCCTTCGGGTTGCCCATGGCGTCCTCTTTCTTGACAGCCACATCATGGAAGCCGTTGAACTCGAAACTCGTCTGGCGATTGACGGCCTGCATGTTGTTGCTCCATCCGATGAAGCCAAGGTCGAGCAGCGCGGCGCTCACCGTCCAGTCGTCGTCGATCTTGTAAGTAGCACCGAAGTCGAAGGCCATACCAAAGCCACCCAGGCCGGCACCATCGACATCCACGTCGTTCACGCGACGGTAGGTGCCCTGCCCATCGACCTTGTACTCTTTCTGCTCCTCTTTATAAGTGAAGCCCTTCATCGACACATTGGCCATCGCTTGTCCCGTCATGGTCCATTTGTCCGGGCCACTGAGGTCGGCACGTAGGTCTTTGATCTCGGCATCGGCACGGGCCACACCGAAAAGCAACTTCATCTTGGCACCGACACGCAGGCGGTCGTCGATCTGGCGCGAATGGCCCAAAGCAAGTTGCACAAACGACTGGGCATGGGCGTGGATGTCGCCGATGTCATAGCTTTGGTTGCCCGTGTTCTTGGCAAAAGCAAAGAGCTCGTAGGGCAGCGACAGACCGACGTTGGTGCGGGCGTCGAGCGAGATGGTGTTGTAGCCGCCCCAGGCCTTGAAGCCCGCAGAGAGCAGCGTGATATCCACGTCGGCATTGATGCGATTGTTGCCCGAGGCAAAGCCATTCAGTGCCTCGCCGTCAGCGATATAAGGATTCATGAAGGTGGTCTTCTTCTTGTCGCTGTCGATGCCATAGCGCGGGTTGTCGAAGAGTACGTCGCCGAGGCCGAAATTGCCCTGCGTGCGCACCTGAATGTTGCCGAGAGCGGGTATCGAGACGTAGTTCTGGTCGTTGCCATACGCCGGGTTGAGGTTGTGGCGGAAGGCATATCCGTCGATGAAGTAGCCCGTGTTGAGTCCCTGGGCCATCGCGCCGCAGGACAGTGTGGCCAGTGCGGCGACCATCATATATTTCTTGCTTCTATTCATGATGTTGTGTTGGGTCTAAAAGTGGTTATCAGTCCTTGTTTACGATGATCTTGCCGACGAGTCGCACCTTGATGTCGCGCGCCTTCAGCGTGTGGTTGTAGGCGTTGATGGTCTGGCCTACGATACTCTTGGCACCCTCCTCGCCCGAGGCCGCCTCGATGCGGAATGTGAGTCCATCAACGAGAGCCACGCTGCCCGGCTCGCCCTCGGTCAGTCGTATCTTGAGCGGTGTGACGACGGGAGTGTTGCCGTCCTCGGAGGCATTGATGACGTTGGACACTTCTACCTTGATGCGGTTCTCGGGGATCGGCTTGCCCTGGACGTCGATGGCCGTGGCTGATACGGTCAGGTAGGCGGGAACCTTGTTCTCCACATTGGCCGTCAGTTCGATGGCGCTGCCCGCCATGAGGTCGATGTCCTCCAGGTCGTCAGTCCATCCGTCGATGGTGTCGTTATAGACGATGCGCGCGCCCTCGTCGAAAGCGAGCGGTGCCATGATGGAATAGGCGGGCTGGATGGCATCGGCACGGGCCTCGGCGGCAAAGCGTACCGTCTTCGGAATGCGACGCATGATGTCGGAGAGCTGGGGAACGGCCACCACCTGGTCGTAGGCGGAGGCGTCCACACCCTCAGCATACTTGCAGATGCAGACATGGGTGGAGCCATCCGGACGGATGTAGAACTCGGGGATGCGTACCCTGGCCATTTCCTGGCCGTTTGCATCCTCGGCATAGAGTGTGCCGGAGACAAATCCCGCCACGTCGATGTCGCTTTGGATATTGATGTCGATGAGGGGGTTGTAGAGGTTGACCGACACCTCGCCGTCGGTCAGGAAGTCGGGCACGGAGCCGATGGTGGTGCGTCCCAGGTCGCGGAGTGAGATCTCGGGATCAAACTTACCCGTGGCCTCATGCACCGTGATGGAGCCCATCGACATATTGGCTGAGAGGTAGAGGTCGCCACCGCTCTGGGCATAATCGATCTCGTCGAAAGAGATACCCACATTCAGCACGCCATTGAGGTCCACTTGACCATCCTTGCCATTCTGTCCTGGCGTGAAGCGTAGCTTGTTGTCCGTCGTGGCGGGCTTCTGGAAGTCCAAGGTCTTGACCGCGGCACGGAGCTTGATGTTGGCCGTGCTGCTCACGTTGTGAAATGTCACTACACCCGTGGCCGCATCGTAGTCGGGCTGGGATGGTGAGCACTGGCGCAGGTCGAGGCGCATATAGGAGGGTACGGTGAGCGTGAGGGTCTTGAAGGTCTTCACCGCACGCTTCAAATCGGCACTGACGGCCACGTTGATCTCCACGTCGGACGACACACTGGCCTCTTTTAATTCGCGGATATCGTTGGAGGCGGCACCGGTGTAGTGGAATTCGGCCAGCTTGCCCTCTGCCGTGACGGGGTTGCTCAGCTTCGTCCTGCGTGCTCCTGCACTCTGGCTCGGCAGCGTGATGTGCAAGCGGAAGTTGTTGTTGACGTTGGCCTTCTCCACCCAGATCTTGTTGATGTAGGGATGGGAGGGCGTGGCCTCGTCGCCGTCTTTGTTGAACATGTAGTCGCCATTGGCCGCTATCTTCACAAAGTCGCTGTTGTTTAGTTTCAGCACGTCGTCGAGAATGATGTTCTCCGTGCTGCTCGTTGGCAGCTCCAGGCCCTCGCCGCCCACGCCGATTGTGGAATCGACGCTGGACAAATCGTAGTCGCTGTCGGTACATCCTGTGCCCAACGCCACGATACTGAGGCCCATCAGGCACCCGATCAGTTTTGAGTTGGTGGTGAGTTTCTTCATAAAATTCGTCGTTATTGGTTCTTATTGTTTTAGTATGGTGTTTCGTGGGGGATCAAGAGGTCGAACGTGTCGTCCTTGCCGTTTAGTGGCTTCGAAACTGGCATACAGCTACAAAGTTAAGATTTTTTTGTATAAGGGACAAATTTTTTCAACTCTTTTTGCGTCTCATGCCGAAAGTTTCTTCGCGCGCCCCTATCGGGGTATAGGTATGAAAGGAAGCGCAAGCACTCCCCCACTCCACCGCTTTCGTTGCGCAATGTTGACTTCGGGGCTACGATCATGCAAAATGCCCTGTCGTGCAGCAAAGGAGGATCCGTTGCTGCGCGACAGGGCACGAACTGTAGGAATCTACGGGGTGGCTCGTTTTACTGTAGTAGCTCGTAGCCCTTTTTCGTCCACTTCTTCATGTCGTCGAGATCGAGGTCGTCGCCGCTGAAGTCGTAATCGCTAAATTCAAAAGTTTTGAAGCTCAGAACATGTTCTTTCAATTCTGCATCATAATAACGAAGAGCAAAACTCACATTACCAGGAGGGCTATCCGTGTAGGCGATGACAAAGAGAAGGTTCTTGACATACTCTTTGCCAAACTGTGGCACGTCGAGATAGAATGTCTGGGCTGAGACTTGACGGCCTTGCTGGTCTTTTACGAATGCAATCAATTCCAGTGAGGAGCATTGGTCGATTACCTTTCCCTTGAGATTCAGCTTTACTCCGACGGCCTCCTCTCCCTCAGAGAGCACATTGCCTGTACCCGTGATCTGCACTCGCTCGATGTTTTTGATTTCTAGCGTATTGCCAAAGCGTGTAAACTTCTCGGGGTCATAGAATTTTCCATCAACCACAGGGGTTGCATAGTAAAATTCGTCCCTATACACTTTAGGGAGATAGAACTCATACTCATAAGTTGCCTTTGAGTCGAAATTTTCGTTCTCATGTCCAATACAAGTGACACGCTTCCCATCATCATGATATCTATTATAGATATATAACTCGGGAACCCCGTTAGGCGTATCGAGGAAGGTTACATTTTCAGTTTTTACCGTAGCATAATAGCAGGTAGAGTCGGCATTCGACTTGTCGGGTATGGGGTAGATCTTGTCCACCTTTATTTTAGGATTAGCTCGCCATGATCCATCCCAAAAAGTCCAACGAGGACTTTTCCATTCCAGCAGTGGGATTTCCCATATTTTGGCATCTAATGTGCCTTTGATATCCAAACCGATCGTAGGAGTGACATAGAGTCCTGAATTACCCGCATAACCCAGCTTCTTACCATTAATGTCTTTGGGCGTCCAACCTGCAAAATCAACCACATTTCTAGGTGGGACAAAATCCCATGAATACTCCATAGGGAAACTGATAGAAGGCCCAAGCTCCAATTTTAACAATTCTGCAACTCTAATTAAAACTCCAATATTCATATTGGGTCGTACTCCAATTCCCAACGAACTTATCTCGTTGAAAGGAGTTTCTGTATAGGTCTTAGGACTATTTTCCACGGTTTCTCCTGACTTAGGAAGAAAGTAGGTCTCCTTTGCGTTTTTTACATAACCTATTTTAAAAAGCGTTCCTTTCATGCCTGTCTCCAGCGAAAAAGGCCTGGCCATTTTCAAAAATCCATAGAAGTCTATAGTAAAGGCACCACTCAGACCAACTGAACAAGGCACACCGTACAAAATGAATCTATGCTCTGGGAAGTCAAGAGGTATCCAATAATCCTCGGTGTTGATTCTTGAGATTGGGCGTTGGTACAAATCTTTTACAATGTCCATCCTTTTTAATCTTTGAGAGTTCCACAGTATCGTTTCCCAAGACCTGTTGCCCATAATGGGAAATGTCATACCTGCCGTTGCTTCTTGTCCTCCAAATCCACATTTCAAGTCATATTCAAGAGAAAGCCAGGTCTCCGAATACTGGTCTTCCGTTCTGGTTTCACTGAAGACATGCGCATACAAATTTGCACTAGCATATAAATCAATCTCGCCATCCAAGTAGGGATTGATAAGCTTCTTACCTCCTAATGGGTCATAATCCCATTTCGGATCATGCTTCACATACTTTTTGAACATTCCTTTGTAATTGCCATTTTTCAATCCCAGATATAAAGTAAGAAGTGGAATTTCCCGTTCACTAGACTCGTCCGAGAGGTAAGGACCTGCCTTTGCAAGAGGGTTGAGGTAGGTGCCTCGCAGCTTGTACTCATACTCAGGCTCATCACTTGCCACTTGCCAAAAGCCGTAGGCATTGGATCGATTGACAGGCTCTCTTATTATATCGAAGTCTGTCACAAAATCAAATACCTTATACACGTCCTTATAAGACGCGGGAGACACCTCGACCGTATAGCCGTTGTCGGTAGTGCGGACAAGGTTCACTTGGTGGACCAGTCCGTTGGGAATCGCATCGGCTTGGTCCGTGGCAAGAAACTCTCCACGCTGCGGCAGCAACTCCAGGGGGATCGACTTGTTGAAGTAGATCTCCGTCACCCGATCAAGCGTGTCGGTCTTGTAGGTCAGGAGGTAGGGCAGATAGTCCTTGTCTATCATCCTCGTTTCTGACCCAATTTGGTACCTCACCTCTCCCATATCGCTCACGAGGCGGCGTGGCGAGGTGATGCCGTCGCCGTTCTCGGTCTCCTGAGGAGTGGTGGCGGTCTCCGGCTCGTCTATCATCAGCGTGCATCCCGTAAAGAGCGCGAGAAGCAGCAGGGGCAGCAGGCAGCGTATCTTCTTCATAGTCGTACTATTTGTCTAAAAGTTTATATCATAGAGTTTTGACAGCGTTCCGAGGGTCTTACCCGTGTCGAACTCGAAGTCTTGCGGCGCGGAGTAGAGTCGGAAGCGGCGGCGGTCATAGCACCGCAGGAGAATGCGTCCCACATGGGTGTCATGCTTCGCCCAGATGCGGAGCAGCGCATAGTTGATGTCGTGGGCCGTCTTTGGCACGGCCATTCCCACGAGCTGCCCGCCAATGAAGGCACCGACCATCATCGAGTCGGGATTCCATTCCTCTCCTCTCACGGTGATATGGGCATAGATGACCATGTCGTGGGGATGGAGACGATTGAAGTCGGGCTGCTCCCACCGCCCTATGACCCGCACAGAGCAGGAGGCGGAGGCCATGGCGTTGGAAAGAACGGCCATGACGCGAGCCGTGCCCGGACTGACACCTATGAAGCGGTCGCCAAGGACGTAGGCCGGCGGGATGGAGTCGTCGCTGGTCACACTCCAGAAGACAGAGAGGCTGTCGGGACGGGGTGGCGAGAAGTCCACGGAAAGGGTCATCGTGTCACCCACCATGACCACGGAGCTGTCGTTCTGGCAGATTATCTTGCCGTCCCACGTCGCGCGCTCCTCGCCAAATTCGAAGAAGTCGCCGCAGGAAGTGAGCGCAAGGACGGCGAGGGCACAGAGCCACGGCGCGGCGCGGTGCCTCAATAGGGAGGCCGTAAGTCGGCGGATAGGTTTCATGTCCATGATCATTGTTCTGTGGTTGACGGCGGATTGGCCGGAGCGGCCACCGTCACCCGGTTAGACACTTGTCCCTGGCGGCCATCGCGGAAGCGCACCGTCAGGTAGTATTCGGCCCACTCGCCAGGTTGCAGCAGGTCGCCCGTATAGGTATGGACGCCTTGTGGCACGTCGGTGATGAACCGGAACGTCTCCTGCCCCTTGCGGCGGCGATAGACGCAGTAGTAGTATTCCGCTCCCCCCGCGTCCTTGTCGTCCATCTCCCAGGCCAGCTTGACCTCGCCAGAAGGTACGTCATAGTCGGCGAAGAGGGTCGGCGTGAGAGGTAGCACCTTGTCGTAGTTGACACGGCCGGAGAAGGCGGGCGAGAGACCAGAGCTGATATCCCAAAGGCTGATGGTCTCGACAGCATACTCGTAGCGCGCTCCCAGCGGGGCGGGCGGTGCATCGTCGATCTGCAGGGCATAGCCATGGGCACGCACGGAGTCACCATCGGCCACACGGAGCAGCGTCCATGCTGCGCCGGGGCGGCGACGATAGACGTTGTAGTGAGAGATCATCTCGTCGCTTCCACCGATCCAGCGGGTGTGGATCATGCGGTTGTCAACCCATGCGGAGTCGAGGTGGGGTCGCGAGGGCGGCACCGTACTGGGACGGAGGACGGCGATGGTGTCGGAAGGCGCACCGATATTGGTGGCGTAATCGACCGCACGCACATAGTAGTAGATGTACCGCTGGTTGATGTCCACCGCCACCGTGTCAGTATAGGACCGCGGGATGACATGACGGCGATTGAGGATCGTAAACTCATCGTCGGGGGAGTTGGCCCAGAAGACATCGTAGTGGTGTACGTCGAGCGTGTCACTCATCTCCCAAAGGATGGCGATGGTGCCATCCAGACTGGGGAGACCCCGCACTTGGGTGGGTGCCTCGGGTGGGCGGGCGTCCCTCACACGCAGGAGCTTCGGATAGGCGTAGCCCATGTTCTCGGCAGTATCAACGGCGGCAATGGTGATCATACCCGTCGAAATGTTGGTCACGTCGATGCGGACCATCGTATCTCCTGGCGCAATATACTGGTTGGTGAGGAGTTTCCACTGCTTCGAGGAGTCGCGGTCGTTGAAGTAGAGGGGAACGTAGCGAACGAAATCATCCTCCAGACTGTCCTTATGGAAGTAGATGGTGGCATAGACCTCATCGTAGAGGGTCTTGCCCGGACGGTCGATGACGATGGAGGTGATCTCAGGCCCGAGCGGCGGCATCAGGTCGGGGAAGAACACCTTGTGGGGTGCCGAGAGCGGCGTGAGATCGCCAAAGGCATCGTAGGCACGCACGGCATACTCGTAGAGACCGACCACACCGGGGGAATGTTCGAAGATGACATCCGCATCTTCCTGATCGACACGGAACGGCGGAGCATAGGGCAGTTCGTTTACCTTGCGCCACTGCTGCTCACCCATCTTGCGCCAGAACACGTCGAAAGTGCCGTGGAGATCGTCACGCCAGCTGAGCGCCACGGATCCGTGCTCCAGGATGGTGTCGCTGATAGCCACGTCGTAGGGGTCGGGGACGTACTTCACGTTGTGGAGGTTCTCCACCTGTGCCGGCATGATGAAGAAACGGCCCGTAGTGTCGGGCACGGATGGCATAATAAAATAGGTATAGGTCTCACCCTTTTTCGCCGTCTTGTCAACATAGCGCAGTCCCATCGCCTGGGCGAGGTCGGGTCTCCACTCCGCGGCGAGGAAGGCACCAAACAGGCGCGTCTTCTGGTCTTGCTCCAGTTCGACGAGGGCCCCGATACTACCGGGCTCGTAGTTGGTCATCTCCGGGGTCATGTCGCCTTCGCCATAGATGGCGCCCATGGCCAGATAGGCCAACGAATCGATGGTGTCGGGATAGCAACGACGGAAGTCGGCGAGACTCATCGGGCGGATGCCTGTCGCAAGGGTGTCGAGCCGGAATCCCTCCTCTCCCTCGGTGTGGCGATAAACATCATAGCCCGTGCGGTTGAGACGATCCCATTCGGGATAGGACTCCACCGCCCAGCGCAGGACGACGCTGTCGCCATAGGTGCGGCCCACGGCTTTGATATAGACGTAGAGATCCTCTATGGAGTCTTCGACGCTGTCCCGGGAGAGAGTGCCCACGGGATAGGTGCCCGGCAGCAGGTCGTCGTCATCGGCTTCCTGCACGATGGTGTCGCCGACAGCCACGCCCAAGGGGGCGCGCCATGGGATAGTCGCTGCCCAAGAGAGCATACACGGCACGCACACGGCGGCAGCCAAAAGCCAAACAAGGGCCTTCATATTATTATATTGCTGTTTCATCATCGCTTTACGTCTATTTAGATGTTTATACTCTTTACCTTCCTCCTCTACCCTGTCTTCCTGAAGGATTTGAGCCTCCTACAAGGTTGTTGTTGCCTCTCTTATAGCTACTCGCACCCTTGCCAGAATTGGACTTCTTGCTCCTGCCGTGCAAGGGGAGATTATATCTCTCCACCAAATTCTTGAGGGAGACGTTGTAGCTGGAAGCGAATCTCTTCTGCGAATACTGCAGAGGATACACCGTCCACTGTCGCCTCTTGTAGTCCCAAGCATTGACACGATAGCGTATGAAGTAGAGACGCAGATTATTGTTGTCCAACGCCTTCTTTGCCTTGAAGTCGAGGACCTGGGACTGACCGCGGTAGTCCTTGTCCACATACTTCTTATGGTCCTTATCGACATAGGCGAAATAGAGCGTTCGTCCGAGGAAGTCTCCCTTGTCACCCCTGATACGGACGTGGCGATACTTGTTGGAGGCCTTGTCCATCTCAATGGTCTTGCTGATATTCAGTCCGCAGCGACTGGCCGCATTCCATACCACACCCCACTGATACATCGGGACAAATGCGATAACATCCGACTGGGTATCGTTGAAGGATTCATTGTTGCTGCCCGCATAGGTCGCCAACCAGTTTCGCATCGACGGTATGTCGTAATAGATCTGGAAGTTGACACGCTTTGAAATGTAATCATGCATCTCCTCGGCTATGTTATACACCTCGGTGAACACCCGGGCGTAGGCTTCCTCTGTCAGCTTATGTCCTTCGAACAGTCCATTAGCCTGACCCAACCATTTGGTGTAACTCGGTGCATTCACGCTGTAGAGCGGATACGAGGTGCCCAACTCGTTTTCGAAACGGTAGGTGCCCATCGTGAGGGCGAACTCGATGCTCTTGCGACCATCACGAATCTGTCCGATGTGCCTGTTCTGGAGTATTCCGTCTCTCCAACTGCCATAGGGCGTCTCAAGCCAAAGCGACTGCGTACTCTGCACCGTCAGGTTGAGGTTCTTTTTGGCAGAGACGAACTTATGTCCTCCGATGAAGAACATCCGACTCATATAGGAGAGATAGATAAATGGGTTCTCCGTGTTATAATACGGCACAAATCCTCCTCGTTGGTTGGCACTCGTGATGAGCAACTGGTCGTCGTTCATGTCCAGGTTCTGACCGTCATAGGTGATCTTGTCGAGACGGGTGGCCATAAACTTACTGCAGTAGTTGAGCGGATCGTTGTACAACGCGTTTCCATTGACGCCCTGCTTGGTCACTGTGACTCGGAGAGCCAACAGGTCCTTGACGAAAGTGTTGGTGACCTTTCCAGCCTTCCGCTCATAGACGGTGACGATAAACTTACGCCTTCCTGCACCTATGGTATCGTTGTCATTGACATTCATTAGGCCTGCCTCAGAGACCTCCACCTTCTTGTTGAGGACCCTACCATAGGCATTGATACCATTGTCCTTCATCGCCTTGGTGCGTACCTGCTTTGCCGAAGTGCCCCATACGTTGTAGGTCCTGGTTACAACCCATGTGGCAGGCGAGGTCTTGGTCTCCGTCCACTCGTAGCGCAGGCGGATGACGTAGTTGGCATTGTTCGTCACGGGCACATTGGCGAATCCCGACTGCGGGGTGAGGAGGGACATGCCGTTGGTCTCTATCCACACGTTATCGCGGGAAGAAAGCAGATTTCCGTTAGAGTAGAGATACCACTTCAGCTTACCCTTCGTGTAGGCTTTGCCCTTCATCGGCCGGGCCAGCGAGACGATCGGCTGCTTCACGTCCTCCCAATATGCGGGAGTATAAGTCCATCTGTAGTCCTTGCCGTTGGCGGGCATGTTGAACACGGTCTCTTCCGTGTTGCCTGGCAAGCCAAGGTTGGGATACATCACCTTTACATGCGGATACAGGTCCTCGTCATCCTTGAAGCTCATCTCCGCATTGTTGGTGGCGAAATAGAACTCCTTGGTCTGTTTCCATGCCTGGGCAACGTACTTGTTCTTGATGGTGTCATACGTCTCTGGATCGCGCCATGAGCCGTTGTAGAACTCCTGTGCGTAGCCAGAAATGGTGACCTTATAGTACTTGTTGCGATGCAGCTGGTCCACAGAGAGCGTCACCTTCTCCTTATAAATATGGTGCGTCATCTCATACACCACGCCATTGCGATTGGCCTTGGCATCAGAGAGCGAACTATACTCCGTCAGCGTAGGCGGCAAAGAGGCGTCCATCTTGAACCGGAACTGGCGGCTTGCCAGGTCCTTGAGCGTCTCCTCGCTCTTGCCATCGCCACTGGAATGGTTCTGCAAGCGATTCAGCTGTGTGGGATCCACGACGCGAATGGGTACATTCAGGTCGGCCTGCGTCATCACAATGGGATTGCTTTGGATATCCCAACTGATCTTCGCCTTCTCGGCCTCGTCCCAACTCTTCAAGCCGATGTTGCAGCTCTCGAAGAGGACATAGTCGTCGAGGGCGTTGCCGTAGAACATCTCGCACACATCGCCACACTCGAAACTGAACTTCTTGTTGAGTTTCACGAGGCCACCGAGGAGCTCTACCTTCACGCGGGCTTTACCCGTGAAATAGTTCGGATTGGGCATAGCACATTTCAGTACACCGCCAATGCCCGCATTGAAGAGATCCAACTTCTTCTTGAAGAAGCCGAGGTTGATTTTCAGGCCAAACTTGGCATAGAGGTAGGCGTAGAGCTGTCCCTCGCCATACCAACCGTTGATACCCGGAGCCTTGCCAAGGTTCATACACGTATTGTTGCCCTTGAGGTGACGGATAGAGACGTCGAAGCCCGCCGTCGCACCCATGTCGCCATAGAAGAGGCCGAGGTTCACATCTACATAACCCCATACCGAGGCACCGAGCATCACGCCACCACTGGTCTTCGCATTGGCCAGGAAGTCGTTGCGCGCCTTGGTGCGGGCGTCGTTGGCTTCAGAGATATTGTCGCTCTTCACACCACCCTTCTCTCCACCGTCGAGGAACCTTCTTACCTTTTCGGGTATCGGGGGCAGCTGTCCATTGTTGGGCAGCTCATTGCCCAGACAGAAGTAGGCATTGGCACCGATAGCCACCGAAACGATTTTCGATTTAAAGTTGACGAGCGTAAACTCACAACGCTTGTCGTGGTCGGGCTCACCAAGGTAGAGGTGCCACTTGGTCGCACCACCAGGCTTCTTGTGGCCGATATAAAGATCAAGGCTCACCTTGAGCGAAGGACCGCTAAACGATGTGCCATCGTCGCTCTTGTCCTTGTCTTCGGCCTTCTTTTTCTCATAGGAGGCCATGTCTTTTTCGTAATCCTCATTCTTCTTCTTGCTCTGGTCGCCCATTCCGCTCTTGAAGCTCTCCTCAGCTGTCTCCTTGATTTCTTTGAACTCTCCTGCGACAGCATCCACCTGGCTCTTCACTTCGGAGAGCGCACCATTGAGCTCGTTCATAATCTCCTTGAGCTCGCCACCGTCGAAAGCAGCATCCATGGTGAGGTTGAGCTGGAAGTAGCGTTCCTGTTCGTTGTCCTCATAGACGAGCTTGACCTTACTCTTGACGATGCCACCGACCGCCGTCACCGAGCCATTGAACAGGAACGTGGTGAGCGTCTTCTTCTTGGTGTCGAAGGCAACGGTCAGGTCGAGGCGGCCCTTGATGGCCTCACCATCGCTCGTCGTGATGCCCATACCGAAGACAAGACCAATCGCACCCTTGCGAGGACGAGGATTGAGCTTGTCGCTCGTGTTATAGACGCAGTTGATGTAGAGACCTCCACGAATGTTGTTGAGGGCCACTGGCGGCATGGGGATACCCATCTTGCCACCCACCATCACATCGAAGAAGCCCCAGGAGAAGTTGTTGCCCTCCTCCTTGTGGTTGAAGTAACCGCCCTGGACGTCCATCTCGAAGATGCCGCCCTTGACCTTGCAAGACAATTTGCCCTTGTAGCCCTTGTCCGTTCCACCGATGCCTCCCGCGTCGCCATCGACCGCCAGCACACCCTGGAAGGAGAGCACGGCTGTCTCGATGTCGAGTCGGGCCTCGCGGAACTTCAGGTCCTTATACTCTAAGGAGATCTCGCTGGGCTTACTGATGTTCTTGACGTAGGACTGGATCTCCAGCGTCGTGCCTGCCGTCACATCCAGATCGTCGCTGAACGTGATATCACCACCAATCTTGATGGCCAGATAGGGTTCACCGTCGGTGACGACATAGT
>OICC01000241.1_pt1 | contig 18782 bp, 17 predicted proteins | sample 1581191 | NCBI WGS metagenome assembly OICC01 (sample SAMEA3882535, study PRJEB24775) | human gut metagenome | biome: human-associated habitat; feature: intestine environment; material: feces | place: Netherlands | collected 2009/2010 | reverse complement strand
CTATAATTCAACTGTTTCAAAGATCGAATTGCCCTTTTTTATTGGACAGTAGTGACAAATAATATTTTTTAAACCATTCGGCAAATGCACGTAATCCCTCACGTAAAGAAGTAGATGGCTTGTAACCAAAATCTTCTTCCAAAGGTGTTGTATCAGCATAAGTAACAGGTACATCGCCTGGTTGCATTGGTACAAGTTCCTTATGTGCCTCAAAGTCATAGTCCTCAGGCAGCACACCAGCACGAATCAACTCCTCCTGCAGGATGCTTACAAACTCCAGCAGGTTCTCAGGATGCGAGTTGCCGATATTGTAAACCTTATATGGAGGGATAGGCAAACCATCCTCGCCATTCTGCTTCTCAGGCGCATGCTGCATCACTCTCATGATACCCTCCACGATATCATCAACATAAGTAAAGTCTCGCTTGCAGTTACCATAGTTGAAAATCTTGATAGTTTCGCCCTTCACCAGCTTGTTAGTAAATCCAAAGTATGCCATATCAGGGCGACCTGCAGGACCATACACGGTGAAGAATCTCAAGCCCGTACTTGGAATGTTATAGAGTTTAGAATACGCATGAGCCATCAGCTCATTGCTCTTCTTGGTAGCTGCATATAGACTTACAGGATTATCCACCTTATCATCTGTAGAATATGGTACCTTCTTATTGCTGCCATAAACAGATGAAGAAGAAGCATAAACCAAATGCTCTACTTCGTGATGACGACAAGCCTCCAAGATATTATAGAAGCCAATAAGGTTGCTTTGGATATAAGCATCGGGATTCGTGATAGAATATCTCACACCAGCCTGAGCAGCCAGATTTACAACCACCTTTGGCTGATGCTCCTCAAAGAGCTTGTCCATCACCGCCTTGTCAGCGATACTGCCATATACCATGGTAAAGCCATCGAACTCCTGCAGTCTGCGAAGTCTCTCCTCCTTGATATGCACATCATAGTAGTCGTTCATATTATCAATGCCCACTACCTTGACGTTCTTCACTTCCTTCAACAGTCTAAAAGCCAGGTTGCTACCGATAAAGCCAGCAGCACCTGTCACGAGGATTGTCTTCCCCGTTAAATCAACATTATATTGTACCATAAAAATGCAAGATTTAAATTCAAAATAGTTAACTATAAACTGTTAACTATAAACTATAACTTAGTCTCTTCTAAAAATATCACGTGTATAAACCTTCTCCTTGGCATCATCCAGACAGGCATCATATCTGTTGGCAATAATCGCCTGACTCTGCTTCTTGAACTGCTCCAAGTCATTCACCACCTTGCTTCCGAAGAAAGTACTGCCATCTTCCAAGGTTGGCTCATAGATAATCACCTCTGCACCCTTTGCCTTGATACGCTTCATGATGCCCTGGATGGCAGACTGGCGGAAGTTATCGCTGTTTGACTTCATGGTCAAGCGATAGACACCAATCACGCAGTTGTGCTCCTTACTAGCATCATAGCTGTTGGCATCAGCATAGCTATAATAGCCTGCCTTCTGGAGTACGGCATCAGCAATATAGTCCTTACGGGTACGGTTGCTCTCTACGATTGCCTCAATCAGGTTCTCTGGAACATCGGCATAGTTTGCCAGGAGCTGCTTGGTATCCTTTGGCAAGCAATAACCACCATAGCCGAAACTTGGGTTGTTGTAATGGGTGCCGATTCGTGGGTCAAGACCTACACCATCGATGATTGCCTTGGTATCGAGTCCCTTTACCTCTGCGTATGTATCCAGCTCATTGAAGTAGCTTACTCGAAGTGCCAGATACGTATTGGCGAAGAGCTTGACTGCCTCTGCTTCCTTCATGCCCATGAAAAGAGTATCGATGTTCTCCTTGATAGCGCCTTCCTGAAGCAGAGCAGCAAAGGTCTTGGCAGCTTCCTTCAACATCTCGACATTGGTTACTGACTTGATAGCCTCGTTCTCCTCTGCAAACTCTGGGCGCTCGATAATCTTTGGATAGCCTACGATGATGCGGCTTGGGTAAAGGTTATCATAGAGTGCCTTGCTCTCACGAAGGAACTCTGGAGAGAAGAGAAGGTTGAACTTCTTTACGCCCTTCTTGGCATACTTCAAGTAGAGGTTGCGGGTGTAACCTACAGGGATGGTGCTCTTAATGACCATCACTGCATCTGGGTTTACCTCCAGAACCAGGTCGATGACTTCTTCTACATGGGTTGTATCGAAGTAGTTCTTCACTGGGTCGTAGTTGGTTGGTGCTGCAATCACTACAAAGTCCGCATCCTTATAGGCTGATTTGCCGTCAAGGGTTGCCACGAGGTTCAATGGCTTTTCAGCCAAATACTTTTCGATGTAATCGTCCTGGATAGGAGAAATCTTATTGTTGAGTTTCTCCACCTTCTCTGGGATTACATCTACTGCTGTTACATTATGGTGCTGAGATAACAGGGTTGCTATACTCAGACCTACGTAGCCGGTACCGGCTACTGCTACTTTTATATCTTTAAAATCTTTCATTGCGATTTTTTTATGTGTTATATTAGTTTTCTTCGAATCAACCTATCCTCCACCAGCGACGGTTGAAAAACTCCTTACCTAGCATTTTCATTACAATTTGACAACATCGTCGTCATATTCTATTTGTTCATCATTAAATGATATAAGTTTAGAGTAGCCTAATTGAATATTCTTAAAATAAGCAACTATTTGCTTTAGATAATCAAGTTGAAATGAAACAGTTAAGATTTTGTACAATTCTCTACCTGCCGATGTTAATTCGTATATAGGTACCCTACAACCATCAGTTTTGAAATCTAACAAAAGAGCTTTATCTTGATAAATCCATGCGAATTTTGCAGGTTTTTCTTTTGGCTCAATAATTATGTGCAAAGCATGTTCTTCTCTTATAAGCCCGCATTCCATCAACAAAGAAATATTATTAAAACTAATATCACTTCCCAAGATAGAGTCTTCTTTGTTAATAAAGAATAAAACGGAACCTGTACTTAAGACTAAATTGCCAAGAGAAGCAAATAACTCTGCTTCTTTTTTTGACAGGTTACTGACTGTATTTAATGTTCTTAAAGAATAAGAACCAGGAGACATTATTTCCTGTGAGAGAATCTTCCCCCAAGCATTCCGTAATCTTTCATCTGAAACATCTTGCACTATATCGAAATATCGTGTCAACCAATCCGTTTCAACTTGTTCTTTTACAGCCAAAAGTCTACTTTCATCCAACTCTGCTAAAGCAATCTTAGCTATTGCATCTATGTTTTCTTGACGTCTAAGTTCTTGATTCACAATTCTAGATATGGTTCGATGCAATTGTTCATCAGAAGCAACAATATCCAATTGTTTCTTTGCTTCAGAAAATATCTGCTGCTCCTTAACTTTCGCTTCTGCCAAAATTTGAATTTCAGCTGCTTTTGCTTTCGCCTCTCTTTTTATTCCCCATGGCCTATAAAGAGTACCAATACCTCTACTTATAGCATCTATCAATGTTGATAAAGCCTTAGAATCACCGTCTATTTTTATTAAAGAATTATCCATAATTAGTTACATAATAAAAGTAAAATATGCGATTTCTTCAAATTTATCACCTAAAACATATGCAAGTGAAGTTTAAACAATCCTGCAATTTATATATAGAAAGTATTACCACATGTACTAAAGATTCCAGCACCGCCTGTTATAATGATATTCTACATTTAAAATTCACGGTTCTTTTTCAATGTATCATTCCTTCCATTGTCCAAAGGAGCTATGATTAGTACCAAGTTTACTTGTATAAATCTACATTGATGTCGAATGGACTATCAAAATCTTTCAGCATCGCATGCTTCGTATCTTTCTCTGAGAGATTAGCATGCTCTGTAGGAATCTTCCAATCAATACCAAGGCTATCATCGAGAATAGAAATACCTCCATCAGCCTCAGGATGATAGAAGTTATCACACTTGTATTGGAAGACGGCTGTTTCTGAGAGGACTGCGAAGCCGTGGGCAAAACCCTTTGGGATGAAGAACTGGACATGATTGTCTTCTGTCAGCTCTACAGCTACATGCTTGCCATACGTTGGCGATCCCTTACGAATATCTACTGCTACATCAAGTACTCTACCCTTTACGCAGCGTACCAACTTACTCTGAGTATATGGTGGGCGCTGGAAGTGCAAGCCTCGCATTACGCCATAGCTGCTCATAGACTCGTTGTCTTGGCAAAAGTGTACACTGTGTCCCAGGATTGGGGCAACCTTTTCTTCAAACTCTCGCTCGCTAAAGCTCTCAAAGAAGTAGCCACGAGCGTCACGGAAGAGGCGTGGCTCTATAATGAGTACGCCTTCAATATCAGTTTTGATTATATTCATTGTTTTCTAATATTCTAAATTCTTTTTTAGTGTTTGATTTTTCTCTTCAAGTATTGAAAGGAGATACTTGCCATAGTCATTCTTCAACATTGGCAGAGCATTCTCTCTCAACTGTTCTGCGGTAATCCAACCTTGACGGTATGCGATTCCTTCCAAACAAGCTACCTTCAAGCCCTGGCGCTTCTCCAGAACCTCAATAAAGGTGGATGCCTCAGAAAGGGAATCATGGGTTCCGGTATCAAGCCAGGCGAATCCTCTTGCCATGGTCTGTACCTTCAGCAGCTTATCCTTCAGGAACTCCTGGTTAACAGTAGTGATTTCCAACTCACCACGGGCAGATGGTTTGATATGCTTAGCAACTTCTACCACCTTATTAGGATAGAAGTATAAGCCCACTACAGCATAATTGCTCTTTGGATGCTCTGGCTTCTCCTCGATGCTGAGGCAATTGCCTTTCTCATCAAACTCTGCTACACCATATCGCTCAGGATCACTTACACGATAACCAAAGACGGTTGCCTTGTCATTCTGCTCTGCATCTACTACAGCCTGATGCAACATCTGGTTCAAACCAGCACCATAGAAGATGTTATCTCCCAAAACAAGGCAAGCAGAATCATTACCGATGAACTTCTCACCGATGATGAAAGCCTGTGCCAAACCATCTGGTGAAGGCTGCTCAGCATACTCAAATTTCACACCCAGTTGGCTACCATCGCCTAAGAGTCGCTTGAAACCAGGCAAGTCGAATGGAGTTGAGATAATCAGAATCTCACGGATACCAGCCAACATCAAAACCGAGATAGGATAATATATCATCGGCTTGTCAAAGATAGGTATCAACTGCTTGCTGATACCCTTTGTGATAGGATACAAACGTGTACCGCTACCACCTGCTAATACGATTCCTTTCATGAAATATTTTACTATAATTTATTCTGATAAAATTTCATCATTCTCATTGCTTCGCTGTGAGAATCAAATCCATTCTTCTTTACCTCTTCAGCATAGCTTCTTCGCTTGCAAAGATTTGCATTCACCACATTGATAATAGTATCAGCCCAAACTTCAGGCGATTCATTTAATCCTATGTAGTGTGCCAACTCTGAAGCTGTAGTCTCTTCTGTTATATTCTTAGAGAAGAAGATTGGTAAACCTGCACATTGAGCTTCTATGCCAACAACAGGCATACCCTCATACAAACTTGGTAGCAAGAATGCATCAAAAGCATTATAAAATTGCTTGATGTCATCACGACGACCTAAATCCTCTACTCTATCTTGCAATCCATATTCCTGTATCTTTTCATGCATTGTCGTTTCTAATTCTCCAAAGCCAATCATGACAAGTTTAGCTTTAGGCTGTTTTTTAGCAATCGAATTGAATATATCAATCAGGAAAAGAGGATTTTTCTGATCAACATATCGTCCGATAAAGCCATAAATCACCTTGTCTTCCCATCCAAACTTCTTTCTGGTTTCATCTCTAAGAACCTTATCAAAAGCATTGGCATCAGCATTGATTACAGTCTTGAATATTGTAATATCACCTTTATCATAGGTTTTCTTACCAAATTGCCAAACACCACAATCTATAGAATTTGCCATGTAGTAATTAGCAAACCAATGAGAGAAAGGACGAAGAGCCAGTTTTACTATAGTTTTCTTCTCATTCTTGTCACCTTTAGATATACTCTCCGAGATTCTAACCTTTACACCAGCTAACCACCCCAAGAACATAGGAAAGACATTCAATGTATTATCAAAGGCATGCATGATTTCATATTTATTGTCCTTCAATATTTTATAAGTCTCTCTCATATGCGCTCCAATATGCTTGTAAGGAGCAACCTTATAAACCCTGCCCCCTAAAGAAAGAATTTCTTCCTCAGGAATACCATTTGAATCAGAATCACAGATAAAGTCAAACTGAATCTGGGTTCTATCAATATGTCGGTAATACTCCATAATAAGATTTCGTTTTCCGCCAGAATGGAGTACACCTGCAATAATTGCAATTCTCTTCATAACCATTAACTATTTTACAGATTCATTATAAAAAGTAGAGATACCATTTAACATAGGAGTCAACTCAACTTGTGCCAAACGTTGCATCTTTTCAGTATCCAAAACCATGTTAGACACATCCATAGGGCGGGCATTCTCATAGACAATCTTAAAATCCTTCTTTGTGATAATCTTCAAGAATGCAAGAACATCATTCACAGAATAGCCTCTGCCACTGCCCAAGTTAACGGTCTCGTTGTAGACATCCTTATCTATCAACTGATAGAATACCTTTGCCAAATCATCAATATAGATATAATCACGGATTGCCGAGCCATCACCCCAAACCTCTACAGGTTTATCCTCCAAGATCTTACCAATAGCTACTGCTACCAATCCTTGTTTACCATGAAGATTTTGACCATGACCATATGGATTAGATGGACGAACAATTAAGTACTTCAAGTTTTCTGTACGATTCTTGAAAAGAATACTATTCTCCATCATTTGCTTTGACCAGCCATAGTAAGAAATAGGTGCCATTTCATCTGTCTCAACAAATGGTAGCATCGTTGAACGATTACCATATATAGTACCACCAGAAGAAAAATAAACAAACTTGATATTCTCCTTGGCACAAATCTCCATCAACTTGATAGAAGGGAATATCATGTTCTTAAACTCATTGTTGAAATCATCATATCCACTACCTGGTATAAGCGTAGATACAAGATGAACCACGATATCTATCTTGTTACCAATCAAAATCTTTTCAACCTTGTCGATATTACCTAAAGCCTCTCGGTAAATCTTTACATTAAGGCCATCAAGTCTCGACACATTGGCAAACTCTGGTTCTACAACAAAAACATTATATTTTTCGTTTGTCAAAAACTGCTTGACCAAACTGGAGCCAATGAAACCAGCTCCTCCTATAAAAAGTATATTCATAATTATAGCTATCTTGCATTTTACAAAAAAGAACAATTCAAATAAACATTATCCAATCAATAGATTACACACGCTAAATTGAACATTCCGCAATAAATTTTTAATATCAGCAATGTTTTTTTTCAACCCATTTCTAATTCCCCTACATCCATTTATTTTTACTTGTTTCAAAGACTCCTGATATTCTATTTGATATGTTGCATATTCAATTTCTACATAGAATAAACTCTCTCTTTTTTCCTTGGCAAAATAAAGAGGAGCAGCCAATTCTACCAACTGCATATCCGTAAAGCCATGAATCATAGCCTCATAAATTTTACCTAAAGGTTTATCCGACATCAAAAAACGAAGACATACTAAAATTCTCACCCATGGAATATCTGTTTGAATGTTATATTCACCATGCAGCCAATTATCTCTGAATAACGAATTAATATCAATATCCAAAAACTCTTTACTACGCCTTACAGATAGTTGATAAATCGCTAATGGAACAGAAATTCTATCATTAGTATCACTAGAAAGATTTTGGTCTAAACTTAAAACTTCTTCTGTTCTGCAGATATTAAAGATTTTTTGCCTAACTTGCCTATGCGCTTCTTCTCTTATAGAATACGAATAGGGCAAGGTATTCAGAAACTTATTCATATACCCCTCATAATTAGCCTCTTTACCATAGAAATGGTGGAAGAGATGACGGGCTATCTCGTAATCCATTACAAGGATTATCTTATCAAAGCCGAACTTGTTACCATGAGGAACCTCCGAATAATAGGGATTATCAACCTGAGAGGACAAGACATTCATGATGCGGAAGAGATGAGCTGGATCTATTCTGTCCAAATCTTCAATAATCAAAACAGACTTAGCCTTCATCTGCTCTAAAGACTTCTGGATAAGGCAAGTAAAAGCATCACATTCGCTGATACTCCCCGACTTTCCATAAAATCCATTGAGGTAGTCATCTACTACATGAAGAACATCTTGACTTTTATATTTCTCATGAATGGTAGAAGCAAGATCTTTCAAAGCCTCATACCCATCTTTCAATCCTTCTATCGGAATGATTGAAGCAACAAAGTCGCCTAACTTTAACAAAGACTCTTTGTTGCATACCGCATCAAATATCTTATCATATCCCTCTTTAAAGTCATAGATACGATTATCCTTTATGAGTTGAAACAGAATATCACGCTTAATATACTCAATAACATCCCGATTCTCCTCAACCACGTAGTTTACTGGATGGAGAGTGATGAAATAATAATCATTATCCTTTTCAACATAGCTCTTCATGAACTCATTCAGAAAGTAAGATTTACCATCTCCAAACCTAGCAGAAAATATGATTCTACTCTCATTTTCAAACACCTGCTTGAAGTCTTGAATGTTTTGTGAAATATCAATTGTATCCATAGATGCTAAATCAGTTAAGACTTTACCTTTTGAAGAAAAACATCGAGATTCTAATAAGTATTCAAGAATGTCTTACTTTCTTGTTTTCACTTTATTGAAAATCTTTTGAACAACTCCAAAACCAATAAAAGATAACAAGCAAGCAAGCCTAGCTTTCTTTCTTGCCCTATTGTCCATCAACACAGATAGTCGAATCGTTTTTATGCGACGTTCAAAATCATTACGATGCGCATATCCCTCTGGCATTTGCAACAGTAAATGAAAGACAAAGCTAACAATGCGGCAATTATAACTCTTGATGATAGGCTGCAGTTTATCTCTATCCTTATCCATCAAAGCCATCAATTGCAAACCACTATCCAGCTTATGGGGAGAGAAAGCAGCACCTTCAATGCTATTGCTACGAAGTAAATAATAATAACTCTGCTCTTCATTAAAAACTACCTTATTTGCTTTCAATAAAAGTCGATATGTCGTAGGAAGGTCTTCAAACAATAAACCTTTTGGATAGCGAATACCATCAAACAGACTTGCTTTGTACATTTTTCCCCAAGCAGTATTATCAAAATACTCTTGGTAGAACATCATCTCCGTAGCATGAAGCCCATCTAAAACCCAATCTTTTGATGATTTAGGGCTTGGATTTGGAGATGTGCCTTCGTGAAAAGAACAGAAAGTATTGACACTAACATCTGCGCCATACTTCTCTATCAGATGATAAAGTCCTTCTATATGCGTAGGCGAGATATAATCATCGCTATCCACACAAACCACATACTCACCTGTCATCACATCCAAAGCCGCATTGCGAGCTTCTGCCAAACCTCCATTTTTCTTATGAATTACTTTTATACGAGTATCCTTCTTGGCATATTCATCGCAAATAACTCCACATTTATCCGGTGAGCCATCATCAACCAACCATACCTCCAAGTTCTTGTAAGTTTGATTGAGAATGCTATCAATACATTTTGGTAAATACTGCTCCACATTGTAACATGGAACTATAACACTTACTAGAGGTTTATACATAATTTACATTATTTATTTCTAGCTATTTTTCTTACTATTACTCTTAAATAGGCCCAAAGGAAAGGATGCAGAATTCTAAGAAAAGCAACAATTTTTCCCTTTGTTGTAGTGGGAGCAAAAAGAGCTTTAATCGATAATTTATGAGTTTTATCCAAACATCTTTTATACATTTCAGGGTATAAACGCTTGACGTTTGCCATTACCATCCAATCATACATACTACCATGAGTACTCCAATCTGCATAATCTACAGCATCATTTAACTTTTTTGATTTGATACGCAAGTTCTTGCGTATCAAATCTATCGCCTCCAATCCCATGGCACACTTATTCACATTGAACTTGTTCATAGCGCTTGTAGAATTATCCAAACGATAATAATACACTTTATGTTGGCTAACAACAACCTTTGAAGCAGAACAAAAAGCGAGGACATTAAAATTGAAACCCTCCCCAATATACACATCATCAAAGAAACGAATATTGTTTGTGTCCAAAAAGACCTTACTAAACATTTTGCTATAACATCCTACAGTTATCTTGCCATAAAGGATTTGGGCTGCTGCTTCCTCACCAGAAACAACCAGAACATTAGGTGTGCACTGATGGGGCATAAAAGTCGTAAACACCTCTGCACACACACTTATTTCTGCATGATTTTCTTCACACATAGATAACATATACGCTACATAATCCTTTTTGAGTATATCATCTGGGTCGGAGAAGCAGACATATTTTCCTGTTGCAGAATTAATACCAACATTTCTTGCTATACTAACACCGGCATTTGTCTGATGAATAACTCTCACCCTTTTATCTTTAGCGGCATAGCTATCTGCAATTTTACCAGAATTGTCAGTAGATCCATCATCGACCAATATCACTTCTATATTTGAATAAGTCTGATCCAAAACAGATTCCATACATTCCGCAAAATATTTCCCTACATTATATATAGGAAGAATAATGGATACTTTTATATTTTTATCAACCATATTAACTAAGAGCTTTTATTAAGAATTCACGACCAATTTTTCTTTCTTTCTCCAAGATCTCATTTACGTGGGAAAAGTCTACAGTAGTATTATCTACGAAAGAGAAATCATGATAATCTGTCAAATGTCTATTTTCTAATCCAACCAATTTCAAAATACTAGCTAATCTGCTACTATATTCATTAGGATAGATACAAATCATAGGCGTATTCATATTACAGGAGAATGCCGTTGCATGGAAAGAATCAGTTATGACACACCCGGCATTAGCTATCAAACCTATGAAATCCTCCACATTCGGTATCAGTTCAGCCTTACCGCATCTCAGACCTTGATAGTGTCTAACACAGAAACGAACCAGTTTCCAACCTTTTCGCTTGGCAAACTCTTTTGCATATCTATCAAAATCTGGATTAGTATTCAACTGATAAATCAACACATACTTACCTTTTTCATATTTCGACTTATATGTATTGCCCAATACCGACATCCAATACTCCTTGTTAACTTGTAAAGTTGGATCCAAGACATGAGTTGCAGAAGGTAAGCCTAATTGCTTTTCAACAATATCCTTCGCACTTGCTTCTCTTACAGAAATGTATTGATACCTTGAAAGTAAGACTTTTGTTTCCTCAACTTCCCAATCATCAAGCGTGTTTTTACCGATGCTTGCTGCATAAGAAATTTTACGTACATTGTCTGGCACAAACTTTAAGAACAATTCGGGAAGTATTCCTTTGTTCCATCCTGAGTTCCAAGTTTGATCACTGCCTGTACAATATGCATCACTAGTTATCGGAAAATCCTTAAAATCATCAATGCAGTAATATTCTTTCTCCTGCTGATTGATATGTCTCTTTATAAAAGACTTGAAAACTCTGTCCTCCTTAACGAAAGAAGGATACAATATTATAGGATATATGATTTTTGCAAGAGCCCCTTTTCCATTTGTAAAAGATGCAATCCTTTTAAACAAGGATTTTCTGCCATTCTTATTGTAATTAATAAAATCGACATCAACTCCTAACTCTTGAAACACATGTTGAGTAGCTAATGCTTGCAAAACAGATCCATAATTGCGAACATTCTGCAATGTAATAACAGTAACTTTTTTCATCGTTCACCAATTAAGAATAATCTAATATATTTAATACGATGCACAACCTCTACTAAAATCAAGGAGAGGAAAATGCATATTATTGTTGTTATAAAAATGCAAAGATATGTATCACATTTCAGAGCAAAGTGATACAACACGATAAATTGGAAAGCATAAATTCCCAAAGTTTTCGTACCAAGATAATTTATGAACGGAATATGAATATTCAAAAACTGTTTGCCTAAAATATAAAATGTATAGGCACCAGCAAATTCCACAAAATATCTATAGCCATAAGAAAAAACTCCGCCAAGATTTACCCATCTGTAAAACAGAGGATCATCCCTCATCATCCAAAATGGCACAGTAAGAATATACCCCCCCATGATAACTATGGAAACACCTTTACAATCTAACAAATTAGGATATTTACGTATATAATATCCCATTGCGAAGAAAGGTAAATACCAACATATTTGAGTAACATTAAACCTTGTATGCAGAAATGCCATCAACACATATAGCATCACACATATTGTCAATAACAAATACTCCTGTTTGTATTTTTGATTTGACCACCTTTCAGATAAATTAAATACCAAACAATAGAAGAATAGGTTATATAGAAACCACAATCCGTTATCTGGATAAGTTAATATTTTAATGGTCCTTTCAAAATCATATATTCCCGATTCAAAAATCGGTAAAAGAAATGCCCAGGAGACAAATGGAATAATACATTGCACAAATCGTTTCTTTACCATAAAGGCATCGTATCTTCCTTTATAAGTAAGAAATCCGCTAATCAAGAAAAACAATGGCATGTGAAATGAATATATAACTCTAAATAACACATCATGCTGATAGTCCATCATCTTATATTGAATAGAATGCCCAAGTATAACTAAAATTATCAAGATACCTTTTAATGCATCAAGATAATACAATCGTTGTTTTGCCATTTTAATAAGAATATTTTAGCCAAGAGAATATTTTATAATCTTTCAACTTCAAAATTACTAGAGAAGAGAGTAAGCACAACAGGACTAAAATTACATACAAAAATAAGCCATGTTGCAACAACTCAACATCAGGACATACCATACGGAAAATCCCTATAAATATGAAATGTAGGGTAAATATTAAAATAGAACTCTGGCGCATCATTTTGTAAACAGGTTTGCTCTCTAAATTCCAATTATAGAAAAGAACAAACAATGGTAACACCATAAAAACTCTTAAATCTAAAAATATAATACTTAGCATCCAAGCTATACAAAATTGCCCCCCCATAATGAAGTTATTACGTAAGTTTTCTATCTTAGCAACAAATGCAGGATTAGCAAGAACAAAGCCAACAGAAATCCAAAACAATGAAACCAGGAAGGAATTCTGAGGATTTACAATATTTTTCTGATACCAAAACCAAAAAGTCTGATATTGCCCCGGCAACTCATCTGCATGATAGATATATATCGCAACGAACAAAGGTACAATCCATATCGTTTTATCCTTAAGCATCTTGCTAGCAAAATAGATGATCCATGTACCAACAACCAATGCTGAAAAGAACCAGGCTCCATGGAACGTTGAACGAAATGCAATATCTAACAAGAAATTATATATGAACTCTAAGAATGACATAGAAAGATAGTGCCTAGTATGAATTACCAACGGAAATTGAACTACCATCCAAAAAGAATAAAGCAAAAATAATCTCCAAGTAAAATGAAGAAGAATTCCTCTCTCTTGCTGACCGGACAATTGCGATTGTCGAATCTTTCTGAAGAGAAGAAAGGCTGATATTACGAAAAACATCGGTACAGCACTCATAATAATAGGATTCGTAACTTCATATACGATTGGAATTTCATTCACAGCTTCTGAGTGGACGGCAACTATCAATAATGCCATAATAAACTTAAGTATATCCAATCCTGGAATAACTTTTCTCTTAATTTCTATATATTTATCCATGAATCTAATATTACAGGTGGTGAAGGTCTGTCATTACGCCATTTTTTCGGACAAACTACCAACGGATTATTTTTATTTAAATATGCAGCCCAACAACTAAAAGTACTATTTGGAATAATCATATTTTTACTATGTGCCATAAGGTATAAATCGAAGAAACTTCGCTCCCCATGATTACAATCAACGATTTCCATGCTTTTTTCATGAAAATTGTGTCTGACATAATCTGGGTCATCTGAGAAAAAGAAAAAATGAGGGTCTTTTACTCTTGACTTTATTATCTCAATAGCCTTGTGGTAAAACTCCAAGGTACCTATATTACCATAAATATACTGAATCTTTGGATCTGTATAATCACCTCTGCGAACATGAACAGCAACAGAGTTCGTTTGGCTCATGAGAGAAATTATATTATCATTTTCTGGGCCTAAATCCAAATCTTTTCGAAAGTTTGGCAACTCTATAGACTGTACGTATTTTTTGTTTTGCCAAAAGCCTAAATACAAAATCGCATTTGGCTTACGATGCCAATCATTATCAGTAAAAGGAGGCTGCATATTGAAGCGAAAGAACACTTTTGATATCCAATAAAGTGTCTTTGCTACCAAATCCGAAAATTTGGAGTTATCTGGTATTGAAACATCAAACCATTTGTTTATCTCCAAACCATTATGAGCTTTTAAACCTCTAGAAGGATAGAAGCCATAAAAAGTCTCCTTCGGAAATTTCTTCTTTAAATATAAATAATAGCAGTACTGAAAAATCTGATTTCCCAATCCTGCCTGAAACGCTACGATTTTCATACTTCTTTAATTATTTTCTCTAATTGTTCTACTGCTTTATCTCTTCTACAATTCTCATTAACAAAAGCCTTACCTGCAGAACTAAGACTATCATATACATTTTTATCTGCCAACAATCTATCTATATAGGTATGCATCTCGGAAATATCATCAATTGTAATACCACCAGGTAATATACGAGCATTTCCGACATTGGTACTGATGAAAGGAACCCCTTTGGTCATAGTCTCAATTAATGAGATAGAATACTCTTCTGCCTTACTACCACATAAATAAAGCGAGGCATTACCTATAATATTTGGAATCGCTTTTCGAGGAATTCCTAGCAACACATATACATCTTTTTTTGAAGGAGCCATTTTCTGTAAATTATGCATTTCATTAATCAACAAGTTGTAGTATTCATTTTCAACTGGGCCCACAAAAACTAAAGCACAATCAGTATTAGTTTTATAAAACTCATGTAAAATACCTATTTGATCTTTCACTTTAGCATAAACAGCAACACTAACCAGATAAGGTTTAGTTAGTTGCACAAAAGGCATGATATTTAATTTAGAGGTTGGTTCAACAAACATGTCATCAACAGCATTCTGAAGGACAACAACACGCTTTGAATTCTGTTCCAACCATTTTTTGCTGCTATCAACATCAGATAAACACAAAGCTGCATCAAAACTATGAATATATTTTTTTAAATAATAATTATAATACCATTTAAATCTTAACCAATTATAAGTGTTACCTATAGTATATTTAAAACTCATATTCCAAGCAAATGGTTTTAATTTCATCCCATGAAAACCATGCGAATGCAATATCTTTTTCCCAGATATCTGGCATAACACAGGTAATAAGACATCTGTTGTTACGCATTCAGTACATTCAAAAACATTCACATCAGCTTTAAAAGCTATGACAAACTTTCTATAACCAATAATATCGCCAACATACTTTTTAGATAAAGTTTTACGAAGATCGAAACGATAAATATGCACATTGTTATAAACTTCTTCAGCACATCTGTCCTTCACTAAAGTTGTAACAACAGACACATCATGCCCATTTTTTGCAAGACCCTCAGCTAAATATTTAGTAACTACAGGGACACCACTTGTTTTTGGATAATAACTTTCGACTAAAAATAAAATTTTCATTTTTTTGCAATTAAAAAGTTCAACTTACTATACAATAAAATAATTAAAGTGTCATTAGCTAATGATGCACAAAGCATGGAACCATTTATCATCATACATAATCCACTATATAATGCACCATATAACAGAGCAAACTTGTATATTATATTTTTAGTCTTCCTTGCTTTAAAGTCCAAGAAGGAAAACATAAATATAAAAAATAGAGTAAAAATAGGAGCTCCCCATCGCCCGAAATAATACATACCATTTATTATATTTGGCGGTATTTGAGACACAGACTTTACTCTTGGAAAATAAACATAATTATATATATGTACCGTATTAAGAGGCGAATAAGTAAAATTACTTAAGCCAATAACATTGCTAAAAACATCATTTAAAAATAAAAATATTTTTCCCTCCGGATAAACCATATCAATTTGAGACTCTGCATGTATTCCAACTGCAGTTTCCTTTACACCCATGAAATATGTTTGAAGAGTTTCTCCCCAAAATACAACATCATTACTTTCATAATTAGCAGAATTTCTATCTTCTGAAAAGAACTTAACTGCCGACATTATAACAACAACAGAAATTACTGCGGCAAACATAGTGGATACTATCAATTCTTTCTGCTTTTTATATAAGTTCATTAGCAGATATGTATAACTTATGATAGGAACAATAATTCCAAATCGACTCAAATTAGTTACAAAAGAAGCATTAAGAAATATGATGCCCATAGAAACGAATATTGCAAATTTATAAGAACCATTTCTATTACTTTTTTTATATAAATATTCCATAATAAGCAAAACAGCAAAAAAACGTCCCAATGAAAGAATTTCTGTAAAAAGACCTGCAAATGGAACATTTATAACTATAGTTTCTGCTAAATCTATTGAAGATAAATTACCTGCAAAGTGAATGTTTTCAAACATCTGTGGAAAGGCTATAACAGTAAGCAATGCGAGTACGCACATAAACTTCAATAAAGATTTCTTAGTAATAGTAGCAACCAAAACATTTTTTTGTTTATATTCTTTTACGTTATAAAATTTTTTACGCAGATAGAAGAAAAAGAATATAATTATAGAAATTTCTTCGTATATAAGTAAATTAACAGCCTCTCGATACTCTGTAGGGGATGGAATCATACCAAACAATACCGAATAGTTAGACAAACATCCTACAAAAGGAGTTAGCAAATATCTAAAACATCCTGTCAAAAAGAATATAGCAAATCCAACATTGGCAAATGCACGTTCATAAATTTCTTTATCTACAAGAATGTAGATAGAGAATACTAACGGTATCACAAAATACCTCTCATACCCAGCCTGATTACTAGAAGTAAAGAGGGTGAAAGAAATAAAAAAACCTATTATCGGTAATATATATTGAACAAGAAATTTCATTGCTTTTTAAATTTACTAGTTATAAATAATCTAATTGAACCATATACAGGAATCACTTCATATAATAATTTTCGATGTGTTTGATTCAAAAAAACTGTGTCTAATACAATAATTCCAAGTATAAAAATAATAATATAAACTACAAATAATTGTACCAAAGTATGAATATTAAAAACTGAATCCAAAGCAAAAGTTGTTAATGAAATAACTATCATATATAGGGTAAATTTTCCTACATTTAAAAATATCTTAGTTAAATCACCTCTATATAAACGATTATAGAACCAAACGTTCATATACAATCCTTGCATAATTACAAAAATTAAGCAAACTATCAAAAACATATCTACAGAATGAAAGAAATGCAAGAAGCCTATATTGATTAATACATTACATGCAGCTAACGCTAAAGAAATAAGAGCAGGACGCTTATTATAATTTGCATAAAGATAACTATTAGCAAACATAGCACCTGCAGTTGTATAAGGTATAACAACAATCTTTAAAACTAGCCATAATCCATAGCCTTCAAAATCGCGTCCTAACCAAATACTGAGCAATGTAGATGAAGAACCACATAATAGAGCACACAAAAGACCTGTAAATAATCCTACAATATATGAACCCTCAACTGTCATAAGCCTGTAGTTTGCTTCATTTTTTTTTGAATATGCAATCAAAAGAAGTGGAGCAAATAAAGAACTCAATATTGTAGTAATTGATGTGACATAAGAACCAAATTCTGAGACAGCTCCAATTATACCTGTCATTTTAATGCCAAAATAGACATTCATTAATATTGAATCTATTTTATAAAGAAAAGTATCAGAAAAACGTTGTACTAACACCCATGATACCATACTAAGCATTGATATCAAATAAATCTTATTATATAGCAAAAATTGAAAATGAATTCTAGAAGGTTTTGTTATTTTATAAAAATATATAGACAGTAATAAAACAGCAAGTTCAGCTATAAAATTGGCTAATCCAATGTACAGAATATTACTTTGTAAAAAAACAAAGAAGCCAATGTTCAATAAAAATTTCAATGCCTGTCTTGTAACCTTTAAATAATTTACATAATCCAGCAAATTATCTGCGAATAATGTAATATTAACACAATTCGATAATATTGACAAGAAGAAACTTGCTACGGTAAATCTAAACAATAACTTTGATTCTCCAAGCAAATTATTGGGAATATCAAAGAACATATCAACATAATTTATTGCAATATGAAGCAAAGGGTATAATATCAAACTGAAAACTAAGCCTACAACTATAGACGTAGAAAAATACTTAGATGCTTTCTCCATATTGCCATTTCTATACTCTACAGAGTAAAATCGTGTAAGAGCATTTACCAATGACAAAGAAATAACATTAATATATTGGTTAATTACCAATGCTAATGGCACAACACCATAGGCAATAACACCAACAGATCTTACCAAGTATGGTGTATATAGCACACCAACTACAACATTAACGATTAAATGAATAATATTAGTGAAGAAATTTCTATTTGCTTGTTGCATAAAAATGTAAACCTTAATTCCGCAACACTATAATTTAACTTTATTTATAAGTTCCTGAGCAA
>OICC01000238.1_pt1 | contig 18887 bp, 17 predicted proteins | sample 1581191 | NCBI WGS metagenome assembly OICC01 (sample SAMEA3882535, study PRJEB24775) | human gut metagenome | biome: human-associated habitat; feature: intestine environment; material: feces | place: Netherlands | collected 2009/2010 | reverse complement strand
GATTTATGCGGAATATGGAAATGTGGAGCGCTTTTTGAGAAGAGGACTTTACCTGAACCAAAAGACAGTGACAGACCTGCAGAGTAAATATCTGATATAAAATATTTACGTAAAATATAGATACTTCATGCTGTGTAAATATGTTAATAGTGGAATGCAAGTGTGTTATATGAATAAAAGTGCTTTAATGCTATAAAACATTAAAACTTTTTTGAAGTGTAGCATTGACAACCATATCAATCTGAAGCACGAAAGCAGGATTATATTTATGCAAAATAAGATTTTATCTTTACTAGTTGACAACACGTCAGGTGTACTCAGCCGGATCGCCGGAATGTTCAGCCGTCGTGGTTATAACATCGACAGCATTACCGGAGGTGTAACAGCGGACGAGCGTTTTTCCAGAATTACCGTTGTGTGCAGCGGGGATGAACTGATTCTGGAGCAGATCACGAATCAGCTTGCCAAGCTTGTAGATGTAAGAGATATTAAGATCCTGGAGCCGGACAACAGCGTATGCCATGAATTAATGATGATCAAGGTGGCTGCGAAACCGGAGCAGAGACAGGGACTCATTTCCATAGCGGATGTTTTCCATGCGAAAGTTGCAGACGTAAGTGTGGATTCCATGATATTGGAGATGACAGGCAACCATAATAAATTGGAAGCATTTCTTGAGCTGATGGGTGATTACGAGATTCTCGAACTTGCACGTACAGGAATGACCGGTTTATCAAGAGGTTCGCAGGATGTAACCTATTTCTGATGAAAGACCGGAAGGCTTTTCGGAATGCAGGAAATTGAAAAATATCTCAGAAACAGTACATATTATAGTTTGCTAGGGGAGCATCCCTTAACGATAAATTTTTTTACGATTAGCAGGAGGAAAATAAAATGGCTAACAAGATTTTTTATCAGGAAGATTGTAATTTAAGCTTACTGGATGGTAAAAAAATTGCAATTATTGGATACGGAAGCCAGGGACATGCACATGCTCTGAACTTAAAGGATTCCGGATGTGATGTCATTATCGGTCTTTATGAAGGCAGCAAATCCTGGAAGAGAGCTGAAGAGCAGGGCTTTAAGGTATATACAGCAGCTGAAGCAGCTAAACAGGCAGATATCATCATGATTCTTATCAATGATGAATTACAGGCTAAACTTTACAAAGAATCCATCGAGCCAAACCTTGAAGAAGGCAACATGTTAATGTTTGCTCATGGTTTCAATATCCATTTCGGATGCATCAAACCACCAAAGAATGTTGATGTTACAATGATCGCTCCTAAAGCACCTGGTCACACAGTAAGAAGTGAGTATCAGGCTGGAAAAGGAACACCTTGTCTTATCGCTGTAGAGCAGGATTACACAGGAAAAGCTCAGGATCTTGCACTGGCATATGGTCTTGGAATCGGCGGAGCAAGAGCTGGTCTTCTTGAAACTACATTCCGTGTAGAGACAGAGACAGACCTCTTTGGTGAGCAGGCTGTACTTTGCGGTGGTGTTTGCGCACTTATGCAGGCTGGTTTCGAAACACTTGTTGAAGCTGGTTATGACCCAAGAAATGCATACTTTGAATGTATTCATGAAATGAAACTGATCGTAGACCTGATTTATCAGTCAGGATTCGCAGGAATGAGATATTCTATCTCCAACACTGCTGAATATGGTGATTACATCACAGGACCTAAGATCATCACAGAAGATACAAAGAAAGCTATGAAGAAAATTCTTTCTGATATCCAGGATGGTACATTTGCAAAAGACTTCCTGCTTGATATGTCTGATGCAGGTGGACAGGTTCACTTCAAGGCTATGAGAAAACTTGCTGCTGAGCACCAGTCAGAGAAGGTTGGAGCTGAGATCAGAAAGCTTTACAGCTGGAGTGATGAGGACAAACTGATCAACAACTAATCAGTTGTCTGAGATTATAGAATAAGATAATAGAAGACCGGCACTTTCAGGTTAAGACTTGGAAGTGCCGGTCTTTTTGACTGAGGCGTCGTGCAGCAGCCAGGCATCTCTAAAATGCTACGCATTTTATCGATGTGGCGTATCCGCCACATAGTTCTAAGAATACAGAATCTCGCTCATGCGAGCATGGCTCGTATCTGTATCCTTAGAACTGCCTGGCTCTGAACGTATAACAAAAGGCGCATCTGCCATGACGGTAGCAGATGCGCCTGAAAATTCTATTCTCTATTTATAATTAAGCGATAGAGTCAACAGCTTTGGAAAGACGAGCGATCTTTCTGGAAACTGTTTTCTTGTGATAAACACCCTTGCTTCCAGCTTTGGAAATCTCAACGATTGCTGTGTGAAGAGCAGCCTTAGCAGCCTCTACATTCTTCTCAGCTACAGCTGTCTCTACTTTCTTTACAGCTGTTTTAACCTTAGATTTGATTGCTTTGTTTCTAGCAGCTTTTGTCTCTGTTACTAAAATTCTTTTCTTTGCAGATTTAATATTAGCCAATGTGTGCACCTCCAAAATATTCTATCATATGATTTTCAAATGTGATTCATGTGTTCAATAGACTCGGACACGGACGTTCTATCGAAACATACTCACTTATTCTAGTCCAACAAACGTGTTCTGTCAATACATATTTTACAAAAAAATGCTAAAAATAGGCTGTAATAAAACGAATTGTGGTTACAGTATACAAGAATCTATAACCTGACACGGAGAAAAGGGAGGCTATGATGAAAAATTACAGTGTGCGTACGGATCTTGCACTTGAGGAGAAGGAACGTTTTGCATCTGACAATGTAGAAGTGCAGGGAGTTGTTCTGGAGGAAGAGTATGACGAGGAGAATGAGATCCGGCTGACCCGTGTGGTGATCGAGACGGAGAATGGAGCCAAGATCATGGGAAAACCGACAGGCATTTATCTGACACTGGAATCTCCGGATCTGGCATTGGAGGTGGAAGAAAATAGCAGGGTATTACAGGAACGGATCTGTGATTGCATCCGGGAATTGATTTTTCATAAAATTTCCTGTGAAGATGGAAAAGAATTAAAGATTCTTTTTGTTGGGCTCGGTAACAGAGCGGTGACACCGGATGCGCTTGGCCCTTATGTTGCAGATCATCTGGAGGTAAACCGGCATATAGTAAAAGAATACGGAAAATATGCGATGCGTACGGAGCAATTGATTGTTCTTAGTGCAATTGTTCCCGGCGTGATGGGACAGACGGGGATGGAAACGGCGGAGATTGTCCGTGGAATTGTCCATGAGACGAAGCCGGATCTGATCCTTGCAGTGGATGCACTTGCTGCGCGAAACAGCAGACGATTGAACCGGACGATCCAGATTGCCGATACAGGAATTCATCCAGGTTCCGGTGTTGGAAATTACAGGAATGCAATGACGGAAGAATCTCTGGGGGTTCCTGTGATTGGAATCGGAGTGCCTACGGTTGTTGATGCGGCAACGATCGTCAATGATACGATGGAAAATTTCATCACTGCACTGGAGCAGTCGCAGGCATTAAGGAGTACAGGAGAGATTTTGCGCTCTTATAGTGCGGCGGAAAAATATGAGTTTGTAAAAGAATTGATCTCCCCACATTTAAATGGAATGTTTGTGACACCAAAGGATGTGGATGAAATGGTTCATCAGATCAGTTATACGATAGCAGCGTCCTTGAATCTTCTTTTTTCTGATATAAATGCAGGAGAAAGTGAATAGAATGATAGAAATGAGCGGAAGGACTCTGCAATGCGTGTGTATAAGAAAAAAACAATCCGACGTATGAAATGGTATGGGGTGATTCTGGTTCTGTCAGGTATTCCGTTAGGAATTGGGATGGGCCGGTCATTGGAAGAGGGGAGAACATTTTTATTAGAAGAAAGTCAGATTTATGCGCAGAAATTGTACCTTCCGCTTTTTTCTTATCAGAAAGAACAGGAATCAGAAAGGGCAGAGATCTTCTGGCTCCCACTTCATGTGTGGATGCCGTTGGCAGGATATCTGGAAGATCAGACAGAAAAAAGGGGAAAGGAAGAACCGGAGGAAGTATTGGAAGATGAGGAGACGATTGCATGGATTCTTCAGTGTCAGGCAAATGATGAACATACGGTAGACGAAGAGGGAAAACTGGTCGGAGCAGAGCCGGCAACTCAGGAAAGTGCTGTAGAACAGCCGGTTCCGGGAATGGATCTTTCTATTGAGCGGCTGCGTGATTTTGAATATCTGACAAGCAATCTTTATACAATAGACAGTTCTACAATGATCGAACCGGAGCAGCTTAATGTGGATGATCTTTTAAACCGGAGTATGAAGATAGATCAAAGTACAGGAGGTCCGAAAATTTTGATTTTTCATACGCATTCACAGGAAGAATTTGCCGACTCCATACCGGGTGATCCATCTACAAGCATCGTTGGGATTGGGGAATATCTGACGCAGTTATTAAATGCGGATGGGATTGAGACGCTTCATGACAGCGGAGTGTATGATATTATTAATGGGAAACTTGACCGCAGCAGGGCATATGAAAATGCAGAAAGTGCAGTACGGCCGGTTCTGGAAGCGAATCCGACGATTGAAGTTGCAATCGATCTTCACAGAGACGGTGTAAATGCGGACACACATCTGGTAACGGAAGTGAATGGAAAACCGACTGCGAAGATTATGTATTTTAATGGATTGAGCAGGACACGGACAAATGGCGATATTGCCTATCTGTATAATCCATATATCCAGGATAATTTGGCGTTCTCCTTGCAGATGCAGATTGCATCGGAACAGTATTACCCGGGATTTGCAAGGCATATTTATCTGAAAGCTTACCGTTATAATCTTCATCTGCTGCCAAAGTCTCTGTTGATCGAAGCAGGGGCGCAGACAAATACGGTGGAAGAGATGAAGAATGCAATGGAGGTATTGGAACGGACATTAAAGCGGGTAGTTACAGAATAAACGGTTGTCGGACAGTTACAGTTCTCTCCTGTCAGAAGAAGGTTGACAGAACATATGAGCGAAAAAGAAGTTGAAAATCAGATGGTTAAATGATATCATATTTGTTGATTGACTGTATAGAACAGTTTGAGTTCGAGAAAGAAGGAGAAAGAGTAATGGCGGGAAATAATACATACGATGCAGGGAGTATCGCGGTATTGGAAGGTCTTGAGGCAGTACGGAAACGCCCGGGAATGTACATAGGAAGTGTTTCTACAAAAGGACTGAATCATCTGATCTATGAGATCGTGGATAATGCAGTAGATGAGCACCTGGCAGGATTCTGCAGTGAGATCCAGGTGACATTGGAAAAAGACGGATCTGCAACCGTTTCAGATAACGGTCGTGGAGTTCCGGTTGATATGCATCAGAAGGGTGTATCTGCGGCTCGTCTGGTTTATACGACACTCCATGCAGGTGGTAAGTTTGATGATTCTGTATATAAGACAAGTGGTGGACTTCACGGAGTAGGTTCCTCTGTTGTAAATGCTCTTTCTACTTATATGGATGTGAAGATCAGCAGGGATGGATTTGTTCATCATGACCGGTACGAGAGAGGAATCCCGGTGATCGAACTGGAAGATGGACTTCTTCCTAAGATCGGAAAGACGAGAAAGACGGGAACAACGGTAAATTTTCTGCCGGATGATACGATCTTTGAGAAGACGAAGTTCAAAGCGGAAGAGGTTAAGAGCCGTCTGCATGAGACCGCGTATCTGAATCCGAATCTGACGATCGTGTTTGATGATAAGAGAGATGGAAGTGTTGAGCACATCGTTTATCATGAACCGGAAGGAATCATTGGATTTATCCAGGATCTGAACCGTAAGAAAGAAGTACTTCATGACCCGGTTTATTTTAAAGGGGAAGCAGATGGGATTGAAGTAGAGGTAACACTGCAGTATGTGAATGAGTTTCATGAGAATGTACTTGGATTTTGTAATAATATTTATAATGCAGAGGGCGGAACACATCTGACAGGATTTAAGACAACCTTTACAACTGTCATGAACCAGTATGCGAGAGAGATAGGAATCCTGAAAGAAAAGGATGCGAATTTTACCGGTGCAGATATCCGTAACGGAATGACAGCAATTGTATCCATTAAGCACCCGGATCCGAGATTTGAGGGGCAGACGAAGACAAAGTTGGATAACCCGGATGCGGCGAAAGCAGTCAGCAAGGTAACAGGAGAAGAGATTGTTCGTTTCTTCGATCGAAATCTGGATACACTTAAGACAGTTCTTTCCAGTGCGGAGAAAGCTGCGAAGATCCGTAAGACAGAAGAGAAGGCAAAGACCAATCTCCTGACAAAGCAGAAGTATTCTTTTGACAGTAACGGAAAGCTGGCAAACTGTGAGAGCAGAGATCCGAAGAAGTGTGAAATCTTTATCGTCGAGGGAGATTCTGCCGGTGGTTCTGCGAAGACAGCGAGAAACAGAAATTATCAGGCAATCCTTCCGATCCGTGGTAAGATCTTAAATGTTGAGAAAGCAAGTATTGATAAGGTGCTTGCCAATGCAGAGATCAAGACGATGATCAATGCATTTGGCTGCGGATTCTCTGAAGGATACGGAAATGACTTTGATATTACAAAGTTGAGATATGATAAGATCATCATCATGGCCGATGCCGATGTCGATGGTGCACATATTTCTACCTTATTGCTCACCTTATTCTATCGCTTTATGCCGGAGCTTATTTTTGAAGGACATGTGTATATTGCGATGCCGCCACTTTATAAGGCAATGCCAAAGAGTGGAGAAGAAGAGTATCTGTATGATGATAAGGCACTGGAACGTTATAGAAAGACACATACAGGTCCGTTCACACTTCAGCGTTACAAAGGTCTTGGAGAGATGGATGCGGAGCAGCTCTGGGAGACAACACTGGATCCGGAGAGACGTATGTTGAAACGAGTAGAGATTGAGGATGCCCGAATGGCTTCGAGTGTAACGGAGATGCTGATGGGAACTGAAGTACCGCCGCGTCGTAATTTTATCTATGAAAATGCGACAGAGGCAGAACTGGATATCTAAGGAGAAGAAGAATGAGTAATGAATCACAGATCATAAGGACAGAATATTCTGATCTTATGAAGAAATCTTATATTGATTATGCGATGAGTGTTATTATCGCCAGAGCACTTCCGGATGTCCGTGATGGTCTCAAGCCGGTTCAGCGTCGTACACTTTATGATATGTACGAGCTTGGTATCCGTTATGATAAGCCTTATCGTAAGAGTGCACGTATCGTCGGAGATACGATGGGTAAATATCATCCGCATGGAGACAGTTCCATCTACGATTCTCTTGTAGTAATGGCGCAGGACTTCAAGAAGGGACAGGTTCTTGTTGACGGGCACGGTAACTTTGGATCCATTGAGGGAGACGGAGCTGCTGCGATGCGTTATACAGAGGCGCGCCTTACGAAGTTCACGCAGGAAGTATGTCTGGCCGATCTGGATAAGAATGTTATTGATTTTGGTCCAAACTTTGATGAGACGGAGAAGGAACCGCTTGTGCTTCCGATGCGTGTGCCGAACCTTCTGATCAATGGTGCGGAAGGAATTGCAGTCGGTATGGCGACAAGTATCCCGACACATAATCTCTGCGAAGTGGTCGATGCGGTCAAGGCATATATGAAGAATGACAAGATCACTACAAAGCAGCTGATGAAATATATCAAAGGACCGGATTTCCCGACCGGAGGAATTGTGGTCAATAAGGATGATCTTCCGGCAATCTATGAGAGCGGACAGGGGAAGATCAAGCTGCGTGGAAAAGTGGAAGTGGAAGAATTAAAAGGCGGCAAGAAGCAGCTTGTGATCACAGAGATCCCATACACGATGATCGGAGCCGGAATCGGAAAGTTCTTAAACGATGTCTGCAATCTTGTGGAATCCAAGAAGACGACAGATATCGTTGATATTTCAAACCAGTCTTCAAAAGAAGGAATCCGTATCGTGATCGAATTGAAGCGTGGTGCGGATGTTGAGAACCTGAAGAACATGCTTTATAAGAAGACGCGTCTGGAAGATACATTTGGCGTAAATATGCTGGCGGTTGCGAATGGCAGACCGGAGACTTTAAGTCTGAAACAGATCATAGAACATCATGTAGATTTCCAGTTTGAGCTTGCAACGAGGAAATATACAACTTTGCTTGGCAAAGAGCGGGAGAAGAGTGAAGTTCAGGAAGGTCTGATCAAAGCATGTGATGTGATCGACCTGATCATTGAGATTTTACGAGGAAGTAAATCTGTAAAAGATGCGCGTGCCTGTCTGGTAAACGGTGAGACGGAAAACATTAAGTTCAAGTCTGCGATTTCCAAAAAGATGGCGGCAATGCTCCGTTTTACAGAACGTCAGGCAACGGCAATTCTGGAGATGCGTCTTTATCGTCTGATCGGTCTGGAGATTGAAGCACTTCAGAAAGAACATGAGAAGACATTAGAAAATATTGCCCGTTATGAAGATATTTTAAATAACTATGATTCTATGGCAGGCGTGATCATGGAAGAGCTTGACAGTTATAAAAAAGAATTCGGAAGAAAGCGTCGTACCGTTGTGGAGAATGCAGAAGAAGCTGTTTTTGAAGAGAAGAAGATTGAAGAGCAGCAGGTCGTCTTTCTGATGGATCGCTTTGGTTACGCGAAGACAGTGGATACCGGAGTCTATGAGAGGAATAAAGAAGCTGCAGACAAAGAGAATAAATACATTGTGCATTGTATGAACATTGGAAAACTCTGTCTGTTTACAGATGAAGGCAAGATGCATCAGGTGAAGGTGCTTGATCTTCCACATGGAAAGTTCAGAGACAAAGGGATTCCGATTGATAATGTGAGTAATTATTCAAGCAGTGAAGAACAGATTGTTATGATCTGTGAAGAAGAGCAGATGCGTTATTCAAAATTATTGTTTGCAACAGCACAGGGAATGATCAAGCGTGTGGATGGAAGTGAGTTCCAGGTATCCAAGCGCACGATCGCGGCAACAAAGCTGCAGGAAGAAGACAGGCTTGTCGCAGTGAAGGTTGTGACGGAACAGCAGAATGTTGTCCTTCAGACGAAGAACGGATATTTCCTGAGGTTTTTATCTGCGGATGTTCCGGAGAAGAAAAAAGCAGCTGTCGGTGTCAGAGGAATTAAGCTTCAGAAGAAGGATGAATTAGAAGAAGTTTATCTTTTTGAAGAAGGAACAGAGACGAAGATTACTTATGGAGAAAAGACAGTTTCACTGAACCGCCTGAAACTGGCGAAACGGGATGGAACAGGAACCAAAAGCCGCTAGAAGCATTGCTGGCAGCAGAGGCAGTAATGCGGGAGAAAGTCATGGGATTTTTTGAGGCATTGTAAGAAAATGTGCAAAAACCCTTGATTTCCTCAAAGAAAAGTGCTAGAGTAAATATAGTTACATAAGGAATTGGCAGAAGAGTGGACGAAAGTTCACTCTTCTTTGGTGATATGGAGAATTCTTTATGAATCAGATCACAAACTATATTATAGAAGAAAAGGAGTTTGACGCAGCGTGTCCAGAAGAGAAGATTATGAACAGCAGACAGAAGCACTTCTCGAGCCTATCGTAGAGGAACTCGGGTTTGAGCTGGTAGATGTAGAATATGTGAAAGAAGGAGGTACCTGGTACCTTCGCGCGTATATTGACAAACCAGGCGGAATTGCCGTGGATGACTGTGAGGCAGTCAGCAGGAGATTCTCCGATATCCTTGATGAGAAGGATTATATTGAAGACTCCTATATCTTTGAAGTAAGTTCTCCGGGACTTGGAAGACCACTTAAGAAAGAGAAGGATTTTAAGAGAAATCTTGGAGAAGAAGTAGAGATCCGCACATACCGTGCAATCGACCGACAGAAAGAGTTCGTCGGAATTTTAAAGAGTTATGATGAGAATACAGTGACTATCACATACGAAGATGAGACAGAGCAGACATTTGACAGAAAAGAAATCGCTTTGATCCGTCAGGCTTTGGATTTTTAATTTAGGAGGAAAGAAAAATGAACACAGAATTACTCGAAGCATTGGATATTCTTGAAAAAGAGAAAAACATCAGCAAGGATGTCATGTTGGAGGCCATTGAGAATTCACTTTTAAGTGCATGTAAGAACCATTTCGGAACATCCGATAATATTAAGATCGTTATGGACCGCAACACATGTGACTACTCTGTATATGCAGAGAGAGAAGTTGTTGAAGAAGTATTTGATCCTGCAATCGAGATCAGTCTTGAGGATGCAGAGAAGATCAATCCGGCACTTCATATCGGAGATATCGCACAGGTTGAGCTTCATTCCAAGGAATTCGGACGTATTGCAACACAGAATGCAAAGAACCTGATTCTTCAGAAGATCAGAGAAGAAGAGCGCAAGGCAGTATTTGATCAGTATTTCGAGAAAGAGAAGGATATCGTAACAGGTATCGTACAGCGTTATATTGGCAAGAATATCAGTGTGAATCTTGGAAAAGCAGATGCAATCCTTACAGAGAACGAACAGGTGAAAGGAGAGCATTTCGAGCCGACAGAGCGTATTAAGCTTTATATCGTAGAAGTTAAGAACACACCAAAGGGACCAAAGATCCTTGTATCCCGTACACATCCGGAACTTGTAAAACGTCTGTTTGAATCAGAGGTTGCAGAGGTAAAGGACGGAACAGTTGAGATCAAGAGCATTGCCCGTGAGGCTGGTTCCCGTACAAAGATGGCTGTATGGTCTAACGATCCGAATGTTGATCCGGTCGGAGCTTGTGTTGGTATGAATGGTGCAAGAGTAAATGCAGTCGTAAAAGAGCTTCGTGGTGAGAAGATTGATATCATTAACTGGGATGAGAATCCGGCACTTCTGATTGAGAATGCACTCAGCCCGGCGAAGGTTATTTCTGTTATGGCTGATCCGGATGAGAAGATTGCAGGAGTTATTGTTCCTGATTATCAGCTTTCACTTGCAATCGGTAAAGAAGGCCAGAATGCAAGACTTGCAGCCCGTCTGACAGGATACAAGATCGATATCAAGAGTGAGACACAGGCAATTGAGTGTGGAGATCTTCCGGAGAACTACATGGAGCAGATGGGTATGGTCGGAGAAGAAGGCTATACAGTCGGAGAAGAGGAAGAAGAGTACGATGATGTTCCGGCAGATGCAGCTGATGAAGACGGAGCAGATGGGATTGAATTCGTTGAGACAGACGAAGAGTAAGATCTGAGGGAGTGAATTGTTTGGCAGTAAAGAAGAAAGTACCTATGCGTAAATGTGTAGGCTGCGGCGAGATGAAACCAAAGAAGGAACTGATTCGGATCCTCAGAACAGAGGAAGAAGAATTTGTCATTGACACAACCGGAAAGAAAAACGGACGTGGAGCGTATCTCTGTCCGCAGAAGGCATGTTTTGAGCAGGCTGTGAAGAACAGAGGACTGGAGCGTTCCTTTAAGCAGGCAATACCGCAGGAAGTATATGAACGGCTGGAAAAGGAGATGGATGAGATTGGCTAGAGATAAAGTACTGTCTCTGATCAGTCTGGCAACGAAAGCGGGGCGCTGCGCAAGCGGTGAATTTATGACAGAAGGACAGACAAAGTCCGGAAGAGCAAGCCTTGTAGTTGTTGCAGAAGACGCTTCAGATAATACAAAGAAAAAATTCCGTGATATGTGTAAATTTTATAAAGTTCCAATGATAGTTTACGGAGATAAAGATACCTTGGGGCATGCGATGGGAAAACAATTCCGTGCATCTCTGGCGATATTAGACGAAGGATTTGCAAAAGGAATATTAAAAGAACTGAAATCCCGTACCTGATGAATGGGAGTAGAAGACAAAAGTTCCCCGTTGATTGCTTGAAGGAGGTAGATTTATATGGCAGATGAGAAGATGCAGAATGAAAATAAAAAGAGTTTAAACACCAGGGAGGATAACGTGGCAGAAGATATTAGAAGAGAAGCAGCTGGCAAAGATGCTGAGATGGCTGCAGATAAAACAACAGAAAAAGAGGGTGCTCCAAAGAAGAAAAATCTTGCATTTGTAGTTCGCCCACAGAATTCAAAGAACAGCAGCAGACTGCAGGGAAAACGTCCGGGACAGGGACGTCAGGGACAGAACCAGGGTCGTCCAAACGGTGATGGGAAACGCCCGGCAGCAGGACAGAGCCGTCCGAATGGTGAAGGAAAACCGGCTCGTACAGAGAAACCGGCAGCAAAAAGCGAAAGACCGGTTCGTGCAGCAGAGGACAGACCGGCACGTCCGGCACAGAACGGAGCACGTTCTGAGAGACCGCAGGGATCAAGAACAGAAAGAACAGGACGTCCGAGCGGTGAGGGAAGACAGGTACGCTCTGACAGACCGGGACAGAAACCATTTGGAGACAGACGTTCTAATGGCGAGAACAGAGGCGAAAACAGAGGACCACGTCAGGACAGAGACGGACGCGGACAGCGTTCTGACAGAGGAGGACGTGACGGATTCCAGGGACGCGACAACCGTGATGGAAGAGAGAACCGTGACGGAAGAGACGGACGCGGACAGGGACAGCGCTCTGACAGAAGAAATGACAATCGCAGAAACGACAGAAGTGATGCTACACCGATCGTAGAACAGCAGAAGACACAGAGAAACAAAGCGAAAGACAAAGAAAGAGATAATAAGAAGAAAGAATACAGAGATGAAGCTTTCGAAGGAAAAGGAAGAAAAGGCAAGAAGCAGAAACCGGCAGTGGAAGTGAAGAAGCCACAGGTGAAGGAAGAGAAGCAGGAAGAGCAGATCAAACAGATCGTGATTCCAGAAGTTCTTACAATTAAAGAGCTTGCTGATAAGATGAAGATCGTTCCTTCTGTTATTGTTAAGAAGCTTTTCATGCAGGGCAAGATCGTAACTGTAAATCAGGAAGTTGATTATGAGACAGCAGAAGAGATCGCGATGGAATTCGATGTTCTCTGTGAGAAAGAAGAAGTTGTAGATGTAATCGAAGAACTTCTGAAAGAGGATGAAGAAGACGAAAGCCTTATGGTAAAACGCCCACCGGTTGTATGTGTTATGGGTCATGTTGACCATGGTAAGACATCTCTTCTGGATGCAATCCGTAACAGTAATGTAACAGGTCGTGAGGCCGGTGGTATCACACAGCACATCGGTGCATCTGTTGTTGAGATTAACGGAGAAAAGATCACATTCCTCGACACACCGGGACATGAGGCATTTACTGCAATGCGTATGCGTGGAGCAAACTCTACAGATATCGCAATCCTTGTAGTTGCTGCGGATGACGGTGTTATGCCACAGACAATTGAGGCGATCAACCATGCGAAAGCAGCAGGAATTGAGATTATTGTTGCGATTAACAAGATCGATAAGCCAAGTGCGAATGTTGAACGTGTAAAACAGGAACTGACAGAATACGAACTGATTCCGGAAGACTGGGGCGGAAGCACAATCTTTGTTCCGGTATCAGCGCATACACATGAAGGAATCCAGGATCTTCTTGAGATGATCCTTCTGACAGCAGAGGTTATGGAACTGAAAGCGAACCCGAACCGTGCCGCACGTGGTCTTGTGATCGAGGCTGAGCTTGATAAAGGTAAGGGATCTGTTGCAACTGTTATTGTGCAGAAAGGTACACTCCACGTAGGAGATGCGATCGCAGCAGGAAGCGCTCATGGTCGTGTAAGAGCGATGATGGATGACAAGGGAAGACGTGTGAAAGAAGCAGGTCCGTCCCAGCCGGTTGAGATCCTTGGTCTGGATGATGTTCCGAATGCGGGAGAAGTATTCGTAGGATGTGAGTCTGATAAAGAAGCAAGAGCGTTTGCAGAGACATTTATTTCCCAGAACAAGGTAAAACTTCTGGAAGAGACGAAGTCCAAGATGTCTCTGGATGATCTGTTCAACCAGATCCAGGAAGGTAACCTCAAAGAACTTGATATTGTTGTTAAGGCTGATGTTCAGGGATCTGTAGAGGCAATCAAGCAGAGTCTTCTGAAGCTGAGTAACGATGAAGTTGTTGTTAAGATCATCCATGGCGGTGTTGGTGCGATTAATGAATCTGACGTTATCCTTGCATCTGCATCAAATGCGATCATCATTGGATTTAACGTTCGTCCGGATGCAACAGCGAAAGATATCGCTGAGCGCGAGGGTGTTGACTTAAGACTTTACAGAGTTATCTACAATGCCATCGAAGATGTAGAGGCAGCCATGAAGGGTATGCTTGATCCTGTCTTTGAGGAGAAGGTTCTCGGTCATGCGGAAGTACGTCAGACATTCAAGGCATCAGGAGTTGGAACAATTGCCGGTGCGTATGTGCTTGACGGTATCTTCGAGAGAAACTGTTCTGTTCGTCTGATCCGTGACGGAATCGTTGTATTCGACGGACCGCTGGCATCTCTGAAGCGTTTCAAAGATGACGTGAAGGAAGTCAGAACAGGATATGAGTGTGGTCTCGTATTCGAGAACTACAATGACATTAAAGAAGGCGATCAGGTTGAAGCCTACAAGATGGTAGAGACAGAACGCAAGTAAGAATAAAAGATGCTGACATTTGCAGAGTGTTGTAATTGTCAGCAGGTGACAGAATTGTTACTCGTGCAGGGGTCATACATTGCAGGAGTAACTTTTCTGTATAAAAAGGAGTTATAACATGAGAAAGAACAGTATTAAGAATACAAGAGTCAATGCAGAAGTACAGCGTGAGCTGAGTAATATCCTGCGTGGCGGGATCAAAGATCCACGTGTTGCACCGCTGACATCTGTTGTTGCTGTTGAAGTAGCACCGGATCTTAAGACATGCAAGGCATATATCAGTGTTCTCGGAGACAAGAAAGCACAGGAAGATACGATCAAAGGTCTTCAGAGTGCAGAGGGATATATCCGCAGAGAACTTGCACGTACAGTGAATATGCGCAACACACCACAGATTACATTTATCGTAGACCAGTCCATTGAATATGGAGTAAATATCAGCAAGAAAATTGACGAAGTGACAAGAGATTTGAAGGATGGAGCTGAGGAATAGATGATCGTATTAAACGATGTATTAAAAGGGAAACACAGTGTAGCCATTGGCGGACACATTCGTCCGGATGGGGACTGCGTTGGTTCTACAATTGGATTATATCTTTATCTGACCACTTATTATCCGGAGATTGAGACAGATCTGTATCTGGAGGAGATTCCGGAAGCATTTCAGATGATGGGACACCGGGATGTGCCGAAGCATGAGATTGTAGAAGGCAAAGTTTATGACCTTTTCATCAGTCTGGATTGTGGGGACGAAAGACGTCTTGGTTTTTCCGAGCCAATGTTCCAAAATGCAAAGGAAACTTTATGTGTGGATCACCACATCAGTAACGAGTCTTTTGCAGACACGAATTATATCGTGCCGGATGCAAGTTCTACTTCTGAACTTGTTTTCCGTCTGCTGGATGAGGAGAAGATTACGGAAGAAATCGCATCTTTCCTTTATATGGGGATTGTGCATGATACCGGAGTGTTCCAGTATTCCTGTACTTCACCGGAGACAATGGAAGTCGGTGCTGCACTTTTAAGAAAAGGGATCAATGGAAGCGCGATCATTGACGGAACATATTTTGAAAAATCCTATGTTCAGAATCAGATGCTTGGGAAGGCACTTCTTGAGAGTATGATGATCCTGAATAAGAAAGCGGTTGTCTCAGTGATACGTTTGAAAGAAATGGAGTTCTTCCAGGCAAAACCGTCTGATCTGGATGGAATTGTCAGCGTATTGCGTCAGACAAGAGGTGTGGAGGTTGCAATCCTTCTTTACGAGCTCGAACCGCAGACATTTAAAGTAAGCCTTAGATCAAAAGAAATCGTTGATGTAAGTGCAGTTGCGAAATATTATGGCGGTGGCGGTCATGTGAGAGCAGCCGGTGTTACAATGAAAGGTTCCCCGCATGATGTGATCAACAATCTGACACTTTTAATTGAAAGACAGCTTAGAGCGGCAGAAGAGAAAAACGAGGAAAAATGATAAACGGAATAGTTAATATTTACAAAGAAAAAGGATATACTTCCCATGATGTGGTTGCAGTTCTTCGAAAAGTTGTCGGACAGAAGAAGATCGGTCATACAGGTACGCTTGATCCGGATGCAACGGGAGTCCTTCCGGTGTGTCTTGGAAGAGCAACAAAGGTTTGTGAGCTTCTGACAGATCATGATAAGACATATGAGGCTCTGCTGCTTTTAGGAAAGACGACAGATACGCAGGACATTTCCGGAGAGGTTCTGGAAGAGAAGGACCCGGGTGATCTGACGGAAGAGGAAGTGCGTTCCTGTATCGAATCATTTATCGGAGAATATGATCAGGTTCCGCCGATGTACTCTGCGTTGAAAGTGAATGGGAAGAAGCTTTATGAGCTTGCCCGTGAAGGAAAGACCGTGGAGCGTAAGAGCAGAAAAGTCCAAATTCATGGAATTCGCATTCTGGAGATGAATCTTCCGCATGTGCGTATGGAGGTGGACTGTTCTAAGGGAACATATATCCGTACTTTGTGCCATGACATTGGAGAGAAGCTTCGGGTGGGCGGCTGTATGGAAGAACTTGAGCGTACGAAAGTCGGCCGTTTCCTGAAAGAAGATGCAGTAACACTGGATGAAGTGCGACAGAAGATGGAACAGGGAGAAGGTGCAGAACTTTTCACTCCTCTGGATCAGATCTTCGCGGAACTGCCGGCCGTTACTGTGATGGATGCGAAGGCGTGGATGTCTTATAACGGAAATGATCTTCCGGAACGTTTTCTGTTAGAAAAAGAAGCGTGGACAGATGGGCAGGAAGTCAGAGTATATGATTCCAGAAAGAATTTTATCGGCCTTTATCAGTATCGTGCACCGAAGAAGCTATTCCATATTAAGAAAATGTTTCTGGATCCTGAAGCAGAGAAAATTGAGAAATAAAGGACGAATAAGACAGACATGCAATATATAAAAGGATTAGATGCCTTTGACGGAAGAAATCAGACAGCGGTAACGCTTGGAAAGTTTGACGGATTACACAGAGGACATCAGAAGCTGCTCAACAGAATAATAAAATATGCGCAGAAGGAAGACTGTGACAGTGTTGTTTGTGCATTTGATATGGACAGAGATTGTCTGATGACAAATGAAGAGCGAAGGGCATTTCTTGAGGACAAGGTAGATTATCTGATCGAGATTCCATTTACGAGAGAAATGATGGAGATGGAAGCAGAGAAATTTATCGAAGAGATCTTATATAAGAAGCTGCACGCATCACACATTGTTGTCGGAACAGACTTTAACTTTGGTCATGAAAAAAGAGGCAATCATCAGATGCTGGAGAAATATGCAGCGAAATATGGCTATACAGTTGATGTGGTCGAGAAAGCATATTACAAAGATCGGGAGATCAGCAGCACTTATATCAGGGAACTTCTCCTCGATGGAAATGTTCCTCTTGCAAATGAGCTTCTGGGGTATCCGTATGAGATCACCAGTGTTGTGGAACATGGACAGCAGCTTGGAAGAACACTTGGATTTCCGACAATGAATCTTGCACCGCAGGAAAAGAAAATCCTGCCAAAGTACGGTGTCTATGCCTGTCGCGTCCTTGTGGATGGTGTATGGTATGGCGGTGTGGGAAATGCCGGAGTGAAACCGACCGTTGCGCAAGAGAAAAGACGGTTGTTCGAAGTTTATGTTTACGGATATGAAGGCGATGCTTACGGGAAGACTGCCACAGTGCAGATTCTGGAGTTCGAACGTCCGGAAACGAAATTTCATTCGGTTGAAGAACTCAAAGACCGCGTGATGAAAGATATGCGGTACGGAGAGGAATATCTGAAAAATCATCCATTCGATGAAAGATAAAAGATTTTAAATTTGTGCTTTACAAGCAGATATCTCTGTGCTATACTATCCGAGGTATCAAATCAGCCGGTGTTCGGTAATCGGATCACTCCGACCATTGCTTAATGCCAGGCGGTTTAACTAAGAATTTTAAGGAGGATATTACAATGATCGCAAAAGAGAAGAAACAGGCTATCATCAAAGAATTTGGAAGAACAGAGGGAGATACAGGATCACCGGAAGTACAGGTTGCTATCCTTACAGCAAGAATCAACGACCTGAATGAGCACTTCAAGGTACATCCAAAGGATCACCACTCAAGAAGAGGACTTCTTAAGATGGTTGGACAGAGAAGAGGACTTCTTGCATACCTCAAGAAAGTAGATATCGAGAGATACCGTGCTCTGATCGAGAAACTTGGTCTGAGAAAATAATAAGATTTTCCAAAAAAGAAGATCAATTGACAGATCAGAAACTGCATCTGATGATGTGGTTTCTGGTCTGTTTCTTTTTGTCTGAATTTTTGGTACTTTTTGGTCTTTTTTTGGAAAACTATTTACTTCTTATTATAGAATATGATATAATTTAAAAGCTTATGGGTAGAGAAGAACCGAGACCACTGAAAAGTGTATTATTCAACGACTACAGTGGGTTTCAATCGCTATAGAATAGTACATTTTTCAGTAGTTTCGGAGCAAATTGTTCTGCTCATATAAAACGAAGATAAGATAAAAAGGAGAAAACCATGTATAAAAAGTTTGAAATGGAACTGGCCGGCAGAACACTGCGTGTAGATGTTGACCGTGTGGCAAAACAGGCGAATGGTGCAGTGCTGATGCATTATGGTGACACAACTGTACTTTGTACAGCAACAGCTTCAGAGAAGCCAAGAGACGGAATCGATTTCTTTCCACTGAGCGTAGAATACAACGAAAGAATGTATGCGGTAGGAAAGATCCCGGGAGGATTTAATAAGAGAGAGGGTAAAGCATCTGAGAATGCGATCCTGACAGACCGTGTCATCGACCGTCCGATGCGTCCTCTGTTCCCGAAAGATTATAGAAATGACGTAACACTTGAGAACCTTGTTCTTTCTGTAG
>OICC01000225.1_pt1 | contig 19511 bp, 17 predicted proteins | sample 1581191 | NCBI WGS metagenome assembly OICC01 (sample SAMEA3882535, study PRJEB24775) | human gut metagenome | biome: human-associated habitat; feature: intestine environment; material: feces | place: Netherlands | collected 2009/2010 | reverse complement strand
CCGGAGAACGAAACTTGAAAAAGAGAAGGGATGGACTCTTGCTTTTGATGAAAACGAGGCTCCTGTTGTGAGACTTATCTTTTCTATGTTTACCGGTCCGGAACGTGTTGGTATCCGGTCAATCACTCGTACTTTGAATAGTTACGGTACAAAGCCGCGTAATTCCAAACTTTGGAGCGAGAGCACAGTCCGCGGAATCCTCTCTAATGTTGTGTATGATCAATGTGTCAAGATTGGCGAACGAAAAGTGGTCAGAACGGTTGAAAATGGCGTTCTCACAACCACACGTCCGAGAACCAGTGACTATACCATTGTTTCCGGTCGGCATCCGCGCTTGATCGATCACGATGTATTTGCAGAAGCTCAGAGTTATCTTGGCTGCGGATCCCCGAAGCCTGCCGGTTCTAACATTATCAAAAATCCGCTTGCAGGAATCATTGTCTGTAGTGAGTGCAAAAAGAAAATGATTCGTCGGCCGCCTTCCGGAACTGCCAGTCGTGTTCCTTATGATCTGATGTTGTGCAGTACATATGATTGTCCTACCATTGGCAGTCCTTTGGATCTTGTTGAGCGAGAAGTTTATAATGCGCTTTCTGACTGGGTTGAAGGATATCGTCTGAGTGGTCAGACACCAAGTAAGAGTCTCATTCCGGAAAAAGAAGTTCTTTTGGAATCAGCTCAACAGACACTCGATCAACTTCTACGGCAAAAGGGAACCATGTATGATCTGCTTGAACAAGGTGTCTACTCAACAGAAGTCTTCCTTGAGCGATCTGCCAGTTTGCAAAGCCGAATTTCTGAAGCTCAATCAAACGTTGCCCAGCTGAAACTCGAACTTGACAAGGAACGTCAAAGAGAAGCCAATATAGAACAGTTCCTGCCGGCTTGTGAAGATCTGCTTTCCTGTTATTGGGATTTATCTATTCCGGAACGCAACAGATTGTTGAAATTACTCATAGAATCTATAGAATACAAGAAATTAACAAAAAATAAGCGCGGTCATCTGAATGAGCCTAACTTTGAATTGACCATAAAGCCCAGAATTCCGCGCAAATAAAGGGTTTTTCGTTATTTCCAAAAGAAACGGGATTATTCTTCTGTACCAATATCCGTCAGTATTCCTGTTACCTCTTTATATGGCATCGTATATCGCTGTGAAAGATAACGCATAGATGCAGCTAATTCGCCATCCGGCCCACCGAACTGACTTATAATGATCTTCGCCAGTTTCGGATTCGTCTGGGTTATCTTCACAGGATATTGAAGTCTTTTTTCATAATTCCACATAAATCAGCATCCCCCTTCCTGCCACGGCCATGGTTCATTGATCCAATTCCAGCAGTCACTGTTTTCGCTGACTGTATCTACAGTTAAAGGTCCATATACCTCTGCATATTCTTTGAGTGCTTCAATACGTTTCTCTTTATATTTTTGAAAATATTCAAGTGCTTTCTGATTTTCAGGGTGCGTATCTAAAAATAATTTAACATCATCTACTGCAAAACTTATCTGATTTATATATTCAAAAAGTTCTCTTCGATTCATTTCATGACAATTGCAACTCATTTACAGCATCCTCCTTTTCCACGAAATGGTTTTTCAAGCTCTTGAAAAATAGTTCCACACTGAAATCCATAACCGAGATCGTGAAGTTTTCTCCACTGCTGCCATGGGACATAAGCCATCGCAACCGGAAACTCTTGCAAAACATCCGTTTTGCTGTAATCACCAACACACTCATCGCAACAGTAATTTTTCGACTTCTGCTCCGGAAGTGGAGGAACAGGAATATTGCAATGAAGCTGTCTTTCATTTTCTTGCCTTGTTTGTGACCTGTAATTTCCATTCTGACAATAACAGTTCGTATTCCTATTAGAACAATATGGTGCCATAAAATAAATCCTTATATCTTTTTTGTTATTGTATGGAAGATAAGAAAAATTGTGAACAACAACAAAAGGGATTGCCACGTGACAATCCCTAAACATAATACATTCACTTAAAAGTAGTTTTATTTCGCACCTAATGTTACTTCCACTGTTTTCTCTTCATACTCTCCATTACTCTGTGGAATCTGAATTGTCAGCGACACCTTATCTCCTTTGGCATAATATTGAAGCTGTTCCTGAAGATCATCCATGCTTGATACGGTTGTTCCGTCATTTGCTGTGATAACACTTCCTTTTGTCATTCCGGCTGCCTCTGCTCCACCGCCTTTTGTAATTTCTGATACATAAACGCCTTCCGGCATATTCAGCTGTTTGGAATATTCAGCTGGCACGCTCATTCCTTTGATGCCAATTGCGCCCTGATCTTTTTCTGCAACCTTTGTCTTTGTTGCCTGATTCATCAGATTCTGGATCAGATCGGATACATCACTGATTGGAATTGCATATCCGACACCTTCTACAGAATCACCAACCAGCTTGGATGAGTTGATTCCAATCACTTCGCCACTTGCATTTACAAGTGCTCCACCACTGTTTCCAGGATTAATGGCTGCATCTGTCTGAATCAGTTTGGCATCACTCTCTGTTGTCTCACCAGTCTGCTCGTTTGTTTCAGAAACAGAACGATTCAAAGCACTGATTACACCAGTTGTTACTGACTGTCCATAGCCAAGTGCATTACCGATTGCAATCGCAGGTTCTCCAACCTTTAGCTGTGTGGAATCTCCGAGTGTTGCTACTGAAATTGCTTTCATTGTATCATCTGAAATAGAGTCAAGTGGAACAGCCACAACAGCAATATCATACTCTGAGTTTGTTCCTTTGATATTTGCCTCAACACTTGTTCCATCAGCAAACGTAACTGTTAATGTATCGCTTCCTGCTACTACATGATTATTTGTAACAACCAGAAGTTCTGAATCATTCTGGGAAATAATGATTCCTGTTCCAGCACTTTCGCTCTGTTGCTGTGACACACCACCAAAGAAATCCTGAACCTGCTGCACACTCATATTTGTAATTGATACGATTGATGGCATTACATTTTCCACAATACTTGAAACATCTGAAGTTACAACACTGGAAGATTTGGATAATGAAGCATTGCTGCTCACAGCTTTGGTTGCCGTAGTATTGGTCTTCGTCACACCGGTCAATCCAAGCACTTTACTTCCAACAACATTTGATGCCAGGAATGTACCACTGGAAACAACTCCAAACAATAGTGCAAATCCTGTCACTGCCACTGCTTTTGGAATTTTCTTTTGTGGTTTCTTACCATACGGTGCTTGATGTTTCTGACCACCATTCTCCTCATGAAATGGTGTTTCACTCTGTCCGTTTCCATTCATTCCATCCGAATTATAATAATTATATTGATTCTCCATAAAGATTACCTCTTCTCTTGTTTATTATTTTTTCTTTGATGTTTACATAGTAACTCCGCATTGTGATAAATCTGTGTATAATCAATTAATAAAGATTGAAAAGAACGATAGAAAAACAGGATCAGAACTTCCTTCTTAATCCGTTCTAATCCTGTCTATATTTTTTCAACCAGCTAACCAGTATCTTTCATCTGTCTCTTAAACTTACAGATCAATGAAATCTACATCATAATCATCTGATTTTTTTTCTTTTTTTGATTTTTTAGCTGATCTTCCTAAATTTCTTGTATTTCCTGTCGGTGCATCATAGTCATCATCATAATCGTCATCGTAATCATCATCAAAGTCATAATCCGCATACTCATCGTCAAAGGCATCGTCATCATCATTATAATCATCATCATAACCATCGTCATAATCATCATTTACTTTTTTACGTCCAAATGCCTTTCTGTCTGACTTCTTAGCAGCAACCGGCTCGTCATCTTCCTCATCTTCAAACGGAATATCATACTCATCATACAGATCGTCAAGTTCATGATTTCTATGCACAAGTTTTACTGCAAACATAATCATAAGAACGAGTAATACAACTACGATGAGTGCTCCTCCAGCCAGAAGAACAATTGGATGCTCTTTTACAAGCGACTCCAGTTTTCCAACAATCCCTTTTGCTTCCTTCTTTGTACTGTCTGTTGTCTGAACATCTACACTCTGATAAGTGCCATCCTGTGAATCATACTGATAGAACCCTTTTTCACCTGTTCTTGTATTCAACGCATACAGAAGATCATAACGATCATTCTCTGGATTTGCCCAATATGGATATGTCTGATCTGCTACTGTAAGTTCCCCTTCCTGGTATGAATCCGGAAGTTTTGCTCCTCCATTATCTGCTAAAAGAATAATAGATGTTGTGTCAGAAATCTTCAATTCTGTATATGGAACGAATGTAGAATCGTCCTCATTGTAGAGGAAAAACTTTCCTTCTCCGGAAGCATCTACCAAATATCCAAGTGTAACACCAGCCTCATTAGCAACAAACTTGTGCTCTTCTCCATTGAATGTCTTTGTAGTCTCACTATATCCTACCGGAATCGCAGATGTTGCAAATTCTTCTGAGAAGTTATAATCTGTTCCATTCACATTTACCGTAATATCAGTAGCTGCGCCAGTTGATTCACTTCCATTTGCCTCAATCTCTGTTGAACCATCATCTGCCTGTCCAATCTTAATTGCGGAAGATCCCTGGTCTAATGTCAATGTCTCATCTGAATACAGATAAGCCTTTGAGCTGTTAACTGTGATTGTTGTATCTCCCATCTTCAATGCTTTAAACTTCATTGTAGTACGAAGTTCTGTCGCTGTTCCGTCTCCGCTTCCTGAGTATGTAAGCTTGCCATCAGTGTCTGCTGTTACACCCTCTCCGCTTTCAAACTGAAGTGCAGAAGTATCATAACTCATTGTAATATCTGCATCACCAACAGCTGAATTTCCAGATCTCACAACAAGATCTACACTTACTTCCTCTCCAACCTTTGTCTGTGGATCAGAGAACATCAGAGAACCATCAGCTGCACTTACAATTGTGCTGAACATTGGCACTGTAAGACACAGTGATAATGCTACTGCCGCTAATTTCTTTGCTTTCATATAATTACCCCTTCTTTTGTTGTCTTAAACTTATATACTATCCTATTGTACACTGTTTAAGTGGAGTTGTCCACCCGGAAAGAAATATTTTTGGAACTGAAAAAGGGAACACTTTTAAGATGTGCCCCCTAGAATCACTGTTTCTTCTTTTAACCAATATCGATAAACTTCTTCTTTTCAATTATATTATTTTATCCATACCCCCGATGAATTCATATAATACCAATTTCCTCCGATGCTCTGCCAGAGAAAAGGATTACACAATTGATCTATTTTATCTTGTTATTTTCTTCCATAAATTTCTTTGCATCCTTCATAAAACTCAGCACAATCAGCACAATAACTGCGCCAATTGGGAAAGCTGCAATAATACTTACCGACTGAAGATTACTCATTGAACTTTCTGAAAACACAAGTGCAATTGGAAGGAGAATCAGCAGGATACACCACATCAACTGAATCAGTCTGTTTGGATTCTCATCTTCTCCCAGTCTGTGATAACTATAGCATGATGCTGTCAGTGCAATTGAATCAAATGAAGTTGCATAAAATGCAATCATTGTAATCAATACCAGAGCAAGTACAAACGGTGCACAAGGCAGAGAACGTATTACTCCGATGATCATAGTATACAGATCTCCTGTCTTCTCATAAGCAGCAATAAAATCCATCTGTCCACTAATCTGTTTTCCAAGAGAATAATTTCCAAGAACAATGAAGCTTACAATTGTTGATCCAACACCAAATACATATCCTCCAAGGATTGTCTGACGAACTGTTCTTCCTCTGGAAATGTTTCCGATAAAGAACGGAGCTGCCACACACCATCCAGTATGCCCAATAGTAGATTGTATAGTTCTGTGGGAATGATGTTGTTCTTTCCGGGTCTGTAAATGTTGAAAGCTCAAAGAAATTTTGAACCACTTTTCCAAGAGATGCAAGACCATTTTCAATAATGAATTTTGTTTCTCCTCCAAAAAGTAATACAAACAATAAAAGTCCAAAGAACAGGTATACACAAGCTTTCGCAAGAAAACTAATTCCTTTGAATCCATGTAACAGAGAATAAGTATAAATAACACATGTAATCAAAATAATTATAATCGTTACAACTGTACGGCTCAGTTCGATATGAAACAGTTCATTAATAATACTTGCCATCAAAGGTGTCGCAATACTAAATGTTGTTGCTGTTCCCGCAATCAGAGCAAATACTGCAAGCAGGTCAATGATTCTTCCCAGCATTCCATCTGTATGTTTTCCTAAAATCGGTCTGCAGGCTTCCGAATATTTCTGTCTTTCACGGTTACGCACATGAAGCATAAACCCAAAAGCAACTGCAAGCACAAGATAGAATCCCCACGGAATCAAACTCCAGTGGAAAATCGGGAAAACACCTGCCCATTCGCGAATACTTCCAAGTTCTGCAATATGCGGATCTGTCGCATACATGATCCATTCTGAAAAAGAATAGAATAAAATATCTGCCGCAAGTCCCGCGGTAAACATCATGGATCCCCATGCAAAGAAGGAATATTTCGGTTTTTCAGTCTGAGCACCTAAAACAATATTTCCATATTTTGATGTAGCCACATAAATTGATAATAAAAATACTCCTAATCCGATCACAAGATAATATGTTCCAAATGTATCACCAAATACATATCTAATCTGACTAAGCACCTGATTGGATTGCTCCGGCTTAAAGAAGAATAAAATACATAAAACCACAATAAGCCCTAATGGCAATAATGTAATAAGCCAGTCAATCTTCTTTTTCTCTGTCTGTTTTGTCTGTTTCGTTTCCATTTGCTTTCCTTTCCGACTTACCTTGTCTTTAATCCTGATGTATAAGAATACTCATACTTCTTACCATCACAAAAAAACTCAAATCCTATCACTTCTCCATTGGATTTTACTGGTTTCATCTGCGTCATTTTTCCTTCCGGACAGTTCAGTTTCTCTGAAATTTCCCGAAGTACTTTGCTGCCCGTACATTCTTTGTACTTTACATCAAATTTCCTTAATTCATCAATACTGTCAAACTCTTCAATAATACCGGCATCATACTTTCTGATATACATTTCCATTTCATCCATATGCGCCATATAAAGATTTTCCCAGTATTCATCCCACAGTTCTTTTTTCTGAAAAGCTTCTTCAAGATACGGCAGCAACTGTGTACTGAATTTTTCATTAAAGAATACATGACCTTTCATCACCCATGCATTCTCGCCACCAATCTGAACCCCTATGATTTTCCCTGTATTATCAGTCTTGATACACCACTCTTCTGTAGCACCATCTGCATATTCAGAAGCATAAAATGCATTTTCACTTTCTTCCATAAATACATTTTCTGTGAAATAATTGTCTGCCGAACAAATCCAGGTATTTTTCAAATATTCTCTCGCAACATACAAAGTAGAAAAATTATTCATTTGTTTGTAATATGGATTTTCAACAAGAATCACATGATATTTTTCTTTCAGATATTCAAACTTTTCTTTCAAATATCCGACTACAATAACAATTTCATCAATTCCTGCTTCTCTCAGCTGTCCGATCTGACGTTCAATCATAATTTCGTCTTTCACATTCAAAAGCGCCTTCGGCGTCTCCAGTGACAATGGTGCAAATCTTGAGGACATTCCGGCAGCCATGATAATAGCATTTCTAGTCATTTTCCATTCTCTCCTTTGCAAGCCTGTAAAATTCTTTTGCATAACGATACTGTTTCAGAGAATACTCACCAAACTCCACTCCGAGGATTCTCTTATATTCGCACCAGTTGCTCCACAAGAAACCACAGATTGCTATATAGCAATATATCTTTGTTCTGACTTCTTCCAGACACCCTTCTGTAAAATAAGCATCAATCAAACGATCAATCTGTTCTTTCTCATACAATGCATAAATTGCAAACATAGCAATATCTACATGTGGATCCTGCATTCCTGAATACTCCCAATCAATAAGATATATCCTGTCATCCACAAAGAGAAAGTTATCCGGGACTGCATCAATATGAGTTAATGTATACTCTTTTTCCTGCTGATCAACAAAGAATTTCAGTTCATACATTTTTTCCTTTGTCTTCTCATAATCGCGATAAATGGATTTCTCTCCATTTCTGTACTGCTCATATTTTTCAATCTGCTCAAACAAGTCAAAAGAATGGTCTACTTTTAGCTTCTGCTCATGCACATTTCTCAGGTACTTCATACATGCTTTCACATCGTTTTCATTTTCAGCATCGCAATTTCTTGCACCCTCTAAAAATTCTGTAATCTTATACCCTTTTTCTTTCGACATATATCGAACTGGATCACAGATTCCTTTCGGACCAATCACCTGATAAACATCATACTCCTGGCTTCTATTAATCATCTTATCCGTTCCTTCTCCCGGAACTCTCATGATATAACGCTTTTCACCACAACGGAAGCGGAACGAACGGTTAGTCATTCCTTTTTTCAGGGGTTCAATCTCTGTGATTTCTTTCTGTTCACAAGAAAGCGTCTCTGCAATAATATCAAGAAGTTCTGAATTCAGCTGATCTGAATTCTCATCAAGATCTCTCAACTGCTCCAATGTATTAATCTCCAGAACATCTCCCTTTTTCACTTCTTTCGGAAAAAGAATCATTTTCCCTTTCTCCATTGCTGCATCTTCCCAAAACGAATTGTAATATCTGCGATGTTCTTTCATTTCACTGATTTTCTGTTCTAAAGTTCTTGCACTTTCTTTATTGATGTAAGCAATTCCTACCATATGATTACCAGCTTCCGAATCACCAACTGCTTTTAATTCCATCTTTCGATTCATACGAATCGTACTATCCTCATCCAGCATCTCATCAATCATATACCAGGAATACAGCTCAGTCTCTGAAAAAGGATTTGTTCTGCACCAAAGATCACACGGTACAATATACGCATTTTCCAATCTTTCTTTTACCTTTGCCAACGAAAACAGATTGTTCTTTACTGCATATTCCTTATTATAAACCAGCTCTACTCCATACTCGTCGATCAAGTATTCATACTGTTCTTTCATAAATCCAACAACGATAGTGATCTTATGGATTCCTTTTTCTTTCAACTGTTTAATCAGTCGTTCTACTAAGGTTTCACCTCTTACTTCAAGCATTCCCTTGGATACTTCTGTATTGATCGGTATCATTCGCATTCCCGCTCCAGCTGCAAGAATCACTGCCTGATTTGGTCTATTCTCTGTAAATAACTCTTTTGCCTGTTCGGTCAATCTATAATCTGCATTCAGATAACCGGCTTTCACAAGTTCTGCTAATGAAGTATTCACTTTACCAAGTGAATAACCAGAAGCTTCTGATAACTGTCTCTGATTTACATATGCTTCTTTTTTTATGATGTTCAGTAAATCAAGCTCTTGTTTGTTCATGTACTTATATTTCTCCTTTTTCGTGAACTACAGGTAGTATAGCACCTTTATTTTTATAATGCAAGACAATATTTTAAATATTTTAAATTTTTCTTACTTAACTAGATTCTCATTTTACTTAATGATATAATCATTTTGAATAACTGATTGATTTTACGTTAATAACGGGGAAACTGTATGCTACCCCTATGGAAAGGAGAACATATTTGCACAAAAAATATTTATTTAAAAAAGGATTCGCATTATTCACCTTGATATTTTTAACTGGTTCTTTCTCATTAACAGCACATGCCGAAGAAGAAACAGATACAGCTGGCTCTTCTCTTGGAAAAGAAGTCATAGATTCTTTTAATTTCTATGAGCTTGCTACCTGTGATTCTTCTTCTGGTCAATGGATTCAAGACAGTAAAGGATGGTGGTATGCCCATTACGATGGTAGTTATTCCACAAACGCCTGGGAATGCATTAATGGTGAATGGTATCGTTTTGATTCCAATGGCTATATGGTCACCGGATGGACGATGGTCTATAAAAAATGGTATTATATGGATGAGAATGGTGTTAGAACAACTGGTTGGAAGCTAATCGACGGACAATGGTACTATTTTAATTCCAGCGGAGTGATGCAAACTGACTGGACTAAGATTAATGGGCAATGGTATTATTTCAATAGTAATGGTTATTGGATTGACAATAATAGCTATGAAAGCGGGTCTTTAAAAGGGATTGATGTCTCTCAGTGGCAAGAAAGTATCGACTGGACTGCTGTTAAAAAGGATGGTATTCAATTTGCATTCATACGAGTTGCTCATGGTTCAGAGCATAAACTAGATACCTATTATAATCAAAATATGACAAATGCAATTGCAGCCGGAATCCCCGTAGGTGTTTACTATTACAGCACGGCCACAACTGAAAATCAATCATTAAATGATGCACAGTTTGTAATTGATCAACTACAGGGATATAAGATTTCATATCCAATTGTTCTCGACTTAGAAGATTCCTCACAAAAAAATCTAAGTAAGGCACAGCTTGGGCGAATAGCGAAAACATTCTTTGATGAAATTCGTCGAGCTGGATATGAACCAATGCTGTATTGTAATGAAGACTGGTATAAAAATCATATCGATACTTCTTATCTGTCCGGAATTGATCTTTGGATTGCACGTTATAACTATAAATATGATTTATCCATTCAAAGGAACATATGGCAGAGCAGCTGCAAAGGAATAGTAGATGGAATTTCAGAAAATGTAGATCTTGATTTTGGTTTCAAGGATTATACTCAATATATCACTCCGCGAACTTACTCTGCTGAAGGATATACAAAGGATAACGGATACTGGGTTAAAAATAATACTGGTTGGTGGTACTGCCATTTTGATGGAACTTACCCTGCAAATTCATGGGAATACATCAAAGGAAACTGGTACTGGTTTAACTCCAATGGCTATATGGTAACCGGCTGGACATACATCAATGGTTGCTGGTACTATATGAACTCCAGTGGTGCTATGGTAACCGGCTGGACATACATCAATGATTGTTGGTACTATTTGAACTCCAGTGGTGCTATGGTAACCGGTTGGATTTATTATAATGGATACTGGTATTTCATGAACTCTTCTGGTCAAATGCTGACAAACCAATGGATCTCCGGAGTCTACTATGTAAAATCCGATGGACGCATGGCAGTTTCTCAATGGGTGGATAATTCTCGTTATTATGTCGGTGCTGATGGGGTTTGGATACCATAATGTTGTAATCGAAATTAATCCAACTAAAAATAAAAAGGGGCAGTTTTTCACGACTGACCCTTTTTTATCCGAAAAATGTGCGGAAAACGTTGATTTTATAAGAGAACTCCTCACTTGGTAATATAAGAACTCCGATTGAGTACAACAAAGACTGGAATCATTTCAAAGCTTCCCCTATTTTTCTTCTATTCCTTTTTAATTATATCATTCACCCGATGTCTAAGTTGCATAAATTCATCTGGTTCAACCACATAATTTATCACCACAACAAAAAAAACACTTGTCAGCCCCATTCCTATTGCATAGAGAAACCATGTAGTAAAAGATGTTATTTCCTGCGGAATAACATATGTTCCAACCGTACAAAGAATTGCCACTGTAAATACATTTCTCAAAATTCGAAACATGGATTTTTTTGCACATCCTTTTACCAGATGTCGACTTGTATAGAACACAATTTCAAAAGAACGATATCCATAAGAACATACTGTACCAAGAAGAACTCCTGCCATGCCGAACTTCCATACCAGTCCAAGAGAAACCGTAATATTTATCACAGCTTCCAAAATCGCCTGATATCTCGTTTCCTTATAATGCCCTGCTGCGCAAATAATCGTCAATCCCGGAATCCTTACATTTTGCATAAAAACAATTAATGTAAACAAAATTCCAAGAACCGGACGTACATACTGTACATCTGTCAGGTTAATGGTATATACCCCGACAAAAGGCAGGATCAAGACTCCCATACAGGCAATCACAATAAACATGATTACAAAATACATATACTCATAACTTGAATAGCTCTTTTTTAGTGTCTCTTCCTCATTCTTGGCGATCACTTCTCCAAATCCTGCAGTCAGACCATTCGAAAAAGATGTCATCAGCTGATTCACGGCATTAACCACCATCATATAGATTCCATATACACTGACTTCAAGAAGAGACTTTGCTCCCAGACAGATTGTCAGCACTGTCGTATCAGTATTATTTACAATAATACCAACAACCTGATGAAGCAATGCCGCATTTTTTTGTTTCAAAGCACCTTCATTCGGTTCTGCATAAAAATCTAATGCAGGATATTTTCGTTTTGCATAGATTTTAACCAATACAAGACGAAGCATGTATACACCGGTTGCAACTGCCTTTACAAAAAGAACACCTGCTCCAATATAAATCAGAAAAATAGAAACAACCATATTAACGATCGTTCCTGCTGCCTGAATCAGTGCAACCACATACCCTTCCTGATTTGCAGTCAACAAAACTCTGTATTTACCTAGAAAAAAGTAATCCACTAAAGTACTTCCTGCCAAGACAAGTATCATCCAGCGCACAAGACTATTCTCAAGCTGTCCTGAAATAAAAAACGGATAGACCCCTATAAGTACCAGTGTTAATGCCAGAAATAGCATTCCGGATTTATTATAAAATTTTCTTGTCGCCGAAAGAATTGAATTCACTTCTTCCGTCTGTTTCAACGCAAGAGGTGTATAGAGAGCAACAACTGTTGCTGTTCCTACTCCTGCTTCTGCCAGACCTAGATATGTTAAAAACTGATTTACTGAAGTGATCATTCCATTCACACTTGATCCATATGCCTCAAGAATAAAACGTGGCAATATCAATCCAGACAAAAGAACAATTACCTGTAAAAGCAGACTTGCCACCATATTTTTTAATGCCTGTTTTCCTCTCATGAGATTTCCTTTCCTCTACTTTTTCTTTTATTGATGCTGATCATGATAGGTCCATGCGTGAGGTGTATGGTCTAGATAAATCACTACGAAAGTAACACTCTCATTAAAGTGGCTCATACCGTCTGGATAGGTGGCTCACGCCACACCGGACGGGCGGCTCTGCCGCACGAGAATATTCAGTTAACATTTATGCAATTATACGCTCCATTTAAATACAGTCTTAAAGTCTGTATCTATGTCAACGCTGAATGCTTTATGTATATCTGAAATGTTTTTTACTTCGTCTGTTTCATAGATTATTGATTTAAGTCTTCTCTGGATACTCTTATCCTCCATAAACTTAATGGCATTTTCAAAGTCAACGCGTCCTGAACGGCTGCTTCCTACAAATGTAAGACCTTTCTCAAGAATATCTCTTGTATTTATAGGTACCTTGTTTTCCGATACACCCATAAGCATAACTGTTCCCTGTGGATTGATATATTTAATAATATTATCAATAGCGTAGAAACTTCCCTCTCCACCTGCACACTCAAAAGCATGATCCACATTAAAACCTTCTTCAAGGTCATCAGCAAGTATTGTCTCATCAACAAATGAGAACTGTGAAAGTTTACTTGTATTCTTACCTATAACGATTATCTTTGTATCCGGATATTTCTTCTTAAGGATACTGCTCACAATAAATGCAAGACTTCCGTCTCCCCATATACCGATTGAATTTTTATATTCATGAGAAATAAGACTGAATCTTAAATAAGCATGCATTCCAACACTTATAAATTCTGTAATTGCTGCAATTCTCTTATCTATATCGTCAAAAGCTACTACTCTGTCTGCAGGAAGATTTACGAACTCTCTCATAAATCCGTCATGCCCGCTGCTTAAGAATCCACCGCCTTTTCCATAATTCTCGTAAATAACCTTCTCTTCTCTGTTTCCAGGTATATTTGGTATCATTACAACAGACTGTCCTACTTTAAAAGTTCCTGTAGGATCATGGATAACACGTCCGCATGCTTCATGTATAAGAGCCATAGGAAGCTTTTTCCTTAAAATCTTTATATCTCTTTTACCCTGATAATATCTCTGATCAGCATGACAAAGAGCAAGATATTCAGGTCTTATAATAACCTGATCTTTAGTATCAACATCTTCATGTTTTACGGATATTGTCTTAGGTGTGATCAACTGATAAACACTGTTTAACATTTTATATCCTCCATAATAAGTGCTGTAGCCGCTTTCATATCATCGATTGTAGTGATCTTCATATTAGAAACTTCACCTTTAACAAGTTTTACAGGAACGTTTCTAACAACACAGATTTTGCATGCATCTGTAAGGATCTCTTTTTCATCATCTGAAAGATCATTGTAAAGTTCTTTTAATTTTGAAATTTTAAATGTCTGAGGTGTCTGTCCCTGGAACATCTGTCTTCTGTCTGGAATAGATGTAATCTTTTCTCCATCTTCAGAAACAACAATAGTATCAACTGCGCTTATAACTGTATCAACAGCTCCGCATTCTTTAGCCATCTCAACATTTTCTCCTATAATTCTAAGTGTAACAAAAGGTCTTACTGAATCATGTGTAACGATAATATTATCCTCATCGTCTCCGTTTCTCTTCTTGATCTCATCAATAATATTAAAGATCGTTGAGTTTCTGTCAGTTCCTCCCGGAACAAGGATTATATTTTTATCTGAATCAATGTATTTCTTAATAAGATCTTCTGTATAATCAATCCAGTCTGGATGAACGCCTACATAAATCTCATCAATGTCAGGAGAAAGAATAAACTTTTCAATTGTATGAATTATAATAGGTCTGCTTCCTAACATAAGGAACTGTTTTGGCTTGTCAATTCCCATTCTTGTTCCTTTTCCGCCTGCTAATATTGCACCAAATACCATTTTTGTTTCCTCCCGCTTAAATAACTTTATAATGGAATATTTATAACTCCTGCAACTTCTTTACCAAAGTTTTCAGCCTGTCTTAAGGCTTTTTCAAAGTCTCTGTAACGTGTTATACCACACTCTTCAATAAACATGATCTTATCTGCTGCAAGAACTGCATGTGTATCTTTTGCATTGACAATATCATATTTTACGCTGCTTTCGTCTTTTGCAAGTTTTTTATCAAAAGAAGTTTTAACTTTATCTGAAGTAGTCATAAGTGTAACTTTACCTTCATTTTCTTCAACGTATTTAAGAACTTCTGCAAGATCAGCTGTTCCTCTGTATTCGTAAATAAATTTAAGGCCGTATTTCTCAAATGCTGAAACACCATTCATTGAAGGGTTAAATACATAGAGAACAAAATTCATAAATAATACAAAGAATACTGCAAATATAAATGCAATAACTGCACCTTTGATAATTGTTCCCTTATTGATAGCAACACCTTTAACTGCGATCTCATCTTCATTTTCAGTATCTGTTGGTGAGCTTGTTGTAAATGAGTTTACTTTATTTATAGTTACATTTTCAAGATGAGTTTCAGCTTCTTTTACAAGAGCATCAACCTTTTCCTCGACAAGCTCATTAAACTCTTCACTTGCTGTTAAAAGTCTTACAGTTACAGAACCATTTTCCGCGGTACTTTTAACTTCAATCTTACCATACCAGTAGTTGCTGTCTGTATTTCTAAGCTGTACTTTATCAATTGAAAGATCATCAGAAATCTTATCTAAAACTTTCTCGTCTACATCCTCAAAAATATATGCACCATTCATATTTGCATAAATAAGATTAGCGAAAAATTCACTAAATGGCTCTAATTTCTCACCATTCTCACCGACAGAAACTCTGTCTGATTCTACGTTATAAACAATATATGTAGAATAGTTTGTTCCATGTGAAGTATCAGCATCCTTATGCTGAACTGCTTTTAAAACAAATGGAGCAAGCACAACTAAAAATGCCGCAAGTGCAACAATAATGTTTTTCTTAAAGTTTTTGTAAGTGTTAGCTAATAAATCTGCTAATGAATAATTTTCAAACATTTTATTTCTCCTTTTTTAAATCAAAGTCCTCATAATCGCTTTTCGTATACCGCTCGAGCATGATCGCCCCGAAGAATATAACAAACATAACTATCCAGAACTGAACTGTAAATAATGGCATGAAGCTTGACATAAAGCTGGCACGTGGTGTGAACAGTATGTCCTGAAGCATTACAAGACTTAAGGCCATTGGAAGGACCTTCTTTGCATACGCTAACTTCATCATAGCCACAAGAATGATTCCAAGTATTATACTAAATACAAATACTCCTATATATCTGTAATCAGTAAAAAGTTCCATAATATAACTACTTCCTATACCATGACCCTGAAGGTAATCATCTCCCATTACAATATAAGAAATGTTATGGGCATAACTATTACTTTCAAAAGCAAGTTCTATAGAGTTATTTTCAGGAAGCGGAGTTGTTCCAAACAACATTCCCCCTATATTTCCTCTATAGAAATAATCAATGATTGGTCCAAATGTATAATTTTTAAAAGCTCTTACCGGAAGATAGCATTCATATAAGTATCCTTTTGCAAGAACGCCAAAGCTTGTTCCCTGTTTGTAAATAAAATCTGTAAGAAGCGCCATAATTCCGTTTGTTGCAACTTCCGCACCATCTCTCAGGTAGTTCATGGCACCCATGCCAAGCATAAGTACGGGTACTGATGCTATAATAAGAGTTTTTTCCACCTTGCCTATCCAGACTTCCTTCTTATCGCTAAACTGTCTCATACAGTAATATATTAAGGCAAACAGAAGACTTAGTATAAATGGATTTCTAGTTCCTATAAGAAGGTATATAACATTTGACATAACATACATTGCAAGTACTATAAACGCATGCTTTTTCTTAGGTTTAGTCGCTAGGTATACACACATTGAGAAGAACATAAACACTGATATAAGATAAACTATATAAGGAAGTTTACTTGTAAATGTTGCATAATAGTCATAGTAAGTTGTAGTTTTTCTATACATATATCTTTCGACTATTCTTGCAAGATAAAACGGGTAACTTGCTCCAAAAAAACAAAGTGATGTAAATCTTATATACTTTATATGAACTTCATATTTTTGTTCTTTTATAACATCCACCCTTGGTATTTTACTTCTAAGTTTAAAATTCTTTCCTATTACCCCGCCTATTAAAAGGCCTATCATACTTAGTATGATAACAAAAAACGAAAACTGATATGTATTTGCATTATATGTAGCAAAACTCTTTGTCTGTATATAATCGATCATTGGTCTTGAAAACAGGAACAACCATAAGGTAATAAAGAAAAATAACTGTATTAAATAACTTTTCAATTCCGTTATAAAATACATCATACAGGCTATCCACAACGTTACAAGAGCAAAGAATATAAATTTAGTCTTACCATTAACACTAAACATTATAAAAAATGCCCCGAATAAACCAAACATGATCCAGACGATTAAAAAATAAATTCTTTTAAAATTAATATTTTCAAAATACTTTTCCATTTAATCCCCCTTCTAACTACTACACAACTGCCTTTCGATCTTATTAATCTGGGATTCAACTGTAAATCCCTCTATAAACTCAGCCATTTCATCTGCATCAGGATACTCCCTGCCTGATATGTAGGATATTATGGCTTCTACGGCTTCTTCATCAGAAGTGATTATCTTTCCAAATTTTCCATTGCATGATAACTCTTTTGCTCCACCTACATCTGTTGAAACAAATGGTTTCCCAAGACTTATCGCCTCTACAAACGCTCCTGAAAACCCTTCCTGATAAGACATAGATACAAGTAATTTTGTACGACTTAAAAATTTATAAGGATTCGTCTGATATCCAAGAAAGTGAACATAATTTTGAAGTCCGTACTTAGAAGTACGCTCCTTAAGTTCATTATCCATATCACCTGTACCTATTAAGTATAAATGATATTTATATCCCATTTGATGAATCTTATTAAGAAGCTCTAAAGTTCTGTCTGTACCTTTAAGCTTTTCAATACGACCGATGCAGCACATGCTGTCTTCTTCCATATGCATACCACAGTCTTCCTTTGCGGGTATCCTTATATCATCAAAATTGTATCCGTTATATATAGTTGTAATTTTGTCTTTATATTCAGGAAAAACATTTTCTATAGACTCCCTTGTCTTTTCTGAAATAGCGACTATAGTATCAGCTGTTCCAAGATGTTTTCTATGGCAACTTAAATACTTCTCATTTTCAGGCATATTTTCTATGCTTCCATGTATCCATGCAATCTTCTTTACATCTTTTCTCTTAGAAAACTGTAAAGGTGGATTCATGATCGTAAAAGATATTTCAATATCATAGTTATCTTTAGCTACATGTCTTCTTACAAGTCCGGGGAACCAGAATCGAAGTCTCCATATAATTGCCTCGGCTATAGATGAATGTTTCTTACTCTTGTATGGCTTTAAGATATTGATGCCTTCTCTAAGTTTTGGCATAGGCTTATCAAAATGTTCCATCTCAAGTATATCAATATCATATTTATCCGGATCAAGATTATTAACTATAGTAGCAAGGATCTTTTCTGCTCCTCCGCCAAGCGAAAATGACCATAGATAAAATAAAACTTTTTTCTTATTTTGCATTGTAATCTCCATGATACTCACGATAACTTCTATCAAGATCAAGTAATAAAGCGTCGTGGTGTGCAACCTGTTTCTCTATTGGAGGTGGTGTCATATAATCTCCAAAAGCTGTTTTTAAATACGCATCATATCCTACTGGAATAGGCATCTTAGTATCCTCAAAAGGTACCATAATATTACTTTCAAATGCCTCTATAGGATACTTCTTCTTCATGTAGAACGGACCTGAGCAGAGTTCTGTAATACCATCGCTGTCTTCCTTAGTATACTTAGTCATTTCCTTCTCTGCCTTTTTCCATATCTTATAACGAAGTTTTTTTCCTCTTATTACACCAAGAAGAACTTTACTTCCAAGACTCATTATTCCACCATGTTTTTCAGGCACTGTCTGTGCACAGAATAAAGAGTATATAAGTGCCCATATAACCTGTTTCTTTCTGTCGCTTTTCTTCTTTGGATAGTAATCAAGAGGAATAACATCAAGGGCAAGTCCGTGTGGAAGATCTAAGTCTACCTGATATGGTTTAACACATGTTGTCTCTCTGTCTCTTATAGTAATAAAAAGGTTACGGTCAACAAATTTATAATTACTCTTTGACATAAAATACTGATATTTAGCTTCCTGTGGCCATAACTTAGCAAGTTTCTCATAATCTTTTCTTGGCATAAAGAAATCAAGATCATCATCCCATGGAATAAATCCGCCGTGACGAAGTGAACCTATAGCTCCTCCTCCGCATAAATAACATAAAAGATTATGTTCATTACAAAACTCTACAAAATATTCAGCCATCTCAAGACTTTTTGCCTGTATCTGTTCCATATTATTTTCCTTTCCTATTTCAAGTCGAACATCCGTGAGACTTGGCGCGTGATTCTGGTCAGCGAAGCTGACATATTCCTATCAGAATCACTGCGCATCCTCGCGGAGCGTTTATCTCAGTCGGAGATTGGACTCCCACTGAGACAAATTTGCTATTACTCACCACCTGAAGGTGGGAGTCTTCTCGAC
>OICC01000191.1_pt1 | contig 21317 bp, 12 predicted proteins | sample 1581191 | NCBI WGS metagenome assembly OICC01 (sample SAMEA3882535, study PRJEB24775) | human gut metagenome | biome: human-associated habitat; feature: intestine environment; material: feces | place: Netherlands | collected 2009/2010 | reverse complement strand
ATCCTTCAGGAACTCCTGGTTTACGGTGGTGATTTCCAACTCGCCACGAGCAGATGGCTTGATATGCTTGGCTACTTCTACTACCTTATTAGGATAGAAGTACAAGCCTACCACGGCATAGTTGCTCTTTGGATGTTCTGGCTTCTCCTCAATGCTCAGGCAATTGCCTTGCTCATCAAACTCAGCAACTCCATATCGCTCCGGATCACTTACACGATAGCCAAAAACGGTAGCCTTGTTGTTCTGCTCAGCATCTACTACTGCTTGATGCAGCATCTGATTTAATCCTGCACCATAGAAGATATTATCGCCTAATACGAGGCAAGCGGAATCATTACCAATGAATTTCTCTCCGATAATGAAGGCTTGGGCTAAGCCATCTGGTGAAGGCTGCTCTGCATACTCAAACTTCACACCGAACTGGCTTCCATCGCCTAAGAGGCGCTTGAAACCTGGCAAATCAAATGGTGTTGAAATAATGAGTATTTCACGGATACCTGCCAACATCAATACTGATATTGGGTAATATATCATCGGTTTATCAAAGATTGGTATCAGCTGCTTGCTGATACCCTTTGTGATGGGGTACAAGCGTGTACCGCTACCACCTGCTAATACTATTCCTTTCATATAATTATTATTTATTGATCAATAACATGTTTTCTAAAATCATCCCTCAATGGTCTTTACACCCCCTTCGGTTCCCCCGTTTGCGGGGGACTGAAACCTTCTTTACCATTAAAGAAGGAGTTTTTCTACCTCTCCGTCTCTCCTGCAAGGAGAGCTCCACCTTTCTCACCAAGCCTCTCTTTCCTCAGGAACGAGAGGATGTAACCGCCCTCCGGTGCTCAGAACCGCTACGCTATAAGGTTGGCGGACCATCAAAGGTCTGCGCCATATTGTGCGGGATGGGACCGCATGAAACATCTAATATCAAAATGAATGCTGAAGAAAGCAATTTTCAAATATTATTTTAGAATGCAAACAATACATTTGGTGCTCACTCATTTAAATCAACGCTTACTTCAAAAAAATTTTCAACGTCATTCTTAAATCTTTGGTCTAACAAGATACGAGATTCTGCTTTATCTACATTGTTGTCATTCTTGTATGACTTAAGATACGCCTCAAAATTAGCACTTATCAGTTTATATTTATTGCTCTTCAGCTTTTCACTTAAGTATAACACATACATAGCTTTCTGAACTGTCACTGTTTTATTAGCTGTTCTATAATCCTTGTATATACACTTGTATTTTTTGATTAAGTCAACAGTTTTTAAAGACAGCAAATCATCATTATTTGCAAACAATGTATCATACTGAACTGTAAATATCTCTCGTTTTTTATTTGATACCAATTCAGGATACCCCTTTGCTGCCCATAATATTTGACCAAGCAATTCCATACTAACGGAATCGTCATATACAGTATCATCTTGTCCCACATCACCTTTCTTTCTTATATAAAGAATTTTATTAGAACGCAAATAATCTTCCAGTTTAACTTGCTCAGGACGTAAAGACTTCAAGTCTCGCTCGTTAATGCTATTTTGGCTATTAGTATACTCACCAATTCTTCCTTTTAATGCATCATCTGTAATATTTAACATTCTAACTAATACTTCAGCACCAGAGAGTTTTTCTACAATATTATTCTTATTTTTCTTATTATAATTGTGGATAGTACGCAAAGTTTGTCCACCATTTAAAACCTGGAAGTTAGATATTTCCAACTTAACTTTTTTTCCAGAATTAATCTCCAAAGAAGAAATGCTTTCAGCAACAATGGTTATTCCATTATTATAAAAGAAAAACTTGGTTGGCTCTGAATCTAATGTCGTTTCTATGTTTTTATTATATTTTGACTGTAATATAAAGCCACGAACGTTATCAAACAAAACTCTAATATCAACATTTGTTTTATACAGAACATTCTCATCTTCCAGATTATACTCATTACGCAAAGTTGCATTGTCACAAGTAATTCTAATAAGTTCCGTAAGTGGAAGGCGAACAATATACGATCTTGCAGAGGCTAAACTCGTCTCCGTAAACGACATAACAGCATCTCTGTTCAAGACTAAAGAAGCATCTATATTTCTTGGGTGCAAAGAAGTCATGTCAACAAGTTCGTTTAACCCTTTCATCTCAATATCAATACCATACGTATCACTCATCTGCTTGATATTAGGATCTAATGAAGATAACGTCTTTGATTCGTTGCTAACGTAATATAAAACAGTAGTCCAAATATCATCAGAATCGTTATATTCATTTATTTTATCAGCATACTTTTTGAGTTTGCCTTTAAGATGTGTAGTATCTTCTTGTTTTAAAGCATTCAAAAACTTAGAAGTTACCAGTAATTCATTTTTGCTCTGTTCTTTATCGTCATTATATTTATTGCGATACTTAAAATTAAACAGAGCTATAACATGTTCTTGCTCATCAAAACATACGGCATCAATTCCCTCATCAACGTCATTAACATCGAAAAAAGTAGAATTAAACTCCGTATCAGTTATAGCTTCAACCATCTTGTCATAATCAACCAAGTTCGTTAGATTTTGAATAATAAAGAAATAAAAACCATATCTGGCTTTTTGATTATCATCTAAATCTAACTTTTTGTCACCTAAAGAATCCTTGGCAAGTTCAAAATGTCTAAGACATCTCTGCTTCAACAATTTAAAGTCATTCCTATCTGCCATAATTAAACAGTTATATTTAAATATTTTTCACCAAAACTGCGTCCCCACTATATTACAAGTAGTTACACCTATCAGTTTTTTGAAAAAAGTTATTTTGTATCATGTGGGTAAGGATGTCGTTTTCTTCAATTTCAACGAAATTTACTTCATCTGCCATTGAAGCCTATTTCATTCCTCATCGCAATAGGCTTCATCTGACATCGAAGCCTATTGCATTTTTCTTCTATTTTTCCTCCTAAAGCATCTCTCGGATAAATTTATTGAAATGCGTATTTCACTAATACAGCGTCTCTACTATTTATAAGTAGTTACACCTATCAGTTTTTTGAAAAAAGTTATTTTTGCTCCTCATTGCAGTATCGCTCTGCACTTGTCGTCGCTCGAATGGGGAATATTCAGGATTGTGACAGCAGTAGCTACGCCACCTTTATTGGTTTAAAATATTCAACAACTCAGCAGGAGTATAAACGGGTAAAGAAGAATTCGTAAAATCCTTCTTGTTACGAGTTACAATACAATCTCCCTCAGCTCGCAAAGCTGTGGCATTTTGAGTTGCATCTTCATAATCCTTCCAATCAGAAGAGAGCATTTCAATTACCGTATTGCCTTGCAAGTCCAAAACATCTACAAAATTCGACACCGCCAGAAGAGTTTCTTTTACATCTTGATACTCATACTTGTGTGCTATATACATGGCTGTAACATAAGACAAAGCTGATGTCATCAACTTTATGTCTCCTGTTATTCCAAGGGCAAAGAGTTTATCTGCATCTTCAGAAAAGCCCTCCCGATTTACAACGAAATCTATCAAGATATTCGTATCTATAAAAACTCTCATAATGCATATTTTTTATCAACCAACGCATCTAAGCTATTTTCATCTGCCGGTATCGGCTTGCCACCTTTTGCCTTTAATGTTTTAACATAAGACAAAGCATCATTAAACTCAGCAGTTTCTAATAGCTTTTGCTTAGGTTGTACCTTTTGCAAAAACAAAGAAATCGCCTTTTCTATTGCAGCTGTCACACTAATATTATGTAATTTAGCATAACTTTCTGCACCTTTATATATATTGCTGTCAATTGCTATTGTGTTCATAATTGTATCTCCTTTTTTGCCTGCAAATATAAGTTTTTTCTTTGAAACTACCAAATATTTGGGGGAGTTTTTACAACTCTGACCAATTACTTGTAGAGGTCTATGTTAATATCGAATGGTGAAGCGAAATCTTTCAGCATTGCATGCTTCATAATAAGCAGCTAATGCCCTATAACAATTTTCGACTCCCCTGTCCCCCTCTTGCGAAGAGGGGGTCCTTACCCTATACCCAAGCCCTAAATCCCTACCATAGGGATTAGGGATGTAACCGCCCTCAGTGCTGTTTTTCTAAAATCATCCCGTCCTTCTTTACCATTAAAGAAGGCTCCACCTCTCATCTCGGTCTTCTCCCCCTCAGGGAAGAAGAGGAAAACCGCCCTCCGGTGCTCGAAACCGCTACGCTATAAGGTTGGCGGGGCATCAAAGCCCTCGCCATGGTTGTGCGGGATGGGACCGCCTTACTTTAGCGTGCTGATTGGGGGTGCATGGGAACAGCATGCTGATTGGGAGCGCTAGGCTAATGTTCCGGCTTCAACATAATCATATTAACTATATATAAGTATTTGGATTTACCATCATAACATCATACGGTGAAGAGGCATTGATTGTTTTCAAAGACAACTGTTTCATGTCACCAAACATTTACAAACTTTGGCTCTTCTCCTGTACGAGCTAAATAATCCTGACGGAGCATCTGCTCTAACTCTGCCATACGCTTTCTTTTTCTTTCCTTTGATGCCATGAATCTTTTCATCGCAGCATCACGCTTCTCCCAAAATTCTTTATTCAATATTTCCATAAAACCTCCTATTTTTTTTAATTCAGTGCAAAGATAAGGGTTTTCCGTGAAACTTCAAGAATGTATACCAACGGTTCCATTTTTATGCAACAAGATCAATCTACAACTTAATCTTCTTCAACGACTTCGAGTAAATTTCTACTTATCGTAAGCGTTGCACCACTGATATACTTGATTTCGCTGCCGATGACGGCTTTCTTGCCATTATAACTCTGTACGTATGCTTCCACACCTTTCATGCTACCTGCTACCACTCGCACTTTGATTCCTTTCTTCAAAGGAACAGGGGCAGCAGTAACAGGCTCTTCATCATTCTCTACAAAATATCGATAGTTGGCAACAACCTGGTCGGGAATTTGATATATTTTCCTTTGGCCTGGCATCGTCAGCATCTTATACACATCCGAACGGAAGCGGATATTGTCAAGTTGTCTCGGAGAAACATTGCAAAAGATAAAGGTGGAAAGAAATAGCTTTTCTTTCACTTTTCGCTTATTGGAACGTTTGTCTATATAAACTACTTTTACCTTGGGAATCCAGTAATCAAACCAAACATGATTGTGATTAAGATTGATTCGTATAGAATCAGCTATTCTCGTTTCACAATTCACTCTCACTACAGCCACATACCATCCTGCATCAGCAGGTTTTTCAAGCCCTTCATTAGGCTTTTCCGGAACCTTTTTCTTAGCGTTTTCTTCACTTTTTGCCACGGCTTCGCCGTCGTCCCCTGCAATAGTGGACGTTACCTGTGAGTGTATATTTGTCTCTTTCATCATGCGAATCAAGTTCGTTATTTGATGTCGTTCATCTGAATCTCTACATAAGAGACACAGAAACTCTTTGCAAATATAAGATAATTGTTGGAAACTAGCAAATTATGCGTGTTAAAAAAAATAATTAAAATGATAGGGACACCTTCGTCTCTACCAAAGAAACAAAGATGCCCCTATATATAGTAAGGTATCAGATAATGTGGGTATTAAAAAAATAAGTATTGATATTTAAAAACCAGAATATACTATCTTACTGAAATCTTCTGACCCTTAGCCTGAGCACAGGACTGGGTAGATGCCTTCACGATGTAAATGCCGGATGGAACACGGAGAATCATTCTCTGCTTGGCAGGCAACTGATAACTGTGAACCATCTTGCCATCCAATGTAAATACCTGAACCCTGTCGAGCTTCTCACTACCCAGAGCAGAAACAACGATCATGCCTGCAGCTGGTGAGTAAACCTTCACCGGTGCGCTCTGCTCTTCAGCCTCCATGCGGTCGATGCCGGTTGAAGTACGGGTCTGGGTGAGGAAGTATCTTCCGTGGTCACCCGCCTTCACCTTCACAGCCTCGCCATCATGAACTTCTGTAAAGCTTGCCGATGCAGCATCGTAGAGATAAACCGGAGCATCGAGCTTGTTCACACCCTTCAGGGTAAGTGAAATCTCTTCAGCCTGCTGGCTCACGATGCCGAGTGGAATCCAGGACAACTCAGGAACAGCATTCACAGCCACCGCCTCGTTGCCGGCAACGGTATAAACCTGAGGAACATCCTTCAGGTTCTGATCATACAAGAGATCCACATCCTCCTGGTCATCATAGTCGGCAGAAGCCTCCGGACGCAAAGCAATGCGTGCCTTTGAAGTCTGGCCGTTGGAATTCTCTGTCGTTGCTTCAATGCTCTTGACATAGTCTGATGCCATCAACAGGCCAGGAGTGATAGTGCGGTCTACACACATCGTAGAAGTGAATCTTACATTTTCTACCGTTTTTCCATCTTCCTTCTTGACAAAGAACGACTGGGTAGGCTGGATAGCGTAGTTCTGCTTATCCAATTCTGCATTGGAAATCGCCTTCACCTCGCCATTCTCAACCATCCATATTGCCTTTTGCAAACCAGTATTAGCCTCGAAGAACTTAGCCATAGAGATAGAGCAGGTATATGGATTAGCCACGAGATAGAATCCACTGGCGTTATCTGTTCCCAAGGCCTGGGTCTTCTCTGCGAATGTCTTCTCTTCATTACTGTAAGCTACGAGAAACTTGCCATGGCCATTGTTCTTACCAACAGTTACTGATTTACCACCAGAAGTCGTTGATCCATCATAATCGAAGTACTGATAGCTGGTATCTTCCTTTGGCAAACGGAGGAGCGCCTTCTTTGTCTTATCCTTTGGCAAGAGTTTATTACCCGCCTTGATAGAGAAACCACCGAAGGTTCCACCTGCGGCATAGCTCTCATCCACCCTATTATATACATGGCTCCAGTAGCCGAGATTCATATCTACATTTTCTGGAGCAGCTACACTTGGGTAATGAGATGCAGGATAATCACTCTTAGGTGTGATTTCCTTCACATCACTCTTCATCCAAGCTCTCTGATAAACCGGATACTTGCTCCGGCTATATACATTCGTATCAAACGTGATATCCGTAAACGCCTTGGTTTCCTGTCGTCCATCCTTTGCTGGCACATACATATCACCGGCGTAGATATACTGCAGAGGCGAAGCCATGGTGTACCACTTGTTTGGCTCCAGCTCTTTCTCTACCCAAGCCTTGTCATATACCAGATAGCACTGGTCGCGAAGCTCGCCCTGAGGCTTGAAGTAAATCTGATGACAGGTATTGCCATAGAACTTCTCGCACTTCAGATTACCTGCTTCCAATCCCTTATTGGCATCTGCCTCATTCCAGAACGCCATGATATCATACTGGATATATTTCGTTGCCTCATTACCCTTACCGTTAGTCAGCTTGGTAGCAATCTTATTGGTTTTACGGTAAACCACATTACCGAGGTCAGGGAATGGCAAACCTTTCAGATTACCGATAGTTACCTTGGTAAACTTCATTGGCACATAGCTGTTCAGCGTAGGAATGTCATTAGCAGAAGTTGGCGTACCAGACATGCTATTGCCATATTTCAGATAATTCGTATAACCATCATCATACAGTTCTTCCTTAGAAGAGCGATGCCAGTTGACATCATTATTCCAGTTGGCATTCATACCGCCATCCGCAGTAGGAGTCCAGGTAATGAACTCCGGTACAATCTTCAGCTTGAGATAAGACTCGCCAGGGCAGTTGGTAGTTTCCGCAGAAGCAGCCCTCTTCTCGTAAACGAATCGGAGAACATAGTAATATCCCTCATGGAAATCAGCAACTGCATCATTCTCAAACTTGAGGTTGAGTGTAGCCTGAGTCTTCTTATCAAAAGCAGGCAACTCTGCTTTCTCCAATGTGGCAACCTGTGTATTCAGCTTCTTTTCCCATAAAGGATCATTGGTTGTTGCAACATACACCTTTGTCGAAGCGTCAGCAGAAGTACCATTGTCATCAATGAAAGTAAGAGGTTCAGTTATAGCTGTTCCACCTCTCATCGTAGCACTATGAAGAGGCACCTTCAAATATCCCTTAGAAGTCTTCAGCTTCTCCAACTGTGGCAAACCAATACGAAGCGATGCCTCATAGCTGCCATCATTGAAAGGATAATCCACATCATTGAATCCGAAGTTAAGCTTAGGACCATCCAACATCACACGTAAATCTACCGGTATAGCACCTGTACACAACAGAAAGGTTGTACCATTGATTACGTATGGAATATAGCCATCTGTCTCTTCTCCCTCAGGCTTCATATAGATTTGATGAGTTTTACCCAAGGGAAGCTTATCATTGCTGATGGTGATTTCGTTGCTGGCTGCTTCGTTCAACTTATTTTTCTCAGCTGTACCATCAAGATACCAGATGAACTTAACATTATTCAATGTTATCTTACCACCATTATGAGGGTCAGTTGTAGTCAATTGTCCCTTGATTTTAACCTCATAGTTGTCAGCTTGATCGCAAGGAATCTTATAATCCGTTACGATATTACCATCAGTATCAGTAATGATTGGATGCTGGCTAACCATTTCGAACCAGTCGCTATATAGCGAGCAAATTTCTGCAGGTGAGCCCCAATTAGCCTTACCATCAGCAGGATTACCTGTAGATACAGATACATAATACTTCTTACCTGTAGTCAAAGGATAGTCTTTATTGCTAAACACAATATAGGTTTCACCTTCACTGTCTACTTCTATCATATTAGTACCATCGATTTCAAAGTTCTTACACGTTTCCTCTGAATCGTATACGTCTACAGTACCATATTTATCACCATCAACTTTCGTCGTCGTTTTTTTCGTTATATCATATAAATTATATGAATAAAGTCCTTCACCAGAAACAGGTTTACCATCTTCATCCACTAAACGGAAATAAATTTTGGTATCTTTATGATCCAAGATTGCATTCAATGTCTCGTGGATAGCACGTATCTTCAGCTTGACGGTTCCAGTTGTAGCACCGCCACATACCGGCTTCTCCTGGAGTACCTCTACTTTTGCAGGTTCGATATAGATACGGATATCATCTACGGCATAATCGGCACCCTCAGTATTCTGACAATAGTTATCAATGACAACTCTAAAATCAGAGTAATTCTCTACACCAGATTCCTTCTGAATGACAATTTTACCATAAACCTGATACCATTTAGCCTTGGTTAAATCATCAACATTTGTCTTAAAATCTCCAGACGAGAAAGAATGAAGCAGTTTTTGACTCTGTATATTTCCTTCTGCATCATAATTCACTCCATAAAGTTTAAACATAACCTGAGGGACTTGTTTACCCTCTGAAGTCATATCTGCGACATTAGCAGAAAATATCATCTGCATACCCGTACAGAGATTTGCCTTAAAATCTGCAGCGGCAATCTGACGACTCTCATCAGAAGCATCCACATAAAGGAAGTGTCCGTACTGAGATCCATTCGTCATTTCGTACGTGCGATCATACAAGGGTTGACCTGTCCACCAAACATAATCATCCTTACCATCAGAAGATTTTCCAGAAATACCAGAAATATTAGCAGTTTTATAAAGTCCATAATCTCCATGAAGTGGGGAATGTCCAATACCAACAGAATAACCAGTAGCATCATAGTCTATCAAATCACGATATACGAAGCTATAGGCACGGCGATCCCATCTTGATGGCAATCGGTCTTGGTTGTCATCTGGAGTTGTTGGGGCTGCCACCGTTTGCTCATCATCATCATCGTCAAATGAAATAGGCTTGGTGGCTTGTTGATAATGCTCATCAAGATATGATATGGTTCTGTTATTATAGCCTTTAGCAGTTATCTGCTCATGCGTCATTGGATGGAATCCCATAAAACGAACATCAAAATTAGCTACAGGACACATATCGTTTCCTTCACCCAAATAAGCTACAACAAATACAGGAGTACCTTTATCTATAACCGGCTTTTCATTAGCAGCAATCTTCGAACCTTCTAAATTGTACCAGTCAGCATCATTCAGTTTTTCTTCACTTAAATCAAGAAAGCGAACTTTCCCTGATAACTTGCAATATTTTGATTTAGAAACATCATAAATACGCCATTCGATAAAACCTCCGTACTTAGAAACAGAGACATATTTTGACTTATCAAAATCAGCTTCAGTAATATCATTATTGTATACAACCTTTATCAAACTAGCAGGTTTCATCGGATAAAATGAGTATCGAGAAATATCATTCAATTGCAAACGCAATGTTGTTACTGACTTTTCATCCTTATAACCAAATGTAACCTTCTTATTATCTTCATAAGTATAATCACCATCATCATGATTACATAATGCAGCCATGATATCATCAGCAATCTTCTTTTTGGGAAGAATATGGAAGATGTAACGAATAGACAAAGTTGGTTCATGGAGCAGATAAGTCTTTGACTCATCCATTCCGTCAATATATCTACTTACATCACAGGCAATGGTCTCCCCTTTCCATGAATCGTTAACATGGGAAGTACTATAATTAACACCTATCCTATTGCTAGTAGGATGTGCACCGATATTATTGGCGAATAATCCCCATTTTCCCTTCTTGAATAATTTTGTTTGTGTTTCATCAACAACCTTAAGATGTTCTGATCCTTCATCAGTATTATAATTATACCAACGGAAATAACCACGAGGTTCAAGATCATTACCATCTCCCTCATACCTCTGGAATGGCAGGGACAAGAGAATCTGCGGATTGTATTCTTTTCCATCAACATAATAATAATACTCCCATTCATGGGTCTTCTGATAGGTATGCCCGTTCACCATATCCCAGTCCCCCTTCTTATTGGCGATACCTTCATAATGCTTAAATGGAAGATTATCTGGAGAATAGAGCTTTACATTTATCTTGCTCTTGAAAGCAGATGGTTCTTTTGTTATAACCCCATATTGAGCCTCATATCCTGTAAGATCATTGCTCAACAAACAATATACCTTCATATCAGAAGACCATGAAGAACCGGAAGGCAACTCGAAAGTTACATCCAATCCATTAGGTAACAAAGAAGAACCATCAGTCGATAGCAAGGTGTAATACCCCACACCCTCAGAAGTTTTGCGCAAAGCCAAAGCGCCATTATTAGAATTAGCACTTATGATTTTGCCAGCCTTATCAGCCAATACCCAACGCATATAGAAGTTGCTGACATCTTTCTTATCAGCTACGCCAAAATCAGATAGGATATCAGGAACTATATCTTTCAAACTTACCTCAAGTTTTCCGCCTTTATATATTGCATCTACATCATGACTTGATTCAGCTGCTACATTGTCTGCAGAAAGTTCCAAAGGAAGCGCATCAAGTGTTTCCTGCTTTACAAACTTGAAGGAATATTCACCATTAATAATAGATGGCTCCTGAAGAATATAGGTATTTCCTTTATATGTTACCACCTTGGCATCATCGTCATTATTTGCCCAAGTACACTTCAAAACATAGTTCTCTACTTTTGCTCCTTCTGGAAGTTTCGAGAAATCAAAGGTCACAGTACGGTCTGCCTCATTAGCTATAACGGTTGAATTAAAGAAAATCAAATCAGAACCTTGAACTGCTGATGAAGAATTACTCAATTTATCTGTTATGGAAGCAACAGGAGTGGTAGCAGTCTCAGACTCAAATAACTGCCAACGCAAATACTTAGCATTGAAATCTGGCAAAGTAACATGGGTTGTGGTCGCAGCTTTTGGGATTATAGAAGTACTTTCTGCTTTGGAAAAAGTTGGTGACTTACTGCCATACTTAATCGCAGAAGACTTCAAGCCATCTTCTGTATATAAATCAAATTCCATCCTTTTGACGCCTGCAAGATTCTCTTTTTGGGTTAAGAGATTGGCATCGTTTGAAAGAAGGAGAACGAGTTTTGAATTATGGATATCAGTACCTTTAGGATCTACGTTATACTCAAAAAGAGATTGAAAAACCCCATATTGAGTCTTAGCTTTATCATAATACACATAATGATTGTCTTTCTTATGACCATGATATGGATAAGAGCCTACTTTAATACTATGACCATTATCAGTAGAAATATCCCAACTTGATATATCAAGTTTCACTCCATCTTTCTCAAAATAGAAACATGCATAATCAAATTTATTCCATATATAATTACTCCATTGCAATGATAATGGAGTGTCACCTTTTTTTACATATAAATCATCACTAGCCCATCCTTCCACTGGCATCAAAACCAATGAAAGGAGGAGGATGAGAGTACGATATATGTTTTTAATCTTATTCATAGCGATAGTATTTACGTGTATAATGTTTACGAGCAGCAAAGCTACTCAAATCCTTGGTGAAAAGTATCTTGTATGTTAGAGACTTGCCCGTTTCACCCGGTACAGGGACAGTGACCTGATAGAGGGCACTCTGCTTGTCGGCTTTGTCATCATTGAAGATACCTTCGAAATAGCCGGTGGTTTGCTTCCATGATGGAAGAGTTTTAAAAACCAGCGAGGCATTCTTTTTGGCAGCAGTGGCATCTGACATACCATCTTCTTGGATTAACTCCCATTTTACATTGGTATAGTCGATGTTGCCGGAAACCTTGGAGTCATCAGCCTTTACAACTATTGGTTGGATATGGAATTCCTCTTCCGGGTAATAACAGGTGTAGGAAAGAGTGGTTCCGTTATCTGTTATGGATGGATAGAGACCGATGGCTGTGAAAGACTGAACATCAAACTTCAACTTGTAATCATCTAATGAGATTGGAAGAATGTGATGGTCGTTGCGAGCTATCGTTGTCCAATCCTTGAACAAGGCGTAACGCTTGACTCCTGCTGAAGTATTCAGGTTGATGATGAAATACTTGGAAGTATTGCCCGCTGCGCTTTCATTCACATAGAATGAAATCTCATTCTCTGTATTATAATCGGTACCTGCCTTTATCGTCTTTGGCGAAGACAACTTATAAGTATAATTCTCTGTTGCAGCCTGCCCTACCAGATTCGGAGTGCATACCACCTGATCCTTATCAGCATCGGTATGATTCGGCAGAAGTTTGATATTCTCCTTATCTCCATTCTTACTACTGTTCTTTGTAATATCGCTGATGGTAATATCGTTGATTACTAAATCTGTTTTACTTGGATTCTTAAACTTTAATGTAACCTTTGCCAGCATTCTTACTACCCAAAGTTCTGAAATGCTTGGCTTACCGTAAGCATCTATCGTTACTTCCTGCTTATTGCTCATAGGAATGCCTTTGGTAGTAACATCGAAACCATTACCATCCATCTTCCATTTCTTATCATCAAAAGTGACGGTTGCATCTTTTGAGATGCCAAGTTCTGTTGCTGTTAGATTGGCGAAGGAATAAACCTGATAGGTAGCTTCTTCTTTAGGAAGATCCTTGATTGTGACTTCATCTTTTATACGATTACCATCCGATACATTGTTGTTCTCTGCAAAAGAAACAACCTTGTTGTCTTTCACAAAGGCTACTACCCAACTCTTCATGTTTTCTGCATCTATGCCATCATTCCATGACAACGTAGCTCTGGTTCCGGAAGAGGAAGCTGTAGAAAGAGTCATGTGGACGGTAACCTTGTCGCCTCGGTTAACGCCTCCACTGTCTCCCTGTATAGGGTCTGCACTATCAGTGGAGCAAGCCGTCATAAAGGCTAGCACCATCAGAATCAATGCCGTATGTATCGTCTTAATCATTTTCATTGTTTTGAAAACTATACTTTCTGTTTATCTGTTTGTTTTGTTGTTACATTGTTGTCTCCTCGTGAGTATAGGTTGCCCATTTTCTCACATTGAGGGTAATCTTTATTCCATCCGGTCCCTTTCCAGTAATTCCGTCAATACGAACCCGATAGATGTTATTGCGGACAATGCCGTAATGCATTGGGTCAGAAGTTGTACCTTTACCCGTAGGGTCGCTATGCCGAATGACGTAGGTATAGCATTTTGGTTTACCGACTGCACCCGTTTTAGGACTACCGAATATACCATTAGCCATGTCTTCAGCTTTAGCAACTTGCCATTGATCTGCATCATAATATGTACCCTTAAACACTAATCCCGTTGCTGTTTCTTGAGAATTATCAAAGGAAGTATTCTCCATGACATAATCAAGAATATAGTACTTATAATTATACGGAGTGGTGGCTTTTGGATTATCATTATCGTTTCCATGACTTTTTTTGGCTTTCTTCACCTTATAAAAATTAGGAAAAGTCATTGACTCCCAATCTGCTCTACTTTTCTTTTCATTACGATAAACTACTCCTTTACGACCAACCGTCCATGGACAAATCACATAGTTCGTTGAATTATGATTTGCATCTTCTGTTTCCGGTGAAATGTAGTTTACGGTATTTTGGTCGTTAACATTAGTAACTCTTTTTATGAGATATTCACCTGAGGTTACATCGTTATATGGCATAACAGACTCTAAAACAAAACCACCAATAACATTATTCGATGCATCAGTTACATTATAATTATATGTATATGTATTTGTTTTCTTATTCTCCTGACACTTAGCATTTGGCATGATATCAATACGAGCAGCCAGTCTTTCTATATTTATATCCACAAGATACGGATCTTCCAGAGAACCTGTATGACCAGCAGGAGTTAGTTGAGCATCCGTTAAAGATGACATCAAGAAGTTACTTGAATTTGTTATATCTACACCGTCTCGTGTACAAACATTCATAATAAGTTTATCACGAATATCTTTCAACTTTTTACCTTGCCATTCGGAAGTCATATCATCAGCATTAGCAACTACAAGCAGATGATAGTTCTTTTCCATAATTTCATTTTGTATCTGTATCGGTGAAGATTGCCATATTGCAGAATTACCACCACTATTTGTAGAGAAGTGCTGAAAGTAAATAACCTTTTCTATAGTGGCATTATCATCACTCATATCATTCTTTTGTGATGAATAAAGCAATAAGTTTAAGTTGGTAACGGTTCGCTCATTAGTTTCACCTACATCATCACCATCGCCATGCTCTCCACCTGAAGGATTCTCTGTAAAATAATACTTATCATCTGCACCTGCCCTACTCGCACGTGTATCTCCATAACCATCCACTGTCACCCTTACCTGCAAATATGATTTCATATCCCCATTGTGCATTGGAAAGTCACTGATATTGTCTCTCACACAAGATGTGAAGGACATTACCAGTAAAAGGACAAGCAATGAACGGATTATCGATTTCATCTTAAACATATACTTTATATTTTAGGGCTTACAAGAAGCCAGTAGGACTAATATTTTTATTTTCGATTCTCTTTGGATTCAAGAGTTTTAATTGAGTTCTTCGAACTGGATGCGCTTGCTCCAACTCAGTACATTCACACTGATGGTGATGTAGCAATACTTGAGCTTGCCACCCTGGATAAAGAACTGAAGTTTGTAATCATAGGCACGGTCTAGGAATTCCTGTGCACTATAACTGTACTCCTCGCTGGTGCGAAGACGACTCAAGAGGTCAGGAAGATTTACATTTACTACCGTATTTCCGGTCTCCTTACTCTTAATGAGGAGTCGGCCATCCTGATTGTAATCTTCGTGTTTCAGAATGCGGGAAGTCATAAAGTCAGCATGGGCTATCTTGCCCTGCTCGTCCTCATCTACCGTATTCCATGTAGCATGAGGGGTATAAATGAGTTTACGGCTCTCATCGAGAGAGTTATCCCAAAGGATGCGGGCATTATGGTCTTCGATGGTCATCGTGTAGTCGTTGACATCCATATCCTGTGGAGAGTCAAGGTCACGAAGTGCCACATTGATCTTCTTGGTATCACGCACCAGAGGGATGGTTGCATAAGAAGGTTTTGAGGATGATACCTCTACTGCCTCCAGCAGTTTACCATGCCAGAGGGTATCGAGAGGAAGACTGTTGTTGACAACCTCATCATACTCTCCCTTATTTTCATGGTCGAGATTCACTTCCAGTTTCTGCATCTTATCTCCTGTAGCCGATGGAGCGGTACGAACGAACTTGGCACGACCTGAAGTTAACTGGTCGGCGTAAGCATTCTGTCCGGCAAGGGCAAGGAACTGATATTTACCTGGCTGCAGGTTCTCGACGTGCATCATATAATTTGGGTCTTTGAGAGGCGATGATAGCGCAGAATTCGTCTCGGTCTGTTGGGTTATATAGTTTCCGTTCTCGTCGAATACATACAGCGTTACCTGTCCAACATGGTCGTTGAACATGTCGGCACGCTGGAGGTTATAATCATACTTAAACTTCACATATACACCATTAGGACAATCGCTGTAGTCCTGGTGCCACATATCGTGGCATGAGGTTGCGACGGCCAGGGTCATGGCAGCTGCCATGACACCCTTTAACCATTTATTTATCTTCTGCGCTATCATATCGCTAATCAATTATTGTTTTCTATATTTTATCTTATTATGTATCGAATTACTGACCGAGAATTGCACCCTGTGTACGCTTAGCCCAAGAGAGGACGTTAATCTTGACAGAGATATACTCCTTCAAGTTATCATCATCATCGGTATTATTCTCCAAATCAGGAACTTTAGCTGATCCAAAACCAGCAATATTAGAAATCTCGAGCAGATACCAGTTATTACGGAGTACACCATATCGACCTAACCAATTCTGCTCAGCCTTTCCATCATTATCAGGGTAAGATGTCGATTTATTATCGGCAGTCCAAGGAGTTTCAGAATCATCAAAATGACGAATTGGAACATAATAGTAATTAATACCGTTCTTAACATGCTCTAAATCCTCAACATCTACTCCTGTCTTCCAACCATTCAACTGTTCTGCTGTAGGTTTTTTACCAGTAATCCATTTGCTACTTTCCTCAGCAGTTACAGTATAAGAAACAACTCCTGCGTCAGTAGAATTCTCTGTTACCTTCAACAAATCCATAGCACTTACAGTACCATCAATACAAGCAGTCAATTCAGCAGAGTTTGCCGCTACATATCTACCAAGAATCAATTTCTCGATAGTTGCTTTGTCATATACAACTGATGGATCAGAATCTACTGTATAGAAATCTGTCATAGGAGTATACTTGTTTGGGGCTGCATCATCATCAGCTGTAAAGAACTGAACACCAACAATAGCACAAGTAGTACTTTGAATCTTCTGATTTAAAACATTAAATGTATTCTCTAAGCAATACTTGATTTTATCCTGATTGACAGAAGCAACTTGAGAGTTCTCTAAAGCCCCACTTGTAAATGCATCATAATTAGGGTCAATAGCCCAATATGTACGATACAATTCTGAAGCTGGAATTTTAGTATCATCATTCAAGCTCTTTGTACCAATAAATCGGTATGAAGACGAACCTGCAGCCTGATAACCAGCCCATGAATTGTCCCAAGTACGAGAGAAATATGTCTTAGAATTGGTATTTGCCAACTCCCAACCAGTAACTGTATAGTAAATTTTCTTATTACCAGCTTTTACACCTGTTGCCTCTTTAACTGTACCATTAAATTCACCAGTCTGTACAGCCGTCATGCCAGTTCCCATTTCAACCTTTGCCAAAGCACGCTCTACAGAGATTTCAACAGCTTTATTCTTTGCTGCTTCAGGAGTCTTCTGAATATTTTCTTCAGTAATAGGAACTAAAGTATTAACAGCACCATCAAAAGAAGCTGCACCTACCTTTGTTGATAAAGGAGCATTAGTCATCAAAAAACCGTTGTTCTTAAGCGTAGAAGATTCTACTGTCAAAATCTTAGACAATTTATCACCTACAGTATAGTTCTGACCATTATCATTCAAAACTACCAAAGCATAAATATTCTTAGTAAGACCAGAACTACTAATCTTAACCGTCTGCTCATAATGAGTAGTAATTTGCTTATCAGCATCACCAGCTTCACCAGATTCTAATGTGAGAGGATATGCCTGCACAAAAGTAGCACTAGCTTCATCTGCCCCATTGAAAAGCAAAAGCTTTGCATTTTTTACTTCATACTCGTTAGCATCACCATCACCAAAAACATCATTGGCACGTGAAGTGACACCAGAACGTGTTGGAAGATTAATCGCAACAGCAACGAAACCATCACCATTCTCATTGAAACCTGTGTTGTTACCACCTGCCAAGTCATCACTACTTGAACAAGAACCGAGCATCAGACCTGCCAATACTGCGGAAAACAATAACGATTTTTTCATAATTGATTTATTTAATTTGATTAATATTTTTATTCCTATTTATTACCTTTTATAGATTTTCGAGATTCTCCTGAGCAGCCTTAACACCTGCCTTGGCTGCCAAGCCGAAGTAATGGCGAGCCTGCTGGTCATTGCCCTTCAATGCCTCGTATACACCACGGGCATTCTGAGCCGCAGGACTGTTGCCAGCCTTGTCAAGATAAGCCTTGGCACCATCGGCATCACCGGCATTCAAGCGGGTTATGGCTGCATTCAGATTAGCAGTCTCGTTCTCCGGGAACATGCGGACGGCAATCTCCATCACATCATTAAACTCCTTGCTGCCTGGCTCGTAAGTCTGGGCTACCATGAACATCTCCTCCTGGCTCAACTGCTGTGGCTTGGTCTTGATGATCTCCTTTGCCTCTTCCACATCAAAAGGTTTCACCTTATAAGTAATGTGGTAGTCGGAATGACGGAGTGCCGGATACCAGGTATCGAGCATAAAGCGATACTGTGAAGGATACTGCTTCTTAATCTTCAACTCGCGGGCATCAGGATTCAGACTCTTATCATCAATAATCGCCAGAATGGCACTCTTATGCTCCAGGTTGCTACCTTTAATATAAGCAATCAGTCCGTCCCAATCCTCTGGAGTAGAAGAAACCGTAAAGAGACTGTTTGGCAACTTTACCATGCGGCGGACATAATCGGTAAGCGTCTTGGCACGGTTCTTTGCCAGATAATCATTGTGAGTATAAGGACTCTCAGGGGATGCATAACCATGAATGTTGATGCCACTCACTTCGAGGTTCTTATCTTCCTTCAAAGCATTGATGGTACGGATGATGCTATCCAACTGTTCCGGATTGCGGCGGTAATCAGGATGCAGCTCTATACGGTCTACCGGGAAATCGATATAAGCGCGCTTATCCAGATGACGGACCTTGATAGCCTCTACCTCCGGACGGACGAAGGAAGCTACCGGCTGGCGACGGCGAGAAACCGTGAAATCATTGCCATCCTGCAGATCACCACAACCGCAGAGGTCTTCATGAATATCCAAATCGTAGTTTCTTTCCTTAGAAGACAGAGGTACTGATGCCAGATACTTCACGGTCTGCTGCTTCCTGTTGTCTCGCTTCACCACCAAAGCCTGAGGTGAAAGCTGCAACTGTTTCTTTCCAACCCCTCGATCATACATGATCTGCTGTCTTCTACCGTTGATAACAATCTCAGGCATTTTGAGCAGCTCACCCTTATGCCTGATAATCGGAGTATACACAAGCTGGTTGTTAGTAGGGAGATCCAGGGAATCGAGATTCAGATCCATCATAACCGTAATCAGGTCATTGTGATGCGACATCTCTACATGAGATACCTTTATCTTTTCAGCAGCCAACTTGAGACTCTTGCAATCCTGGGCTGCAAGAGGCATAGCCATCAAAAGAGAGCTGAATAATAATATGTAGTTCTTAAAATCTTTCATACTCATAGATTATGTTTAATGAGTTACAACATATAAATAAGAGAAATGGCTGCCTTGGTAGGACCCACGTAGTTGTCATGAGATGACTTCTCCTTCTCGCCACAGGCACCGCACTTGAACTTTTCGTACTGGATATAATCATATCCGAAACCTACTGAGGTTTCCAAGTTCCAGTGCTTGGAAAGAGGCCATTGATAACCAGCGGTCACACCACCACCTACATACCATCCCTCATAGCGATGGTCGCGTAGAGTTTTGAAAATGCCTAGGGGTAGCTTCACTCCTCCTGCATTAAACTGTCCGCCCATGGCATGAACACCCAAGAACCAGCCATTGAAGCTCTGGCAGAACCAGTAACGATATTCTGGTTGCAAAAGCCAATGACGGAGGCTTGACTGGTCGCCACCGGACTGTTTCCAAGGATTGAAGCCAAAGAATACCTGAGCGGTATGCTTCTTGCCTAAGGCAGTCTCGACACCTAGATTAGGAGTTGTTGTAGCCCAATATAAGAGGTTGGACTTGACTCCAATGTTTTGCGCATAATTAGCTAGTGATACAAATATGAGTAACACTGAAGCTAAAATCAATCGTTTAACCATCTATTAAAAGAGTTTAGTTAAGTCTATTTTTTTCGTTTTTACTATATCAATAGGTAATTATATAAATTAACCGTATACATGATAGTTTGAATTTTCTGGGGGCAAAAGTAATAAAAAGAAATGAATAGGGGGGGGGTATTTTTCGTAACTTTTTGGTGGAAAAAAACATTTTAGTACGTAATTTTGCTGATTTTATAATGAAAATCCACCATTCATTAACATTTTATACATAAACATCACTAAAGAAGATTCACCATAATTTTTGACAGGAAAATATATAAAGGTAAAAAAGTAAAAGGAACTGTAAAAGGTAAAAGAGTAAAAGGGTAAAAAGGTAAAAGGAGCTGCGACCATCTGCGAAATCCCAGACCGAACAGGTCAAAAATCTGGGCACATCAGTGAAATCTGTGGAAAAAAGAAAAAGCATCAAAGAAAAATCTGCGTCATCTGCGAAATCTGCGTGACAAAGAACCAATCCGCGTGAAAACAAAAAAGCCTCAGAAATCTTTCGAAATCTGAGGCTCTTGATAAAAGGAGGCGGCTACCTACTCTCCCGCATTGCATTGCAGTACCATCGGCGCAAGTGAGCTTAACTTCTCTGTTCGGAATGGGAAGAGGTGGGACCTCACCGCAATAACCACCTGATAATGGGTTATGACGTATTTGCACACAAGCAAACGTATAAGTAATGTTGAATGTTGATTGTTGAAATACAACTTTCAGCACCATTCAGACTGTACATACAGTTGAAACTATGAACTTTCTAAAGAAAGTGTTCGGGCAATTAGTAATGCTCGGCTTTGACATCGCTGTCTTTACACCTGCATCCTATCAACGTCATCGTCTCTGACGACCCTCAATGGAGTTCTCATCTTGCGGCTGGCTTCGCACTTAGATGCTTTCAGCGCTTATCCAATCCAGACTCAGATACCCAGCGGTGCGCCTGGCGGCACAACTGGTAAACCGGAGGTCTGTCCATCACGGTCCTCTCGTACTAGTGACGGCACCACTCAAAACTCCCACGCCCACGATAGATAGAGACCGAACTGTCTCACGACGTTCTGAACCCAGCTCGC